>JAEEGL010527732.1_pt1 | contig 18684 bp, 10 predicted proteins | sample 9134231 | NCBI WGS metagenome assembly JAEEGL01 (sample SAMN16246548, study PRJNA631951) | gut metagenome | biome: gut microbiome; feature: rumen; material: fiber-attached | host: Bos | place: Iran: Karaj | collected 2018-10 | reverse complement strand
GGTTGTTTTTAAACGGTCCGCCAATTGTTTATACTCGTTATAGTAATCGAACAAGTCGCCACCGGGTAAAGATATTTCTTCATTACCGGCCTTGACCTGTTGATGGTTACCATATTCACAACTCATTGTTGCCAACCAATTTCGCATATCTTGTTCAGCCTCTTTATCGGCCTGTTGTTCAGAATATGCGGAAAACGCCGCCATTGTGCCAAGACCTGTTGCGGCGGTGCTGGCCGCGGTTAAACCACGATTTGCCCATGATTGTTCGTTTTCATCGGTCTCGGTTAATTTGTCTTTCGCCTCTTGCAGACGTTTTTTTGCTTCTTCATCAAATGGATTTTTCGGAACGCATTGCTTTGCTGTATCATTAAATTCATATTTGGTGTCATCATCGCATACGCATGTTTTGTTATCAGGTGTGGTTAAATGTTTTTCCGAAACGCATACACATTTGTTTTCCTGTACATAACCACCGGAATTTACGCATGCTTCTTCGTCAATTGTTTCGGGTTCTGGAGCGTTTTTTTCGGTTGATATACAGATTTCTTCATTTGGATCATATTCGTAACCATTTTCTTTACATTGGCATTTTTGGGGATTTTCCGCGTCGTCTGGTTCTAAACCAAGGTCTGCTTTACATTCACATTTTTTATCGGCATCGCGTGTTCCACCCGAAATCTTACATTCATCAGGAACACATTTTCCTTCATTGACATCATATATCTCGTTTATGTTACTACATTCGATAACACTAACTTCATCTAAGCCCGCGGCGTCTTCTTCTAATATAACAGGTTGGGTAGTATTTATGTCAGATGCCATCCGTGTTATCGTTTTAAAACCTACAAATCTGAATTCTAACTGCGCGTTTTCATTTACGTTGGGTATTGTAAAATAACCATCTGAATCTGCAGTGGTTCCCTCGGATGAACTGCCTACAACAGATATAGTTGCCCATTGTAAAGGGGTATTTTGATCGTCAAGAACACGTCCTTTTACTGTGATGTATTTATCCGAACTTTGGGGTTGTGTTGTGGAAGTTGCTGGGGCAGAACGCGGAGAATTTATTGTTTCAGAGTTTTGTGAACTTTGTACCCCGCCGGCATTTGATTTTGGTTTCTTGCAAATATCGGATTTAAACAAGAAAGAATTTTTTTTATGTTCCCTAATAAACTCGTATTTTTCATGATTGTAAAAGGCGGGATAAGTGGATGATGGGTCGGCATTGGCATCGCCACAATTTCGGATGTTTTCTACATTTTTATTCATGGTTTCGTTGGATATTACGGTCCATCCGTTGGAACCGCATTGGTAATGTTTTCTTTTTTCTTGGTTCCATATTATTGCGCCCGTGGGGCAACCATTTGTTCCGCCACATTTAAAAGAAAAGGCATCGCTATCAGAACCGGCACTTACAATACATTTGCCAGAACAAGCAGTTTTCATCATTTCCCAGCATGCCTTGGCATTCGCGGCCGCGTTTATGGTACCCGGTGTTAAAACAAACACAGCGAAAATAGCAAAGAAAAATTTTCTCATCCCCGGCCTTATCCCTTTATGCCCTATTCTATCAAATTTTGGGTGGATAATGCAAGTGGATAGTATATAAGTGGATAGTGGTTAGTAGAATCTGGAACAAGACCGCGATTACGAAAAAAATTCCAGAACTAACTGATCACTAACACTAGTCACTAATCACTATTTTACATTTCGTTTGGAATTTTTAATCCCATTAAATCCAATGTTTTGGTTAATACATCAACCGCAATTTTAACCAATGCCAATCGCGAATTGCGCGCTTCCACAGGAACATCATCACGCAATATTGGACAATTATGATAGAACGTGTTTACCAATTGGCATAAATCGTATGCATAGTTAGCGACCAAATCAGTTGCGCGTGCGTCAAATGCCGATTGGATTGTGCGGTCAAAGTCCAACAATTCCATAATCAAATTGCGTTCGTCCGATTCGAATTTTGCCGTGGCTGGCGCGGTAAATTCGCCTGCCCGGCGCAATACAGAATTTAACCGAACCGCAGTGTATAAAATATACGGACCGGTACGACCTTCGAATGAAGTGATTTGTGCAGGGTCAAATATGTAATCTGATTTAACATCGTGTAGTAAATCGTTAAACTTAACCGCCGCAAGTGCAATCGTGTCGATTGTGTCGGCGTCCAGTTTTTTGCCGGATTCTGCGATGCGTGCGGTAACCGCATCATTTGCGGCATCTAATATATCATCCAATCCGGCCGCGCCACCATCACGTGTTTTAAACGGTTTTCCGTCCGCACCATTTATTGTTCCATAACCAATGTGTTCGAATTTATCGTATGGATATATCCCAGACATATCGGCAACCCGGAACAGTTGTTCAAAATGCAGACTTTGGCGCAAGTCCGTGAAATAAATTATCTTGTCCGGATTATCGGTTTGTTTGCGACAATAAACGGCGGCCAAGTCGGTTGAATCGTATGTGTCGGCACCGCGTGAATCGCGCCACATATATGGCGGCATCGGCTTATTGTCGCTGTCGCGTTTAACATCAATTATTTCGGCCCCTTGATTTTTATAAATCATATTTTTCCCACGCAATATTTTTTCAACAGGGTCCAAATATTTTGCGGCGTTTCGTTCGCCCAAATCATAATCAAACGGCATAATATTCAATCGGCTAACCGTTTTATTCATGGTTTTTAATGATATTGCCAAGAATTTTTCATATAATGCGAAATAGCCCGGGTGTCCTGCTTGAAACTTTGCCTTGATTTCCTGGGCATGCGATTGAAATTCTGGATTTTCTTTGGCAAATGCAGATGCGGCCGGATAATAAGTGTTTAATTCCGCTTCATCTATTTCATAATCAACGGGCATAGCCGGGTCAAAATTATCCTTGAAATATGGTAATTCAGGATGCAACCGTTCAATCCAGGCAATAACCAAACCCATTGGTTTGCCCCAATCACCGATATGATTCCATGAAAAAGTTTTATGTCCCAATGCCTTGGAAATACGGTTGAATGTATCGCCGACAATAGACGTGCGCAGATGCCCGATGTGCAGGGATTTTGCAACATTATACGCCCCGTAATCCATATCTATAACCAATTTTTTATCCGCAGGTGTGATATTTGCGGCGGTCTGAAGCGCGCGCCACAAGAATTCATCATTTAGTTTAAGGTTAATGAATCCCGGACCCGCGACAGATGCGGATTCTACAAATTCCAACTCTTCAATTTTGGGTAAAATTTCGCCCGCCAATTCGCGTGGGTTTTTGCCGGCACTTTTCGCCATGACCATTGCCGCATTGGTTGAAAAATCGCCAAATTCGCGGTTGCGTGGAATTTCCAATTTAGCATCAAATCCTAGTTTTTCATTTAATCTATCAGACACATATTTATGCAGATTCATATTTTTCCCCTTGTTAAATTGGTAATACTATGCGCACACGCAAACCGCCCAGTTCGCTGTCTTCCAAGAATATTTGCCCGCCATGATTTTCAATCGCCGTTTGCGCAATGGACAGCCCTAATCCTGTTCCACCGGTGTCCGTCGCACGTGCATCGTCCAGACGGACAAATGGGCGCATCGCATCGGCCTTTTTGTCATCTGGAATGCCTGGACCATCGTCTTCAATGATAACAGTTGTTTCATTGGCGCCATCAATTTCGGTTATGCGTATAATTTTATGCGCGTAACGAGCGGCATTTTCAATAATGTTCCCAAATGCCCGTGCCAACGCCATTGGGCGCGCATAGAATTGGACCGGAGTGTCGGGAAATTCGGTTATAATCCGCTTGTCCGGTGCGGCATCGCGCGCGATGCGCAACAGCATCGGCGGTAATTCGGTTGATTGCTCAATTTCCGGGGTTTCACCACGGGCAAAAGCCAAATACCCGCTTATCATCGCGCTCATGCGGTCAATATCGGTTAATAAGGCATTTTTATCTGCGCTGTCTGTTTCAATGGCAAGACGCATCCGCGCAAGTGGAGATTTTAAATCATGACTAACCGCGTTTAGCATATCTGTACGGGTGCGATTATAACGGTCAAGCCGTTCTTTCATTGTTATCATTGCGGTTGCAGCCTCGCGTATTTCGCGCGAACCAGTTGGTACGAAACCCGGAGCATCCAACCCACGCCCGAAACGATTTGCCGCATGCGCGATGCGCCGAATACTGCGGTTATGCAGAATAATAAACGGCGAAACCAAAACCGATACAATTAAAATCGCCCCAAGCAACCATATTATAAAGACCTCGGTGCTGGTGGAATAAATACGATACAGACTGGTTCCAAATGTGGCAACTTTGCCGTTTTGTGTTGGAATATCAATATAAATAAGACGCGGAGCGCGATCTATATATATATCGGCGGGTCTTTTTATGCGTTGTGATAATTCGGTTGCAAGTAATCCTGCCTCACGCGAAGAATTATCATTATGTTTCGGACGATTTAATTTATCATGAATTGAGAAATTTATGCCGATATCGGTTGCCATGGTTTGTGCCGCCCCAATATTGCCACCATCCATGAAATTCATCATGGTTGTAACCTCGCCCGCCAAGGTGCGGGCCAATGTAGCGTGAACGCGCGCCCAATGATTACCAAAAAACACGTTGGCAATAATAACCTGGGCCACAACCAGTGGAACCAATATTAATAAAATTGTGCGCCAAAAAAAACTGCGTGGAATCAATCTCATAGATTATTCTGCCTTTATTTTGTTTTCGTCATTTGAACATACCAATTTGTAACCATGACTGCGTATGGTTACAATGTCCAGATTTGATAATACACTATTTAATTTATTCCGCAAGCGTTTTGCAACCATTGGGGCCGCGGCAACGATATTACCCACCGGACATGTCAAAGATGTCAATAATTTCTTTTCTTCACCGGACAGCGCCAATATGCGCATTTCACCATCGGGCGATTTAACAAAAAATTCGTTTTCTGATAAAACCAATCCCTGGGGCATTTTGGGGGCCACATTTACAGCGTGGCGCGTTATATTGTTTATGCGCAATACCAATTCGCGTAATTGAAATGGTTTTGCTAAATAGTCGTCTGCGCCGCACGAAAGTCCATCTACCGCGTTTTCCGGACCGCCCATTGCCGTCAATATAATTGTTGGTGTAGTGTTTCCCGAATTGCGTAAATCTTTAAGAAAAGTCAAACCATCCATGCCGCCCATCATACGATCTAAAACAATGGCGTTAACAGATACCCTTTGTAATATCTCGCCGGCCATTTCGGCCGATTTAGCCGTTATAACATTAAATTCATTTGTGCGCAAGCCACGCGCAAGCGTCGTGCGCAACATATCATCATCGTCAACAATAAGAACGGTCTTGTTCATAGTCATACGGGCCTTTTGAATACTATTCTAGGCGTTTTTTGTGCCAATTTCAAGCCCGGCGCATAAAATCTGTAAATTATTTCTTAAGTGGTTCCACCGCGTATTCGCCCGGCTGGATAGTTTGTATAAGGTTGTCGTTTTCATCAACCGCCGCACGGAACTGCATACCACCCGTTGTAAATTCGGTTTTGAACAGCGCATACCCTGTGCCACCGCCGGTTGTTGGACCTTGGGTCCCCAGTGAGTAATAACCACCCAAAATACCATAATCCAGGTCAATATAATCAAGATTTACAAGCAACGAAACATTACTAAACCCATCACTGGTCATATTGCATGTAAATTCGCGATTTGACAATGTGGCCGTAGAATTATTCGGTATAACAATATCCATAATTGTTGGTTCGCATACGCGGTTTATACCATTTACCAGTAATTCATAGGTCATATTTACAGTTGCCCGTGATAAACCCGTGGAAACATTTACCTGGGAAATTGTGGCCTTGGGAATCTTGACCAAGGCATTTGCAATGCCCGAACGAACCGGGAAAGATATGCCGGATTGCAGACAATCGCGTGAGAACGGGTCGGCTTCGCATATATAAAGGCGCGAGTGAGCATTCATCATAAATGTGTTAACCAGGCTGTTAAACAAAAATGTTCTAGTAATTTTGTCGTTCAGGCGTGTGCATCCAAAGTTACGGCATACAACCATCGGGCGTTCAGCAAACATGACACCGGGGTGGGCAAAACTTTCGGCATCGCGTGCATTAATTATGTTTTGGTCGTAATCTAAACTGTCTGCGCGCTGCATAAACTCGCTTTCTGGGACAAAGTTTGGATCATCGGGGTATGCATAATATGATTGAACCGGTGTTTCTGTATATATTGTTTGAAAGTTTTCTTCAATATACTCGGTTGCGCCAAACGCATTTGTCGCAATAAACACGCCCAATGCCGCCGTCAAAGTCGATTTTTTCATTTTATTTGCCTTTCCCTTAATATATTATGTTGTTATTTTAAAACATTATGGCCGTTCGTGTCAAAGCAAAAATTTTTATTGAAATTTGGGTTCGGTTTGTTCTATAAGACATATGTAATAAATAACAAAAAATGGAAGGGTGTTTATTATGGTCGACATTATTATATCAGGTGATGCGGGAAAGTTACACGCGGTATATCATAAATCTTTGACGCCGGCGGCGCCGTTGGCGGTTGTGTTGTCAGGGAATCCACGGCAAAAACATCATATGAACGATAGAATTTCGTATGCCATGTTTCGTGCGTTTATGGATATTGGTTTTTCTGTTGTTCGTTTTAATTATCGTGGTGTGGGCGATTCCGAAGGTTCACTTGGAACAACGGCGGATAATATGTTGGATATTGCCACCGTCATAGATTGGATACAAAATCACAACGAAGACAGTGATAAAATATGGCTTGCGGGGCATCAGTTGGGTGCTTGGTATGTTCTGCAAACACTTATGCGTCGCCCCGAGATTTCGGGTTTTGCCCTTGTCTCGCCAGATGCATCTGTTTCTGACTTTGCGTTTTTATCACCGCGACCAAACCGTGGCTTGTTACTCCAGGGGGCCGAAGAAACCGAAGATGCCAAAGCATTTTCAACACATTTGACCCAGGTACTAAAAAAACAGGCACAAATCGATTTGGAAACAATTCGTATCAAAGGCGCAAACGAGACTTATGGTATGCCCGCAGATTTGCGACAATTGTACAATGATTTAAAGGCCTATGTTGGTCGTGAAAATGAAGATACAAAACTATTATAGTAAATTGGATATAATCAAATGGAAAACACGAACAGATTTCTTGACCCCAATATACCTGATGAAATGGCAGCAACGATTCGTCCGAAGACACTTGCTGATTTTATTGGGCATGATGCTTTGAAGCAAAATTTGTCTGTTTTTATATCTGGGGCGCGGGCGCGCGGGGAACCTATGGACCATGTGTTACTTTATGGACCGCCGGGATTGGGTAAAACCACCCTTGCCCACATTGTGGCAAATGAATTGGGTGCAAATTTTCGGGCAACATCTGCGCCTATGCTTACCAAGCAGGGTGATTTGGCGGCAATATTGACGGCATTGGAACCAATGGATGTTTTGTTTATAGATGAAATTCATCGTTTGCCAACCGCCATAGAAGAAGTTCTTTATTCTGCAATGGAAGATTTTAAATTGGATATTATGCTGGGCGAAGGGCCATCGGCGAAAAGTGTTAGAATCGACCTGCCCCCATTTACATTGGTTGGGGCGACAACGCGAACGGGGTTACTGTCTAATCCGTTACGGGACCGGTTTGGCATAGACCTGAGGTTAAGTTTTTATCCATCCGAAGATTTGGCAAAAATTATTCGTCGCAGTGCCGGAATACTTGGAACAGAAATCGATGCCGGCGGTGCTTTGGCATTGGCGAAAAGTTCGCGTGGAACTCCGCGTATTGCGAACCGTCTGTTAAAACGTGCGCGTGATTTTGCCGCGGCAATGGGTTCCAGTATAATTACGGCTGATGTGATTAAGACGACATTAAATCAGTTGCATATTGATTCATCTGGTTTGGATCAAATTGATCGGGAATACCTGAACGCAATTATAATGCATTACGCAGGCGGCCCGGTTGGAATCGATAATTTGGCGGCGGCATTATCTGAACCAGCGGACACAATAGAAGATGTAATTGAACCCTATCTTATGCAGTTGGGGTTAATTCAACGCACTCCGCGCGGTCGAATCGTAACCGATGCGGGTTATCGTCATATGGGATTGGAGAAATAATCATGAAAACACATAAATTTAAATTTTCGGTTGCCTATGCCGACACCGATGCGGGTGGAATAATGTATCATGGGCGTTATATTGAAATTGCGGAACGCGCGCGTATGAATTGGTTGGGCAAAAATGCGCGACCGGTTGCAACAGATGTTGGCTTGGTAATCAGAAATTTAAGTATTCAATATATGCGGCCGTTGTTCTTGGCGGATGAATTTGTCGTAGAAACAAATGTTACCGCGGTTGGTGCGGCATCTGTGTCGGTTGAACAAAAATTCGTGAAAAATAATGAAATTTGTGCTATACTAACTGGGACGGCGGCGTATTTAAATGCAGATGGGCGGCCAACACGTATGCCCGATGTATTAGCGCAAGCCTTGGGAAATTAAAGAAAAGAAAGGAATAAAAATGAACGCGTTTTCTTTGTGGCGGTTGTTCACAACCGATTTTGTTACGGCGGTGGCCTCAATCGTTTTGGTTGTATTTAGTGTAATGTCATGGGCGGTTATTATCGAGAAAATCCGTCTGTTTCACAGTGTAAAACACAAAAAAATAACTGGTAACCCAGATGAAGCGATTCGTCCATTTGATAAAAATCTGTGGTTTTTGGCAATGTGCGCATATGTTTCGCCTTTTATCGGCTTGTTCGGGACTGTCTGGGGGGTTATGGATTCTTTTGCTTCCATCGGTGCAAACCAATCGGTTAGTATTGGTGTTATTGCCCCGGGTTTGGCAATTGCGTTAGGAACAACGGCGTTGGGATTGATTGTGGCGATACCGGCGGCAATCGCGCATCAGGTTTTTACTAAAAAATCTGATGAGTTATATGAAAAGATTGGGGGAAAATAATATGATGCGCCGCAGACACAGAATTTCAGATGCGACATTGTCTTTGACACCAATGATAGATGTTATGACGGTGTTGCTAGCGGTGTTTATGGTAACAACGCCGATGATGACCAATGGTATAGATTTGGATTTGCCGAATGCTGGAACTACGGTTTTGACTGGAACGGACCATGCAATGCAAATCAGTGTTGATTCGTCTGGACGTTATTACATTGGCACGATCGAATTGCCGTTGGATGATGTTATTAAGCGTGCGGTTGCGATGCGTGGCGAAAATTCGAATTTGGCGATTGTTATAAATGGTGATCGGCGGGCGGATTATGGCGCAGTTATGGCGGTAATGGGTAAATTAAAGACCGCGGGATTTGAACGCGTGGGGCTTCGGACAAAGTTGGATAAATAAAAATGGGCAAGTTTAACCATTTTATTGCAGAAAATTTTGGATTTTCGGTGTTGGGGCACCTTGTTGTTTTGGGTGTCATTGTTTTGATGGCAGATGTTGTTTTTAATACATACGAACGTTTTATTGCGCCCGACAGGATACAAATCACAATGATAGATTTGAACAGTGTGCGTGTATCTGGGGATGAAACAGTTCTTTATAATACAAATGTGAACAAACCGGATGATATCAAGACGAAAGAGTCGGAAAACCAAAAACAACCGGAACAAAATGCCGCACAAAATTCGACTGAAGAAATCAAATCAACAACACTTGTTGCGGACGCAGAAAACAACAAGAAAGATGATACCAAGGTGGAAGAAAAAAATCCTGATGATGTTTCTGCCCCAAAGACTAAGACCATTGTGCGCGTGAATCGCAATGTCGTATCATTGGACCGGACATTGACAGTATCGGTTGTTGATGCGTTGCGTGTGGCGATGACGCGTTGTTGGAATGTAAATACGGCGTATCCGGGAATTGACGGAATTCGTGCGGTTGCGCATTTAACAATGCGGCAAAATGGAACCGTATCTGATGTTTGGTTTGAATCTGCGGCGCGTGCCGAAACCGACCCGGCGTTTGCGTATGTGTTGGAAACAATACGTTCGGCAATAAATGTGTGTCAACCTTTCCGTATGTTACCCCCAGGTGAATATGACAAGTGGCAAAAGATTCAATTAACATTTTATCCCACGACCGGTTCAGTGATGTAGGGTGGTTATTAGTGGCCGATAGTTTGTGATAAAATTGCAAATATAAACATTAAATAAAAATGCGTTCCCACGGGAACGCATTGCCGTACAGTTGAATGATAAGCCGGATTCTGTTCCGCCCAAATTCAGTGTTGTTCCGGCGCGTTCAACACAAAATATTGGGTGGTGGGCATAATTAATCTGCACAAAGTGTTACCACAAAGTGTCAAGCCTTCTACCCGTTTCCGATTTGGGACGAATCGTTGGAAACCTATTTGAAGTTGCTGCACACAGAGATTGCCCGTTTCACTCAGGTTAAACCTGCTTCGTCACTGTTGCTCTAATCGTCGGGTTGCCCCGCCCGGTCGTTAACCGGTGTGCCGTCCCATGCAGTCCGGACTTTCCTCCGCCAAGAAATTATGACGGCTATGCCCTTTTCAACTGTCGCGGGACATTCTAATTTATTGATTTTAAAAAGCAAATTTTTTATTAAAAAAATAATTAGAAAAAATGAATTTTATATGTTGACGGGCACCAATGATTTTTTCTAAGATGGCGATATAGGTAAAGGAAAGGATTGGGATTTATGTCTGGTTTTTTGAGGAGAATTTCCGTAGTTTTACTGGTAATTGCGGCGTGTTTTGCGGGTGTTCGCATTTATGCCGCCGGCACGGGCAGCGGTTCGTCGTTGATATACACCCTTAACGACGACGGGGCCAAAATTGCCGCGGTTCCGCATTCTTTTGCCATTGGGTCGGTGACACAATTATCTTCTTTGCCATATAAACCGGGTTATGGTTTTGCCGGATATTATACGGGCAGTGGTTGCACCGGAAACCAGATTATTGATTATACTGGGAATGTTTTGATATCTTTGGGCAGCTCAACGATATTGTATGCGTGTTGGTATGCAGATTGGTTCCACCCGTCTATTGTCTTGAATGACGCGGGTGGTTCTGGCGGAATGATGAGTAACAATTGGTGTTCCGCAGTTCCAAGAGAGATGTATTACAATGGAAATTCCGTGTATGTTACATTCGCAAATCGTAGTGATTGGGCGATTTATTGGGAAGACTCGGTTAAAAGTGGGCCATCGTATGGGTGGACAACGGGATGTTCAGGTTCTGGTAATATAACACAGATGTATCATACGCCAACGCGGTCTGGATATACGTTTCGTGGATATTACACCGGGCAAAATGGAACTGGAACACAGATTATTGATGAAGATGGTCTGTTGGTCGATGCACAAAGTGCCTTGCCCTATATAAATACCGGGCATCCGGCGATACCGACACAACTATATGCATATTGGGAAGTGGATAATTCTGGAAATTATCTTATCACATTAAATGATGCCGGTGGGTCTGGAAGTCAAGTTGGTGGAAATGCCTTTTTACACTTATATGAAATATATGGTGAATGTTATGCATCGGCGATCAGTCAGAATTCCAATGGAACGTTAAGTGGCGCAGAATGTATCCAGGCTATACATGCCACACCAACAAAAACAGGATATAATTTTGGTGGGTATTATACCGGTCAAAATGGTACAGGCCAACAAATTATAAATGCATCTGGCACAATTGTCGGGTCAAATACTTATTTTACATCGGCGGCAACGATACACGCAAAATGGACACCAAAGATTTATACCGTCACATTGAATCACCAAAGTGCAACCAATTCACCGGCGCCATCCACGGTATATGTAAAACATGGAACCGGTTGGTATTCAAATTCGGGGGCGACCACACCAATTTATTCTATGACGACCGTGCCACAAAAGACAAATTATAATTTTGCCGGTTATTATACGGGAACAAATGGTACGGGAACACGTGTTATCGATTCGGAAGGCAATTTCCTATGGACAAGTGCGGCGATTAATGCAATTACATCAAATACCACAATTTATGCATATTGGGTCGCCGCTGGTGCAGTTCCGAATTGGATAACCGTCACATTAAATGATAATGGTCAATCGACATATTCTCAATATAATGGGTCGCGTTTGCAATATTTATATCGAAACACGAATTCCGCGGTTTCAAACTGCAGTGGATATAAATTGCAGCAATCGTGTAATGCAACAACCGTCACGCATTTTACACCACCCACAAAGAGCGGTTATGCGTATGGTGGACATTATACTGGTTCGACCCAGTGGTCGGATGCAAACGGAAATATTTTGGTGAACCTTAGTGCAAACACAACTGTGACCGCGCAATGGACGCAAAATTCCGGCACTGTTTACACTGTGACATTATATCCAAATGGTGGAACGGGTTCAAATTTATTGATATATGAAAGGCAGAATATAGGTTGGTATCGTAATAGCGGTGGAACATATCAAATTACATCATCTATATTTAATTTACCATCTTCGGGTGGTGCGGGTTTGACCCAACCGACCTATACCAATCATGTGTTTAACGGTTATTGGACAGGAAAGACGGCCGATGGTGCGACATCATGTTCCGGAACCCAAATGATTGATGCCAATGGTAATATTTTAGCAAGCCCGTCATACAGTTCCGGTCAGCGTTGGTATGCCTGCTGGGTTGGTCAACAATCAACCGTGGCATTGAACGCAAATGGTGGAACGGCATGTGCAACAACATCGGTTACGGCGATATATGGTTCTGCTATGCCGACATTGTCGTGTGCACCAACCGCGCCAACCGGGTATTATTTTGATGGGTATTGGGATTTGGCGTCTGGTGGAACACAATATTATCACGCTGATCTAAGTTCTGCGCACAATTGGGATAAAACCGGTGCCCAGACGCTGTATGCCCATTGGCAACCGACGGTTTATGATGTGATTTATTATTGCGACAAAGAAGATTTTGAGTGTTATGCCCAAAATCCCAATAATCCGAATTGTCATGCGTATCACGATGTCGCGACTTATAATCAAAGTTATGTGTTTAAAACGCGTGCGTTTGTGGGATGTGCTGAAATTACTGGTCAAAAGTTTTTTGGTTGGGAGGCCGATGACACGGGCAGCAGTATTCAGTATCAACCTGGGCAGGTTATAACATATACATTTACATCTGATAAGAGTTTGAGTGGTGCCTATCAACCGATAGTAACTGTTACACTGAATCACGGTAACCCAAATAATACCCCATCATTTGATACCGTTTATCTTGTTCCAACAGACGGTTGGTATTCTAATTCAAGTGCAACGATTGGCGCGATATTTGAAACATTACCCGAAAAATATGGATATGAATTCTTGGGATACTGGACTGCAACCACCGGTGGAACCAAGGTTATTGATGCAAACGGTGATTTCTTGGTCAATGTCTTTGATAGCGGTTATCCTTCGAACTTATACGCCAGATATAGCGAGAAGATTTATACTATAAATTTGAATGACCAAGGTGCAACAACGGCGTCTGCACCAAACCCGGTTGCGTACAGTATAACGCGCGGATGGTTCAATCCAAGTACCAATGCAACGATAACCGCCATTACCCCACCGACCAAAACAGGTAAATATTTTGATGGTTTTTTGAATGATAACAATGCGCGTGTTATCAATCATGATGGAACTTTTGAAACTGTGACATCCAGTATGTTACAAGACTTCCATTTAGGGAATACCACATTGTGGGCCAATTGGATTGATCAAAATACCGTCACATTCTCGTGCGAAAACCAGGCCGGTGATGGTTCGGGAACCCCGAATCCAACGACGGTTCAAATACATAGCGGTGAAACACTGACGTTCCCATCAATGGCAAACTGTTCTTGGGGTAATGCGGGATATTCGCCGTTCCTTTGGGGATATGTTGTAAATGGTGGATTTACAGATACACATGATGCGGGTGATACAATCACGTGGGATTCTTCGTGGGGCGATCGCACGTATAATATGTGGTATGCTCCCAATTACTTTAATTACGAGTATTCTTGTGGTGCGGGGACGGGAACACCGCCGGCATCGGGAAATACATATTATCATTCCAATTGGACGACCGCGGCAAATACATGTACCAAAGAAGGTTACAGTTTTGCCGGTTGGAAGGAACCCGTATCAGGTGTTACATATGCGGAAAGCACCATGCCGACAAATGGTAATGTGGCGGGATGGTTATGGCCGTATGATGTGACTGCGTCGGTCGGTGGCGCATTTACTGCGCAATGGACGGCAAATACATATACGATTGCGTATACATTAAACGGTGGAACCGCCGGCGCAAATGCCCCAACCAGTGGCACATACGATTCGGTTGTGAATATTAGTAATCCAACACACGCACATGCAACGTTTACTGGGTGGACCATTGCGGGTATGGATAATGGTGTGACACATTATTATGGAACCGGCAACCCACCAACATCAACCACCACCGGAACCAGTATCACAACGCCGACCAAGGCAACATATTATAAAAACTTGCGTTCTGTATCGGGAACGGTGACATTTACCGCGGTATGGGAATGTAACGCCGGTTACACAGGAACAAATTGTAATACCCAGGTACAATATCCTTTGACATGGAGTTGTGGTGACGCCAGTGGAACACCATCGGGTGCATCATTCCCAACGACAATAACTTATGGTGGAACACTTACGTTCCCATCAAATCCATGTGGTTCAATAGTGGGACATACATTTACCGGGTGGGTTGTTGATGTAAATGCCACGCAATACAATGTGGGCAGTACGTTAACATGGCCATTTACAAGTGGGTCGGCGATTACCGCACATTATGACCCGGTTAAGGTTAATATCACCTACTCTTGTGGTGGCACGGGTACAACGGGAAGCCCGTCAAAAACGGCCGATAATAACATAGATTACGGCAGTCAGGTAACATTGGCAACACTTGGTACATGTGCCAAGGCTGGGCATACCGCAACGAAATGGGTTGTGTCCGGGACAAACGATAATTATGATTTTGGTGCAAATGTTACGCATTGGAATTATACGGAAAATAAGACATTGGTCCCAAATTGGTCGGCACAATCATATAATATCATATACAAGGATGAAGATGGTACAACCGTGTTAACTGGTTTAACACCAAGCAGTTATACATACGGTACATCAACAACGATAAATGCAGTGCCGACGAAATTGCATTCCGTATTTAATGGCTGGTGCACAACGCGTAATGCGACAACTGGTGCGCTTTCTGGATGTCAACCTACAACAAATCCACATGTTATTGGTCCGACAGCCACCGGCGAGAAAGTGTTTTATGCAAGTTGGAATTGTGCCGAAGGATATACGAAATATGGTTATGCCACGTATAATATTGAATATGATGGAGGTCATAATAATGAGTATTATCCAGCGGGTTCCTGCGCCCCAATTCGTTATCATATACATTGTCATGGGGACGAACCAAATTCACAAACAAATGATGGTGTGGCATGTTTGGAACAATTTAATTTGTTCGAATCTGGTACTGTTGGAAAGTATAATTTTGGAAATGCTTACAATACTGCGTCCATAAACGCGTATGAGTTTGATGGTATATCATTGCCTGCCCCTGTTTACAGTGTGACTGGCACCCCGTCTTCCCATGTACTGTTTACTTTGAACCCAAATTATGCTGCTATTATGGGAACCGCACCGTATGATTCGGATATGCAACAGGCATATTTGGATGGGAATTATGTGAACTTTATGCAGGCTTTGGCGAATAAGTCATATAACAGCAGTATTAACTTTGGTAAAGCACATCATACGTTTAATGGGTTATGGACTGCGGACGGTATACCTTATATTGCAGCCAATGGTTATGCACCAGGTGGTGGCAGTGCCTTCATTTCCCAAACAATGTCTAAATTTGCTACTTCTGATTTGCATGTTTATGCGCACTGGATACCAGATGTTTATATGGTAAGTTTAGAGGCAAATGGCGGAAATCCGGGGGCATTGACCGCGGTGTACGAAGAATACGGTAATGGTTGGGCACGCAGTTCTTTGGGCCCATTTGGTGCCTGGACCCAAATAACCGGAAACGAATTTCCAACAAGACCGGGCTATACGTTTGCAGGTTATTATGATACCAGTGCAGCATCCGGTGGAACAAAGTATATCAATGCAGATGGAACATTGGCCAGTGGCATAACCCCAACATCAATTGGTCAAGAAACGGCGTTGTATGCACGTTGGACTGCGAATTGTAACACTGTTATATTGAACCCAGGCGAAGGTACTGCAGGCAGCACGGTTGTGCTTTATAAAAAGACGGGCGTTGCAACGCTGTATACAGATAATAGCTGCAGCACACCATACACAACAAGTAACAGTGTAATACCAAGTCGTGATGGTTGGACGTTCCGTGGGTTCCATGTGGCAACCCATGCGGATGTAACATCCGATAATGCCGCCAAAAGTGACCAAGTGTTGGATACCAGTGGTGCGGCAACGACCTATAATTCATCATGGACGATAAGCAGTGATGCAACATTGCATGCGGCATGGGCCAAGAATTGTACAGTGCCGGCCAATGGAACATGTAATTTAAGTGTTTCAACGGCGGGTGCAGTAGATTATACAACGGGTTGTAGCACAGGATATACATTAAGTGGTAATAACACGGCAACACCAACCTGCTCTGCAAATTGTAATGAAGTAACATTAAATCCGAATGGTGGAACCGCTGGCACCCGCACCAAGTTATATAAGAAAAGCGGAACCCCGGGAACTTGGTATATAAATTCAGGTTGCACTACAACATATGGTTCTTCTTATTACAGCAGTATTGTTCCTGTGCGGGCTGGGTATAAATTGCGTGGGTTTTATACTTCACAGTTGGCGCCAATTACATCGAATGCCACAAGTCCGACAAGATATATACAAGATACTGGTGGAACAACCAATACGGGAAACAGTTGGAATATCACATCAAATCAAACATTGTATGCGGCGTGGGCCGAAGATTGTACGGCACCAAGTCATGGAACCTGTAATGTGTCAATTAGTGGTAATAGCACAACTTATTCTGCAAGTTGCGATGATGGTTATACGGTAAGTGGTGCAACAACCTCTAGTCCACAATGTACAGCGAACACCATAACTATCAATTGGGATGAAAATGGTGGTGGTGCAGTATCCAATGGCAGTTGTACATATGATGAAAACTTGGCGTTGGCTACGACATATACACCTTCTTATGCAAATCATGTCTTTAATGGGTGGAAATTTGCCGATGGTTCGTACCATTCCGCAGGACAAATCGTCCTGGGTGGGTGTGTTGAAGACAATTTAGGTGTTACCAGTGGAACCAGTACCGCGATTCAGGCCAAGTGGTGTGCCGTATGTGCGCCGGGTGAACATGCCCATTGTGAGTTAGATGCGACAACCACGCCGGGAACATGCATATATACCACATATTGTGATACAGGTTATACGATATCTGGTAATGGAACGGCAACTCCGACATGTACGGCGAACACGAACACGATAACCTTGAATGGTAACGGGGCAACAGGAGGAAAGATAAAGAACATGTCGATGACGAATGGATCGGTGACGTTTACGTGTACGACAGGTTCTAGCATAAGTTTACCGACGTGGAGTGGAACGGATTCTACAAATACGACGAGTATAGTATTAGCGAACAAAGTGTTCAAAGGTTGGGCAGAAAGTAGCAACGCAACGGCAGCGGAAACGATAACGACCTGCCCGACTGGCAGTAAGACGTACTATGCGGTATGGAAGTCGGCGGTATGTCAGAGTGGTGGGACCGGTGTTGCGAGCGGGTATCCGACAGTAAATAGTGTAAGTGGAAATGCTCCAGTATGTAATATGAGTTGTAATCCTGGTTATAGTCAGAGTGGTGGTACTGATACAACGACTAGTGGATTTACACGTACAGGGACGGCTGGTACTGAAACATTTAAGCCGAATTGTACAAAGAACAGCATATTTACTGTGACCATGGACAGTAAGGAGTGGGCGAGCAGCGGTGCATCGAGTGGCACTAGTGCGACGACTGCTGGGGCGCCGACGACGGTATATTTGTGGTACAATAATGGTTGGTATAGCAATAGTGGAGCAACGACGGCTATAAGCAGTATGAGTACGAAGCCGAAGTTGAACAAATGGGTGTTTAATGGGTATTACACTGGTAAAGCCGGTAGTGGTACGCAAATAGTAAATAGTTCTAGTACATTTTTAACGACAGCAACGGTCAAGAAGTCTTATACGGCGAATGGTACAGCATATGCAGATTATACTGAGTGTACATGTACGAAAGGAACGAATGTAAGTGAATGCAGTGTGACAGGTACGAACGACAGCAATCAGTGTACATATAGTTATACATGTGCCGCGGGTTATAACAATAGTGGCGCATCAAGTGGTACGTTTACTGGTGGTACAGCTACAGCGAGCAACCCAAGTCCGAATTGTGCCACAGCGAACAGTTACACGATAACGGTAAAGGCTGGTAATGGGATCAGCACAGTAGCTGGTAGTGGGTGGACGAATACTGGTACAGCGACGATGAGTAAGAGTTATGCGTATGGATCGACGATCACGTTATCGAGCACGGTAACCCCGACGCAG
>JAEEGL010989580.1_pt1 | contig 18685 bp, 12 predicted proteins | sample 9134231 | NCBI WGS metagenome assembly JAEEGL01 (sample SAMN16246548, study PRJNA631951) | gut metagenome | biome: gut microbiome; feature: rumen; material: fiber-attached | host: Bos | place: Iran: Karaj | collected 2018-10 | reverse complement strand
CAAATGTAACTAACTTTTTCAACAATTCAACTATTTTTACTTGAAAAAATGCGTTTTAACACGTTTTTTTAACGTTTTGTTAGTGTTTACGCACCGTTACAGCGTATTTATGGGCAAAAAGAGACTCATTTTCAGCCATAACCTCTATAGTTTTGCCTATATTGTCAAGCCCTTCAGAAGATATCTCCTGGAAGGTTATCTTCTTAACAAAGCTGTCCATGTTCACGCCACTGTAGGCTTTTGCGTATCCGCTGGTTGGCAGAGTGTGGTTTGTCCCCGATGCGTAGTCACCTGCACTCTCCGGGGTGTAAAGCCCAAGGAATACAGAGCCGGCATTGGTTATCTGCGCCCCAACGGCTGCAAAATTCTTGCATGATATAATAAGGTGCTCAGGTGCGTATTCATTGCTCATGTCAATAACGTCTTCTATATTGTCAAGCACAAAGATGCGGCTGTTCTCAAGAGACTTGGCTATGAACTCCCTGCGCGGCGATGCTGCGCACTGCTTCTCCGCCTCAGCCTTGATGTTAGCGGCAAGTTCCGCATCAGTGGTAAAGACTATAGACTGGCTTGTTGTTCCGTGCTCAGCCTGTGAGAGCATGTCGGCCGCTATAATTTCCGGCTTTTGTGTGCTGTCTGCTATAATGGCTACTTCAGATGGTCCCGCAGGCATGTCAATAGCCACATCCTTTACACTGACTATCTGTTTTGCGGTAGTGACGTATGGGTTGCCGGGGCCGAATATCTTGTACACCTTAGGTACGCTCTCTGTGCCGTATGCCATGGCTCCTATAGCCTGAACACCACCTATTTTGTATATTTTGGTGGCACCTGCGGCCTTGGCTGCGTAAAGAATGGCTGGATTGACCTTGCCCTCTGAATCAGGAGGAGTGCATAGTATTATCTCCTTGCAGCCTGCTATCTTGGCCGGTACGGCAAGCATAAGCACTGTGGAGAACAGAGGTGCTGTGCCTCCTGGTATGTAAAGCCCAACCTTGTCAATGGGCACAAACTTCTGCCAGCATTTAACCCCTTTTGTGGTCTCAATGATTGGCGGAATGTGCATCTGCGCCTCGTGAAACTTTGCTATGTTCTCTATGGCGATGCTAATAGCCTCTTTAAGGTCAGAACTTACCAAGTTTGCAGCCTCTTCAATCTCTTGCTCAGAAACCTGCAGAGAGGGTAGTGCGGCCTTGTCAAATTTGAGTTCATACTCTTTGACCGCCACATCGCCGCGGCTGCGTACATCATCAAGCACAGCCTGCACGGTGCTAAGTATCTTTGAGTTATCAAAGACAGGGCGGGCAAGCAGCTGAGCCCATTTGTCTCTTGATGGATTGCAGATAATTTCCATTACAGAATCATTTTTTCAATAGGTACAATCAGAATGCCCTCAGCACCAAGAGCTTTGAGCTGACTTATTATCTCCCAGAATGTCTTCTCCTCTATAACTGAGTGCATTGCAGACCAGCCTGGGGTGGCGAGCGGAATAATGCTCGGAGCCTTCATGCCAGGGAGCAGTTTGCAGACAGCCTCTATCTTGTCATTAGGGATGTTAAGTATTATGTACTTTTTGTTCTCGGCGTTCTTGTATGAATTGAAACGGAAGAGCAGTTCTCTGAGAATCTCCTTTTTCTCGGCACTCAGGTTTTTGTTGCCAATCATAAGCGCCTCAGACTTGAGTATAACCTCCACCTCTTTAAGGTTGTTGCTTACAAGGGTGCTGCCTGAACTTACTATGTCAAATATGCAGTCCGCCAGACCAATGCCCGGTGCAATCTCCACAGAACCAGTGATTACGTGGATGTCTGCCTTAATACCGTTCTTGTCAAGGAAATCCTGCAGAATGTTTGGGTAAGATGTGGCAATCTTCTTGCCTTGGAACCACTCCAGTCCTTTATAATCCTCAGCCTTAGGTATGGCAAGTGAGAGGCGGCACTTTGAGAAGTTAAGACGTTGTACAATCTCAGCATCCTCACCACGCTCTACAAACTCATTTTCTCCAACCACGCCCACGTCAGCTATGCCGGTAGCCACAGCTTGTGGTATGTCATCATCGCGGAGGAAAAGAACCTCCACTGGAAAGTTAGGTGACTGCATTAGCAGCAGGCGTTTGCTTGTTTCAATCTTGATGCTTGACTCTTCAAACATCTTCATAGTCTCCTCGTGTAGCCTTCCTTTGGCTTGTACTGCAATTCTAAGCATATCTTCTATTTATTATTTATGTGCAAAAGTAGTGATTTTATTTTTAATTTACTCTAAATTTATGTAAATTTGCAAGAATCTAGCTACGCTAAAGAGATGGAAGGTAACGAGTTTGTAATACTGGATAATGTAACGCCCCGTATTCCTGGAGTGGAGTTCAAGGCTCCGCTCTCTTTTTCTATTAACAAGGGGGAGGCGTGGGCGTTCTACGGAGAGAACGGTAGTGGAAAGAGCCTGATAGCCCAGATAATTAAAGGGCTGTATGGTATAAAGAGCGGAGAGATTAAATACGCGTTTATGGAGGAGGAGAGGAGCAGAAGGGGCGGTTTTGTCTATCCGTCACAGTTTATTCGCTTAGTTGGGTTTGAGGCGGCTTACACCATGAGCAGCTTCCGCGATGCCTACTACCAGCAGCGTTTCTCATCAATGGAGACAGACTGGTATCCTAAAGTGCGTGAACTTCTGCCTGATACGGAGGAGGGTTGCCGCACGGCGGAGATGCTTAATCTGGTGCCGCTTATGGATAGCAGCCTTATTACGCTCTCGAGCGGTCAGCTGCGCAGGCTTCTCATAGCCAAGGCCATGCTTGAACATCCGCGTCTGCTCATTTTTGACAATCCGTTCATAGGCCTCGATGTCAAGTCACGCAAAATGCTTAACAGCGTTTTCAAAATTTTGATGGATGACGGAGTCCAGCTTATTTTTCTGACGCCCACGCTGCGTGATATACCACCGGTAACCACAAATGTTCTCTATCTTGATAAACTTAAGTGCCGTTATGCGGGTCTAAAGAGAGGCTTTGATTCCCTGAATGTGAAGGAGGAGGCGCCGGAGCAGAGTGAGTTTGACCTTGGCGGCAGCGGCTATGACTCAGGAGACAAGGATTTTGATGTGGCGGTAAAGATGGAGCATCTGGATATAGACTACGCCGATGTGGTCTATCAGCATAATCTTAACTGGACCATACACAAGGGGGAGAAATGGGCTTTGCTTGGGCCTAACGGCAGCGGAAAATCCACACTTCTGAGCTATATTTTTGCAGATAACCCGCAGGCGTACAGCAAACCGCTCACTCTATTTGACCGCAAGCGAGGTACAGGTGAGAGTATCTGGGACATAAAACGCCATATAGGGTTCACATCGTCAGAGATGCACCTTTATTATTTGGAGAACGTGCCGTGCCACAGTGTGGTAGAGTCAGGTTTCTTTGACAGTGTGGGGCTTTACCGCCGTCCAAGTGAGGCGCAGAAGGCCTTTGCAAAGAGCCTTATGGAGCATCTTGGCATTGACGGCATAGCAGAGAAGGGATTCCTTAAAGTGTCAAGCGGGGAGCAGAGACTCGTGCTGTTTGCGCGCGCCGTGGTCAAGAACCCTGACCTTCTCATACTGGATGAGCCGTTCCATGGCATAGATTTCAAACATAAAATGATGTGCCTCAAACTAATAGACACATATCTGAAGCAGAAAGACAAATCAATTATATTCGTCACGCATTATAGAGAAGAAATTCCATCAGCAGTAGAGAAAATTTTTGAGTTGAAATGAAAAAAATTGTATTAATGCTGACAGCCCTGCTGTCACTATCATTCATCATTGTTATGGCCACAGACACATTAGGTATTAGAAAAAGCATTGAAAACATGCGCAAGGCGTATGAGATAGACACAGACTCTCTGTTTACGCATCTTGACAAGATAGAGAAGAGCGCTATCGCGTCAAAGAACCCTGTAGAGAAGGGTATCTACTACTCAATATTAGCATCGCTGTACCAGCAGTACCATGATGAGAACCGCTATTTCATAGATGACCGCACCGATATTGACGGCCCGGCTCCTGAGGATGTGCGTGAGTGGACAAAAAAGAACTTCAATGACAAGGTGAGAGAGTGCCTTAATAAGTCACTGGAGAATAGGGACGACCTGCTTGCAGCTCAGGTTACAGACTACAGAAATGAGATTGAAATTAATGTGGATTACAAACTGCGGCCTACAGTGTATGATGTCCTGGTACACAGGGCTATAAATATGCTTGAAAGTGATACTGCTCAGGTTTTCGCCTACTATAATGACCTTCTTGAGGCTCACAAGAATGACCCGGTGCCTCATGACGCCGCCAAACTTGACCTGCACATGTACAAGTATAAGAAACTTGAAAAGGGCGTGAAGTTTGGCAATGGATTTGCTGAAGAGTATAAGGATACACCTCTTTATGTGTATGCCATGGCTCTGGAACTTAATCACTGCCTGAGAACGGACAAGGAGAAGCATGATATATGCCTTGAATTTGAGAAAAAGTACCCCGATAATCCGTATATCTCGTCTATAATAAGAATCAGGGAGGATATTGAGGAGTGCTACATTGCATTTGACAATTATGACAGCCCTAACCACTCAGACCTTTTCTATCCTGGCAAGGATGAGAGCGTGAAAATTACTTACAAGGGTACAAAGCACATTAAAGTCATAATTAAGAGGCTCAAATTGTCTCACGCAGAGTATCTTGAAAAAAGATACAAGCTTAGTCCGTCAGACTGGAGTGTGGTTAGTGAAAAGGAGTATGACCTTGAGCAGGACCCGGAGTTCAAGCGCAGGGATTTCCGCATTACCATAAATGAGAATAAGTGCGGCATCTATAAGTTCATTATTATTCCAGATGACAAGGAGAAACTGACCATAAGCCATAACTTCACTGTCACAAAGTTTATGGCGTTCCCTAAGATTCTAAAGAAAGGGGCTGAGTTCTATGTGGTTGACCGTATAAGCGGAGAGCCGCTAAAGGGTGTGACCGTCAGGTCTGCAAAATCAGACGTATCATCTTTCACAGCCAAGACAAATGAGTTTGGTGTGGCTACTGTAAAGAAAGAGAAGGATACTAACATGTCTGTGTTTGTGGAGGATGGCAGTGACACCTACTATCCGGTGTGCTATGCCAACGTATATGGGAATGATGACAAGCTTACACGCCACGCACATGTGTCATTCTTCCTTGACAGGGCTGTGTATCGCCCTGGCCAGACGGTAAGAGCCAAGGGTATATGCTATGAGTCATACGGTGATGAGTACAGGCTCTTCGTCCGTAACACACCCGTTGAGGTGTCTCTGTATGACGCTAACTGGAGCAAGGTTGAATCCCAAAAGGTGCAGACAAATGAGTACGGCTCCTTCTATGTGGAGTTTAAGATTCCAGAGGGGCTTTTGAACGGTAATTTCCATCTGAACTCTTTTGCCGGCAGTCAGACCTTTAAGGTGGAGGAGTACAAAAGGCCTACATTTGAGGTTAGCGTTGACAATGTGGCGGCCACAGTTATTACTGATACTGTTAAGGTGAAGGGTGTGGCTAAATATTATCGCGGCACACCAGTGAGCGGTGGAACCGTAAAGTATAATGTGGTTTCCACTCCTGTGTACTACTGTTATTGGGGCTGGAACCTGCCTCAGCTGAAGAGCGTGGTGGCAAGCGGCACTGCGGAGTGTGATGAAAACGGCAACTATAACTTTGAGTTCCTGCCTAACATAGTGTCAGAGAATGATCATCCGTTCTATCGCTTCAATATTGAGGTTGACGTAACTGACGTGTCAAATGAGACACAGAGTGGTTCATACTCCTTTGTGATAGGAAGATCAAGCTATTCTCTCAATTTGCCTCTTAACGGATTGACTGATAAGGATAAGTTAGGTGATATAATTCCTTCCGCGTATGACCGCACAGGTAACAAGGTTACTATAAAGGGTGTTTATCAGTTGAAAAAGCCCGGCGATGTGCTGGTAAAGGAGGGTAAGTTTACATCGTGGGAGAAACTTGACATTGACTTTAAGAAACTGGAGAGCGGCAAATACTATCTGTATCTTGAAGCTACAGATGATAAGGAGCGTAAGGTGAGTTCGTATAGTGATTTCACTCTATACTCACTCTCAGATGGCAAGCCTGCGGTGGAGAGCCTGCAGTGGGTTATCCCTGTAAAAACCAAGTGCGCTGATGGTGAGACCGCTGAGATTCTGCTGGGCTCATCATACAATGCCTACACTCTTATGGATGTATATAGTGGCGATGAACTGATAGAACGCAAAGTCTTGAAGCTTAAATCTGGCAATATTAAGCTCAAATTTGAGTTTAAGAAATCATATCAGGATAGATTGTCTGTGCAGTTCGTTACAGTCAGGGAGGGTAAGAGTGAGAGAAGATCAGTTACTATTGAAAGGGTGGTGAAGAGCCGAGATTTGAAGATTGAGTACACCCATATCAATAAGGTGTATGAGCCAAATGAGAAGGACAAGTGGACAGCCTGCATAACAGATGTTGACGGAAATCCTGTTACAGTTGAGGCTCTGGTTTGTATGTATGACATCAGTCTTGACGCCATAGCATCAAACTCATGGTACTTTAATCCTGTGCATAAGACCTATCCTACACCGCCTGTATGGAGTGATAACAGCAGCGGATTCCTCACTGGTAGTACATACTATCACGGTTCTTATCATTCAATGTACAGTTTCTCATATCCTGAGCTGAAGATGTTCGGGTTTAACCTGTGGAGCAGCCGTTATTACGCAATGGGCGGCAGAAGCTTACGCGGAAAAGGTGCAGGCCGTGGGCTTCGTCTAATGGAAGATGGTGGTGAGGTCAGAATGCTTGAGAAGAACGCAGTAATGGCTACGGCTGAAGTTGAAATAGAGGAGGCTTCTGTGGAGATGGCTGATGCCGCATTGCCTCAGGCGGCTGATATGAATGACACCGATGATAACATCGCCGTAAGAGGTAACTTTGCAGAAACCGCATTCTTCTATCCGCAGCTTATGGCTGAGAACGGAGCGTTGGAGTTTGAATTTGAGGCTCCGGAGGCTCTTACCGGCTGGAAGGTCATGACTCTTGTTCATAGCAACGATATACGCACAGCTGTGCTCACAGACACAGTCAAGACACAGAAGACCATATCAGTCAATACCAATCTGCCTCGCTTTGTGCGCACTACAGACTCCATTACACTTGCAGCCACTATAGAGAACCTCTCTGATGAGGTCAAGGATGTAACCACCAAGTGGACCGTTTCTGATATGGTGAGCGGCGATGTGCTTGCTGAGTTCAGTGAGGTGGTTAAGGCTGGCGCCTCTTCAAACTGCTCAACCACATGCAAGGTGAGAGTGCCTAAGACAGCATCGCTGCTTAAGGTGAGAGTGACCGCCAAGAGCGGACGATTTACAGACGGCGTGGAGAATATGATTCCTGTGCTTTCTTCACAAACAATTGTAACAGAGTCAATGCCTATAAGCATATTCAAGCCAGGTGACTATGAGTTTGAATTTGAGAGCTACGCAAACAACAAGTCAGAGACTCTTGTGAGCCGTTCATTTACAATAGATATCACTCCTGACGCGGCCACAATGGCTCTTCAGTCATTGCCTTACATAAAGGAGCCTTACTATGAGGATGCTGTTGACATTGCCCTCGCTTACTATGTGAACTGGCTCTCATCTGCAGCCGTTGCAAAGAATAAGAACCTTAAATCCTACCTTGAGAGGCTGAAGAGCGGGGAGCAGACCGTAGAGTCTCCTCTCTCAGCAAATGAGAGTCTTAAGAATATTCTTCTGCAGGAGAGCCCATGGGTTCTTGACGCCAAGTTTGAGACTGAGCGTAACAACTCACTTGTGGAGCTGCTTAACGTAAAGGCGCAGGAGAGTAAGCGTGAGAAATTCCTTAAGAGGCTTTTCAAACTGCAGAACGGCGATGGCGGCTTTGCCTGGTTTGAGGGCGGTAAGTCAAGCTGGTATATAACTCATTTTGTGGTGGAGCAGCTGCAAAAGACTGGTTACAGTTCAGATGAGTATAAGAAGGCTGTAAAGTATTTGGTTGTGGAGATGGAACGCTCTTATCAGGAGCAGATGAAACTTACAAAGGTTGCAACTCCTGGTACGTATGATATCTCCACCATGCTTATAGCAGGCAAACAGAGCACTCCAAGCTACAAGCATTACTACAAGTATATCTACAAGAACTGGAAGAAGTACACTTTGCCACAGAAGGCTCTTATAGCAAGAGTGCTCTTTGCAGACGGTGACCCTAATGAGGCTAAACGTATTATCAATCATATACGTGAGTTCTATGTGTTCAAGCCGAATCTTGGACTGTACTGGCCAAACACCTCGAATATCTACACTCAGGCTGATTACATAGAGGCGTTTGCCACGGTTGACCCTAATGAGGAGGAACTTGCCAAGATGAAACTCTGGCTGCTATATAACAAGCAGACCAATATGTGGGGTAATTCGGTAGCCACCGCTGACGCTCTTGGAGCGCTTGTCTTTGCCGGAAACAGCGTGGGTAACGGAGACGGGCGTCTGATTGTTAACATAGGTGACGTAACGCTTGACAGTGACTCTGTTCAGTGGGCTGCCTCCATGAGAGAGTGCTTTGACGGCAAGGCGCTTACACCGGAACTTGCTAAAATCAAGGCTCACAAAACGGGTACCACCCTTGCGCTTGGAGCTGCATACTGGCAGTACACTGAAGATGTTGACAAGGTGCTGAAACATACTGATGACCGCTTGAAACTTGAAAAGACATACTATATTCAGAAAGACGGAATGTTAAAACCTGTAAGCCTTACAGATGATATTCATACCGCCGATAAGGTGATTGTGCGCCTTGTGGTTACAGCTGACCGTAGTATGCAGTTCATACATCTGAGGGATTTGCGTCCTGCAGGATTGGAGCCTGCAAGCCAGGTTTCAGGCTATAGGATTATGAGCGGCCTCATGTACTACACTTGTACCAAGGATTACAGCGTTGATTTCTTCTTTGACTATATGCCAAAGGGTACATACGTGTTTGAATATGAACTCAAGGCAAATCTTGCCGGTGACTATGCCGCTGGTTTTGCCACCATTGAGAGTATGTACAGCGCAGACTTTAAGTCACAGACCAAGGGTTTAAGAATGAGGATTAATTAATGTACGTCACTCTGAGCAAAGCGAAGAGTCTCGTAATTAAGAGTTGAGAGTTAATATTGCATTATGGAACAAATATCAGAAAATATCAGGGCTGTGGGGCGTCTTTTGAAGCCTCACGGCGTAAAAGGTGAGATGACAATGCAGGTGGATAACTCCGCACTATTTGACACTGATTATATCATTGTGCCCTTGGACGGACTTTACGTTCCGTTCTTTATAGAGGGGCATCGTGGAAAGTCAGATAATGTTGACATCGTGAAAATTGAGGATATAAATTCAGATAAGGCTGCACAGAAACTTATCGGGGCGGCTGTTTACTTGAAGATTGATGACTTGGATGAGGATGACAGCTACGGCTCGCTTGAAGGCTATGTGATTTTTGACGGCGATAAGAGGATAGGCGTTATAACCGCCATTGATGACCAGACTGAGAATGTGCTGCTTGAGGTGACAGGGGAGGGTGGTACTGTGCTTATACCAGTTGTGGATGAATGGATTGAGGATGTTAATGATGCAGACCGTGTAATAAAAATGTCTCTGCCAGAGGGACTGGTTGAAGTTAATTAGTGCATTTTTAGGCGTTTCTTTTGATTTCGTAAAAAAATTTATTATTTTTGTACTCATAATTTTAACAATTAATTACTAGTATGAGTCTTTTAAGTGAACGTTTGGCACAATATGACGCCCCTCAGAAGGCAAAGGCCTTGGGCGTTTATCCCTATTTCAGGGCTATCTCCTCTGATCAGGATACAGAGGTTATAATTAATGGTAAGCCTGTCCTGATGTTTGGTTCCAACAGTTATCTCGGACTGACAAATCACCCACGTATTAAGGAGGGTGCTATTAAGGCTACCGAGAAGTATGGTACTGGTTGTGCCGGTTCCCGTTTCCTAAACGGTACACTTGACATTCACCTTGAACTTGAGGAACGCCTTGCAAAACTTGTAGGTAAGGAGGAGGCTATGGTTTACGCCACCGGATTTACCGTAAATTCAGGTGTTATTCCATGTCTTGGCGGACGTGAGGATTATCTGCTTCTTGACCGCTTGAACCATGCGTCTATTATTGAAGGCTCACGCGTCAGCATGGCAAAACAGTTCAAGTACAAACATAACAATATGGAGGAGCTTGAGCGCTTCCTTCAGATGTGTGACCCTGACAAAATCAAGGTGATTGTCACAGATGGTGTGTTCTCTATGGAGGGCGATGTCTGCAAACTGCCTGAGATGGTTGCGCTAGCTAAGAAATACAACGCTTCAATATATGTGGATGAGGCTCACTCTCTCGGCTTCTTTGGAGAGAACGGTGCCGGTGTTTGCGAACACTTTGGTCTTCAAAATGATGTTGAGCTTGTTATGGGTACGTTTAGTAAGTCTCTCGCCACTATTGGTGGTTTTGTGGCTTCTAACAAAGATGTTATCAACTTCCTTCGTCACAACTCACGTACATTCATATTCAGTGCAAGTATCACTCCTGCAGCTACAGGTGCTGTTCTTGCCGCTCTTGATGTTATGGCAGAGGAGAAGTGGCGTCCAAAACAGCTGTGGGCTAACACTCACCGCATGATTGACGCATTTAAGAAAGAGGGCTTTGAGATTGGTCATACAACCACTCCTATTATTCCTCTCTTTATACGTGACAACGAGAAGTCATTCCGTATCACCCGTATGCTTATGGATGACGGTATATTTGTAAATCCAGTGGTTTCTCCAGCTGTGCCTTCTGAAGATACACTTATCCGTATCTCTCTTATGGCTACTCATACTTTCGAGCAGATTGACGAGGCCGTTGCTAAAATTACAAAGAACGCAAAACTTCTTGGAGTGCTTCAATAATAAGCACTACATACAGTACAAAAAAATCCGTTGGAGTTTCCAACGGATTTTTTTTATGTGCTATCAACTGTTAGTTTTTCTTTGCCCAATTGTCTTTAAGTGAAACCGTTCTGTTGAATATCGGTTTCTCAGGCGTGGAATCCTTATCCACAGTGAAGTAGCCCTGCTTCAGGAACTGGAAGTGCTCTAATGGTTTTGCGTTTGCAAGTGAGCGCTCCACTATGCAGCCCTCAACAACTTTGAGAGAGTCAGGGTTGAGCAGTTCACGGAAGTCTTTCTCAGAAGCTGACGGATTTTCAATAGAGAAGAGTCTGTCATACAGGCGGACCTCAGCCTTGGCGGCATTCTTGGTGTCAACCCAGTTGATGGTGCTCTTAACCTTACGGTTACCGCCCTCAGTTCCGCTCTTTGTGTCAGGGTCATACGTGCAGTGAACTGCTGTAATGTTCCCATCGGCATCCTTGTCAAATCCGGTACATTGTATAATGTAGGCGCTTTTTAAGCGGACCTCACGGCCTCCAGGTGTCAGACGATAGAAATCCTTTGGCGCATTCTCCATAAAGTCACCGCGCTCAATGTAAAGCTCTTTTGAGAATGTGATTTCACGGGTGCCTGCATTCTCATTATCGGGGTTGTTCTCTGTGGTGAGAACCTCAGAGCCGCCTTCAGGGTAGTTGTCTATGATAAGTTTCACAGGGTCAAATATGGCGCATACACGGTTAGCGCGTGCCTTAAGGTCTTCTCGTACTGAAGCCTCAAGCATTGATACGTCAATAGTTGCCTCATATTTGGTGTATCCTATGCGGCTTATAAAGTTCTTTATAGCCTCTGGAGTGTATCCACGGCGGCGCAGACCGCATATAGTAGGCATACGTGGGTCATCCCATCCAGCCACCAGACCCTCTTGCACCAGCTGGAGCATCTTACGCTTGCTCATAACTGTGTAAGTAATGTTGAGGCGGTTGAACTCATACTGGCGAGGACGGTAGTCTGTATCAGCAAACTGGTCAATAAACCAGTCATACAGAGGTCTGTGAACTACAAACTCAAGTGTGCATATAGAGTGTGTCACGCCCTCAAAATAGTCTGACTGGCCGTGTGCAAAGTCATACATAGGGTAGGCTTTCCACTGGTAGCCAGTGCGGTGGTGAGGGTGGTCTGTGATTACACGGTACATGATAGGGTCACGGAAGTGCATGTTTGGTGAAGCCATGTCAATCTTGGCTCTAAGCACCATGGCACCATCCTTAATCTCGCCGCTGTTCATTTTGTTGAATAGCTCAAGATTCTCCTCAACAGGGCGGTTACGGAACGGACTCTCCACACCTGGGGTGGTAGGGGTTCCCTTCTGCTCCGCTATGGTCTCGGCAGACTGCTCATCCACGTAGGCTTTGCCATCTTTGATGAGTTTAATGGCAAGGTCCCATAGCTGCTGGAAATAGTCAGAGGCATAGTAAATGTTGCCCCATTTGAATCCCAGCCATGCAATGTCCTCCTTGATGGCGTCCACATACTCCACGTCCTCCTTTGTAGGGTTTGTATCATCAAAACGCAGGTTGCAGATGCCGTTATATTTCTCAGCGATGCCAAAATCCATGCATATAGCCTTGGCATGGCCAATGTGAAGATATCCGTTTGGTTCAGGCGGGAAACGGGTCTGTATTCTTCCTCCTGCCTTACCTTCCTGAATGTCTTTCTCTACAATCTCCTCAATAAAATTGAGCGATTTTTTTGCTTCTTCTTCCATAAAAATTTAATCCTGATATCCTCTGATAATGCCTCTGGTTGCCCCTTTCAGGAATGATAGAATGTAGTCTCTTTCAGCAGACTGTGGCAGGTCAGACTCCATCTTCTCTATGGCCTGGCTTACATTGAGTGCAGACTGATATAGAACGCGGTAGCAGTTCTGTATGCTCTCTATCTGCTCTGATGTAAAGTTGCGGCGTCTGAGACCTATAAGGTTTATACCTGCAAAGGCAAGAGGGTCACGTCCTGCTGTTACGTATGGCGGCACATCCTTGCCAGTGCGTGAACCGCCCTGAAGCATTACGTGTGCGCCTATATGGCAGAACTGGTGTACAAGGTTTCCTCCGCCAAGTATTGCCCAGTCATCAATAACAACCTCTCCGGCTATCTGTGAGGCGTTTCCAATAATTATATTATTTCCAACTACGCAGTCATGTGCTATGTGTGAGTAGGCCATAATAAGGCAGTTGCTGCCCACAATGGTGGTGCCCTTTGATGCGGTGCCTCTGTTTACAGTGGCGCACTCACGTATCGTGGTGTTGTCACCTACCACAGCAGTGGTCTCCTCTCCACGGAACTTCAAATCCTGTGGAATGCCACCAACCACAGCTCCTGGGAATATGCGGCATTTTTTGCCTATTCTGGCGCCGTTTAACACTGTGGCGTGAGAGAAAAGGTGAGTTCCGTCACCTATCTCCACATTGTCATCAATATAGACAAACGGGTCAATGATAACATCTTTTCCTATTTTAGCGTTAGGATGAACGAATGAGTAGTTTAGTGTCATATATTAAGTGTTTTTATTTCTGTTCAAGAAGTGCCTTTGCCACCTGTGTGTTAACGGAGTGGCCTGGCTTGTAAGCTATAACCTTGCCAAGAATAGGCATTCCCACAAGAGCAAGATCTCCAATGATGTCAAGCAGTTTGTGGCGTGCAGGCTCATTATCCCAGGTGAGCGGTCGGCGGTTCAGGTATCCAAGGCTGTCAACCTTTATTGGCTCAATACCAATTAGATTTGTAAGTTTGTCAATGCTCTCCTGAGTCATTGGCTGGTCATAAATAACTATTGCGTTATCAAGATCTCCGCCCTTAATGAGATTATGCTGGAGCAGAGGAGCTATCTCACGTACAAACACAAATGTGCGCGCAGATGCAATCTCACTGCCAAAATCCTTCATGTCTTCAAGCACCGCTGTCTGCTCAGGCAGGATAGGGGAGCCAAAGTCAATAGTGGAGGCTATGCTGAACTTGTCAGCAGGTACAAGGTCTATCTCGGAACCATTAGGGAATGTGAATTTCTGCGGACGTGATATCTTGTAGAAATTACGCTCCGCGTTCTGAGCCTCGATGCCGGCTTTGGCAATACTATTGTATATTATTACAGCACTTCCGTCAAGTATAGGCACCTCAGGGGCGTTAACCTCTATGATGCAGTTGTCAACACCGCTTGCCATAAGGGCGGCCATTGTATGCTCTATGGTGCTTACCATGGCATCTCCTTTTTTTACCACAGTTCCGCGCTCGGTTGCTCCCACATTACTTGCCAAAGCTTCAACCTCAGGTGCGCCAGGCAGGTCTATACGGCGGAATTTTATACCGGTGTTTGCATCGGCGGGTAAAAATTTAGCGGTGATTTTCAAACCTGTGTGGAGTCCTTTGCCCTCCAGTGTGAATGATTGCTTGAGTGTATGCTGTTGCATCGTAATAAATTATTTAGCAGTTAGTTGGTCTATTTTGGCTTGTAACTCAGCTACCTGTTTTTCAAGCGCGTTTAGTGAAGTCACCATATCTGGCAGTCTGCGATATGCAGCAATGCAGCGTCTTGACTGTTCTACTGGTATGGCGAACTCTCCGTGCATTATCATGCCCTCTTTCTTTATGCTCTTGGTTACATTTGCTGATGCCGCTACAGTGGTGTTGTCAGCAAGTGAGAGGTGACCAACCACTCCGGCTTTGCCTGCTAAGATACAGTTCTTGCCTATTTTAGCAGAACCTGCCACGCCTGACATTGCTGCCATGGCTGTGTTTTCTCCAACTTCTACGTTGTGTGCAATCTGAATCTGGTTGTCAAGTTTTACGCCGTTGCTAATGATGGTTGCCCCCATACTGCCTCGGTCAATAGTTGTTGAGGCGCCAATCTCTACGTTATCACCAATAATTACAGTGCCGTTTTGTGGCATCTTAATATATGCGCCGCTCTCATCACGTGCGAATCCAAATCCGTCAGCACCTATGACTGTGGTGGCGTGAATAATGCAGTTGTTACCTATCTGGCAGTGGTGATAAACCACTACTGAGTTGTAAATAATGTTGTTGCTGCCTATAATAGCGTTGTCATTTATGGCGCAGTGTGAATATATCTGAGTCTTGTCGCCAATGATAACATTGTCACCAATGTAAACAAATGGGCCAATGTAGCAGTCTTTTCCAATTCTGGCGCTCTTTGATATGCGCGCAGTCTTGTCAATTCCTTTCTTTACGTTCTTGAGGTTCTCCTCCACAATCTTAAGCATGGTGGCAAGCGCCATGTATGCGTCCTTTACTCGCACCAGAGTGGCTTTGATAGGTGCTTTAGGCATAAAATCCCTATTCACCAGTACTATGCTGGCATCGGTGGTGTAAATGTACTGCTCATACTTTGGATTAGACAGGAAAGAGATGGTTCCTGGTTTGCCTTCCTCAATCTTGGAGTAAGTGCTTACTTTTACATTCTCGTCACCCTCAACCTCACCATTTAGGAGCAGAGCGAGTTGTCGTGCAGAAAATTCCATGCTATAGTTGTGTTAATATATACAATTTGCAAAGATAACACATTTTGCCGTATTTATGGATTTATTGGCGGTGTTTTTGGACGCTCTAAACTTAAATAATGTTAAAGAAAAAAGCCGACCCTTGTGGGACCAGCTTTTTCTTTCGTCATTTTGAGCGTAGCGAAAAATCTCGCATTGTTTATGAGATCCTTCGTTTCATTTCATTTCACTCAGGATGACGTTACTTTGCAGGAGTCTGTGCGCCATAGCCTGGCTCAGCTCCAAAGAGTGATATAGCGTCAGCTACAGGGTAGCGGTTGCCGTACATTGAAACACGTACAGTCTCTGTACCCACTTGGTTAGCGCCTATGGCTGAACGGAACTGGTTCTGTGCTGAGTTAGGGTCATAGCTGGTGTTGCTCTTAATCTTGAGGTTCGCATAACCCTTAAGCTGAGGCTGGTTGATAAGCTTGAGGAGCTTGCTGTTTGTTGGAAGGTCTTTGTTGCCCTCATAACCTTTGATGCGGTCAACATCCTCAAACTGGTCATTCTTAACCATTAGCCACTTGCCACCACCTACTGCAGGGAGTACCATATCGGCGTTATTCATAAAGAAGAGGTTGTTCTCTACGTTCTGGATTTTAGCAGCCTCTACAGCCTTGTTTGAGTCATAGCGGCAGTTGTCTATAGCACCGTAGTTGTTGCAGCCAAATATGTTGTGGTGAACATCCTCCTGCTGCAAACCGTTCATGAAGCGGAAACCGTAACCCATGTCCTCCATAACTTTGGTGCGGCACCAAGAGAAGAGTACTGTATTGTGGTGGAAATCAAGTGTGATACCGTCTGGAGTTGCCTTTGCACCGCGGATTTCACATGCTGCATAGCGGTTTGCTACAAATACGTTATTGTAAATCTCCCAATGACCACCGTTATTAGCCATCTGGATACCATAGTTGTTGCAGTTCATGATAACGCAGTTGCGGATGATAAGCTTGCCAGAGAAGTTAGAGTAGCCTCCGTTTATACCGCAGTGAGAAGGGCTCTGCTCGTCCATAAGACGGCCGGTTTCGCAACCCTCACATGTGCCGGTACGCTCATCCTTTGGATCTGCTCTCATATAGTCATTCTCCATACCCATGTCAAGTATGAAACCGTCTATAATCATAAGACCGTTCTGGTTAGGTGTGGTAGGTTTGAGAGAGAGAAGAGCCTTGCTGCCGTTTGTGCCTTTCTGCTCAGCGGTTGGCTGAATCATAGTCTGATACTTTACAGGATCCCATGAAGAGAAGTCGCTGCTCCAGCCACCCTGCACAGTTACATATTTTGTAACCTCAATAAAACCTTGGTTCATGTAACCAAGATAGTTGCCCTCTGCCACGCGGATAATATCGCCGTCCTTTACAAAGTCAGAGTTGATAAGTTTCTGAATCTCTTTGAATGCAGTAGATGCGCTTTTACCGTCATTACGGTTGCTGCCAGTGGCTGCGTTACAGTAGTATACTGTTCCTTTGTTCTCTTTGCTGTTGCTGCTCTTTGCTGATGAGTTTGAAGAGCTGCTTGAAGATTTTGCACTGTTTGCTGCTGACTTGGCACTGTTTGCTGCGCTGGAGGCAGCGTTCACTGCTCTGTTAAAGCTGAACTGGCCAAAGCACAGCCCTGTGAACAGAAACAGTGAAAAAAGTGTTGTTAATGTTTTTTTCATAATGTATAATTGTTAAAGTGATTAAAGATTCTGTCAAATAGACGATGTGTAAATGCAAAGGTAAGATAAAAAGTTGAAAATTAAAAGTTGAAAGTTGAAAATTGTAACTCTCAACTCTCAACTCTCAATTCTCAATTCTCAATTTTGTAGTAACTTAGATAATATTTGGTAATCTTCCTTTCCAGTACGCTTACGTCAAACATGTCTGAGGCTTCGGCGATGCTTTTTGTGGTGCCGTTGCCGTAGAGGATGTCAATGGCAGTCTCACCGCCGTTATACATGTGGTTAGATACTTTGTTTTCAACGATAAGGTACTCCGCATCACTCCTGCTTATGTCGTAGGCGTTGCAAAGCGCCTCTGTCTTTTGCTCTACAATACTCTTGTCAAACTGGGTGTTTGATATCTCAATATGGAACAAGTGGCGGTTCACAATGCCGTCAGAGAGCATGGATAGAACCTTGTCGGAGCTATTACACCAAGTCTTAAGTGCAACCCACACATCGCTGTCATCAATAGTCCGGAATTTTTCCAATGCCTCAGGAGTAATCTTTCTGGCCGGCTCTTTCAGGAAGTATTTAAGAGAAGGGGTGGCCTGCAGGTCTCCGCCGTTACGCTCAACGTATCGGGCTCTCTTAAGTGTCTGATAAACCATGATGTCTGACGCAAACACTGTCTTGTGATAGTAAACCTGCCAGTACATAAGGCGGCGGGTCATAAGGAAGTTCTCTATTGAGTATATGCCCTTGGCCTCCACCACAAGCTTGCCGTCCTTTATGTTGAGCATCTTTATAATGCGCGCAGAGCCTATGTTGCCCTCTGAAACACCTGAGAAGAAACTGTCACGGCGCAGATAGTCAAGACGGTCCATGTCCAGCTGCCCCGATACAAGCTCATGCAGAAAGTGTTTGGGGTAGGTGTTTTGAAGAATTTCAATGGTGGTGTCAAGCCTGCCTTCAAACTCCGTGTTCATCTGCTTTATTATAGCAAGCCCGACATCCTCATGGCTGATACCGTCAAAGAAGAAATCCTCTAATGTATGTGAGAACGGCCCGTGACCTATGTCATGCAGCAGGATGGCGGCGTACACTGCATCCGCCTCAGCGTCAGTGATTTCATTGCCTTTCTTGCGCAGGGTGGTCACCGCCTCAGTCATAAGGTGCAGCGCTCCTAGTGAGTGCTGGAACCTTGTATGCTGTGTGCCCGGGTATACGTACGATGTCAGCCCAAGCTGCTTGATTCTGGTCAGACGGTGTACGTAAGGGTGCTGCAGGAGGTCATAGATGAACTCACTGGGCAGTGTGATGAACCCGAAGACGGGGTCGTTTATTATTTTCTTTTTGTTTTTCACTATTTTCAACATTTCCACTTAATGGAACATCTGTTACAACGTAAGACTCAACCCCTCTGTGAGGGGCTTCGGCCCTCCCATACGGGTCTGTGACCCTATGGGTCCCTCCCGCTATACGTCTCCGCGGGTGGAGACGCTTACTTTTGCAACAGAT
>JAEEGL010084872.1_pt1 | contig 18685 bp, 14 predicted proteins | sample 9134231 | NCBI WGS metagenome assembly JAEEGL01 (sample SAMN16246548, study PRJNA631951) | gut metagenome | biome: gut microbiome; feature: rumen; material: fiber-attached | host: Bos | place: Iran: Karaj | collected 2018-10 | reverse complement strand
GGCTTTGTGGCGGTTCCCGTGGTGCATGCGGCTGCTTCACTTCACATACCTGTGGTGTGTCATGAGTCTGATATCACCCCCGGTCTGGCAAATAAGATCTGTATACCCGTAGCTACAAAGATCTGCTGTAATTTTGAGGAGACAAAGGATCATCTGCCTGAGGGAAAGGGCGTAGTCACCGGATCTCCCATAAGGGCGGAGCTTTTCAGGGGAAGCAGGGATGAGGCTTTGGAATTCACCGGCTTTTCCGGAGACAAGCCGGTACTTTTGATCGTGGGAGGCAGTCTGGGCGCTGTGGCGATAAATGAGGCTGTGCGCCGTATCCTGCCTACTCTCACGGATACCTTTGATGTGGTACATCTGTGCGGAAAGGGCAAGCTGGACCCCACCCTTCATTCCAGGGAGGGCTATATGCAGTACGAATATGTGGGTGCCCAGATGAAGCATCTTTTTGCCCTGGCGGATGTGGTGGTTTCCCGGGCGGGAGCCAATGCCATCTGCGAGCTTCTGGCCCTGAAAAAGCCTAATCTCCTGATACCGCTGCCGGCAAAGGCCAGCCGCGGGGATCAGATACTGAATGCCGCATCCTTTGAGAAAAAGGGATATTCCATAGTGCTTCAGCAGGAACAGATGACGGATGCTTCGCTGATGCAGGCTATCAGGAATCTTTATATGAACAGGGAAGATTATATCGCAGCCATGGAAAACAGTGCACAGAAGGATGCCGTGAGCCTGATCGTGGATATACTCAAAGGGCTCACCGGGAGTGTTGTGTGAGATGATGGATTATGAAAAGCTCCTTTGCATGGAGCGCATCAGGGATTATAAAAAGAATACGAAGCTCACGGACCGCAGATCCGAGTTTGAGAAGGATTATCACAGGATAATAGGGAGCGCTTCTTTCCGTAGGCTTCAGGACAAGACCCAGGTCTTTGCCCTTGATTCCAGCGATTTTATAAGGACCAGGCTGACTCATTCCCTGGAGGTATCCTCCATAGCGAAGTCCCTGGGGCAGAGCAGCGGTGCCATGCTTAAGGAAAAGGGTCTTGTGACAGGAGAGCAGGTCGGTTATATGGCTGACATCCTGTTGTGTGCGGGACTTTTGCATGACATAGGCAATCCCCCCTTCGGACATTTCGGCGAGGCTGTCATCAGGGACTGGTTCAGGGAAAATCTGGAAACCATGACTTATATGAAACGGCCGCTTTCCGGCTATCTGTCCGACAGGCAGAAGGCGGACCTGTGTAATTTTGAGGGTAACGCCCAGTCTCTGAGGGTGGTGGCAAAGCTTCATCATCTGGTGGATGACAACGGGATGAACCTGACCAAAGGACTTTTGAACACCATCATCAAATATCCCACATCCTCTGTACAGATCGATAAAAAGGCCGGGGATATCCGGCTTAAAAAGATGGGCTATTTTGAGGCTGACAGGGAATTGTTTTCTATCATTACCGGCAGTACCGGCGCCGGCGATTCCCGGCATCCCCTTACCTTCCTGCTGGAGGCAGCAGATGACATAGCCTATGCGACAGCGGATATAGAGGATGGCTACAAGAAGGGGATCCTGAGCTTTACGAAGCTCTGGAGTATCCTGGAAAAGAATAAATATTCCGGCTCCGATCCTGCTTTGTATGCTGACTGCGAATATGCCTTTGAGCGTATGAAGACTCTTTATGAGAGGGCAAAGGATCAGAAGGAATATGATCCGGAGGGCTATGCGGTACTTAACTGGACCGTGAGCATGCAGTCCAGGCTTATTACCACGGTGTGCAATTCCTTTGTGGAGCACCAGGATGAGATATTGTCGGGTGAGTATAAGGTGGATCTGTTTGAGGGGACTTCTTCCCATTGTCTTATCAGACTGCTGAAGGAAACCTCGTTTACGCATATCTTCCAGATCCAGCCTATAGTCAGACAGGAGCTTTCCGCCGGGACCATAATAAAAACTCTGCTGGATCATTTTATTCCCGCGGCGCTGGCCTTTGATACGGATGCATCAAGGACCGCGGTCCAGAACAAGCTGATCCAGCTGATATCGCCGAATTACGTGAATCATTACAGGAAGCAGGCACAGGGCAAGAATGAGGGGGAACGGCTGTACCTTCGGATGATCCTGATCACGGACTTCATCTCGGGCATGACCGACAGCTATGCCAAGGCGTTGTATCAGGAGCTTGTGGGGCAGATATAAGATTTTTGAGGTTTGTATTGGGTTCCGCTTCAGCAGCTTTCCGATCATCGATTACTTTGTGAAGGGTTTGTTTGATCGAGCTTGAGGCAGCGAAAGCATGTTTTTCGATCAAACGTGAGCGTATTGAAATAGGCCGGTACTTAGCAAAAACGAACGAAGTGAAGTTTGAGCTTAGTACCGCTGCCGTTCCGGCGGAGGGTTCCCAAACATAGCCTTGTCAGAGCAATATATTTCAATGGGAGGCCGCCGGAATTTCACGAGCGGGAGCGGTAGCGAATGTTGATCGGAAACATGCTGAAGCGGAACCAGATTCATTACATAGTCGGGATGAAAGTGCCGAAAGCGGGATGAAAGTGCCGAAAGCGGTTGAAATACACATGAAAAAGGAGAAGGAATATGGACATTAACCAGTTGATAGAATTTTGCAGGGATAACGATGCGTCCGATCTGCACCTGACCCAGGAAGGCCACGAAGTAGGCTATCGCAGATACGGTGAGCTCAAAAAAATGGAGCACGATATGGATTCGGGAGCTGTGGATGCGCTGATCCTCTCCATTCTGGACGAGGAACAGAAGGTATCCTACGCACACGGAAAGGATCTGGATTTCTCCTATCAGACTCCCTCAGGCATCAGATGTCGTGTAAATACTTACCATCAAAGAGGCAGCCATGCAGCCTGTCTGAGGCTCATGGGGGATTCGGTTCCCGAGTTTGAAAAGCTCATGCTTCCGCCTGTGATAAAGAAACTGGCGGATAAGCCCAGAGGTCTGGTACTGGTGACCGGTCCCACAGGTTCAGGTAAGTCCACTACTCTGGCATCCATGATCGACTATATAAACAGGACCAGAGCCGAGCATATCCTTACCATAGAAGATCCCATAGAGTATATGTATACCCCCGGTAAATCCACCATCCATCAAAGGGAAGTGGGCCGGGATGTGGACAGCTTTGCGGGAGCATTGCGTTCGGCGCTGCGTGAGGATCCGGACGTGATACTGGTAGGCGAAATGAGAGATTATGAGACCATATCGGCAGCTGTCACGGCGGCAGAGACGGGACATCTGGTAATGTCCACACTGCATACCACGGGAGTGGCCGATACGGTGGATCGTATCATAGACGTATTCCCGCCCCATTCGCAGAACCAGATCAGGACCCAGCTGGCGTCTGTACTCCAGGGCGTGGTCACCCAGAACCTTATAAGGCGCGCCGACGGTAACGGCCGTGTGGTGGCTACCGAGATACTGATCGGAACCGAAGCCGTCTGCAATCTGATACGTCAGGGCAAGACCTTCCAGATAGAATCACAGCTTCAGGTGGGCCAGAATGAAGGCATGCACAGCCTGAACATGGACCTGACATCTCTGGTGATGAAAGGGATCATAACCAAGGAAATGGCCATTGCCCGTTCCAATAATCCCAAGGAGCTGAATCTGTTCTGATCCCGCTTCATCGGCAGGATTTATTTTGACATGGCAAATTATATCGTACTTGACCTGGAATGGAACCAGGCGGCAAAAAAAGAGAATGAGATCAGGGACATGATCTTTGAGATATTGCAGATAGGTGCAGTAAAGCTTAATGATGATCTTGAGACCACAGACACCTTTGACAGTTATGTAAGACCCAGGGTATACAGGGTCATGAATCCCATGACACAGAAGATACTGCATATGGATATGAAGGCGCTCAAAAGGGAGCGCCCCTTTCCTTATGTCATGAGTGATTTTCTCGACTGGTGCGGAAAGGATCCCGTGTTCTGCACCTGGGGCTCCAATGATCTGGCCCAGCTTCAGTCCAATATGGATTTCTACGGCATGAAACCCCTGTCACAGGGGCCGCTGCCGTATATTGATGTGCAGAAGCTTTTCAGTAAAGGCTGTGAGGATGGAAAGAGCAGGCGTTCCCTGGAATATGCGGTGAGTTTCTTTGATATGGAGCCTGATGCGGATTTTCACAGGGCTCTGGGAGATGCGGAATATACGGCCAGGATATTTGCCCGGATAGCCGACAGTTCTCTTCTGGAATATGTATCCTATGATACCTACCGACTCCCGAAAAATAAGGAAGAGGAGATCCATGTGGATTTCCCCACTTATTCAAAGTATATTTCCAGACCCTTTAAATCAAAACACGCTGCCATGAGAGATAAGGATGTGGTCATGGTAAACTGCAGTATTTGTGGCGCCCGGGCAAAAAGAGTGGTCAAGTGGTTTTCGCCTTCCGGCGGAAAATACTATCTGGCTGTATCGAAGTGTAAGCTCCATGGCTACCTTAAGGCCAAAAGCCGCATGAAAAAATGCCGTGATGACCGGATCTATGTGGTAAAGACCGTCAAGCCCATCGGCACCGAAGACGTCGACCAGATCAGGGAAAGATATGAAAACGCCATGATCCTGCAGCGCAGGTAGAAATTTTTAAGCGGCATAAGCAGTTTGACTTATGCCGCTTTAATTTTATCGTCAGTTCGTGATAAAATTATAGGGAACAGTTTTTGATCATGTATGTATCGCAAAGGAGGATACTATGATAAGGAAAGAAAATGAGTGCAAAAAAGAGCTCAGGGAGCGTATGAGAGACGGAAACGGAACAGTAGAGATCACTAACTTTATTTCCGGTCCGGAAGAGCTGTGCATGAAGGGGCGTATGTTTTCAAAGATCACCCTGAAAAGCGGCTGCAGCATAGGCTATCACGTGCATGAAAAAGACAGTGAGCTGTTTTATATCATGAAAGGGTGTGCACAGTACAATGATAACGGACAGATAAAGACAGTAAATGCAGGGGATGTGACCATATGCCCTGCGGGAGAAGGTCACGGTATTGAAAACTGCTCGGATGAAACGGTTGAGCTGATCGCAGTGATAGTTTATGCAGAATAAAAGGGGGATGTATTCTGATGAAATACTATATGCCTGTCAGGGTTTTTGATGAAAAGGAATGTGTAAGGAATCACGCGGATGATATAGCTTCGTTTGGAAGAAAGGCGCTTGTGGTGACCGGGAGGAGTTCCTCATTTTCAAACGGATCATATGATGACGTGAAACAGGCTCTGGATGATTCGGGGATCGATCATGAGGTGTTCTCCGAGGTGGAGGAGAATCCTTCCACAGATACCGTTCTTGGGGCGAAGGAAAGGTATGCCTCCGCCGGGATCGACTTTGTCATAGGTATAGGAGGTGGATCGCCCATGGATGCTGCCAAGGCCATAGCACTTGTTCTTAAGCACCCGGAAGCTGACCCGGAATATCTGTATGATCCTTCCCGACCTTCCGATGCACTTCCCGTTATCTGTGTGCCCACCACCTGCGGTACGGGATCCGAGGTCACCGGTGTGTCCGTTCTGACCCGTCATGATAAAAAAACAAAGATATCCATGACCCATAAGGTTTTTCCTGATCTGGCACTTATTGACGGTAAATATCTGAGATCCGCATCAAAGACCCTTATCATAAACAGTTCCGTAGATGCACTGGCTCATCTGCTTGAGAGCGCATTGAATGCAAAAGCCGACGATTATGTACAGATGACGGCCTCTGCAGGACTGAAGCTGTGGGCACAGACAAAAGATGTGCTGACGGGTGACAGGGAGCCGTCCGATGAGGATCGTGCACTGCTTATGAGATCCTCTGCCCTCGGAGGGATGTCCATTGCGGGATGCGGGACCTCCATCCCCCATGCTCTGAGTTATACCCTGACATATGATATGGGACTTGCCCATGGGAGGGCGGTGGGTTACTTTCTGCCGGGATTTGTTCAGGCTGCTGTGCAGAAGGAAAGGGAGGCTCTGTTGGAACTGGCGGGCTTTTCGGATGCAGGCGATCTGAAATCGTTCATTTTTAAGGTGTTTGATGGGCAGGTCATACCCTCCGAACATCTCACAAGATCCTTTGAGACGGTAAAAAACAATCCGGCCAAGATGAAGTCGGCTTCATTTGAAGTGGATGAACAGGTGCTTAAAAAAATCGTGTTTGGGTAGAAATTGTCAGGGCCGGTAAATTGTGTTATGATTATCCGGTGTTAAGAAACACATTAACCTCGTTTACAGATTTTTCAGAAGGGAGTTTATGATCATGCAAGCATTACGAAAAAAACTGTCACTATTCCTGTCATTTGTTATGATCGCCACATCATTCAGTGTTCCTGCGGCCGTGTATGCCGAAGAGGATGTTGAGTATGCGGTACAGGAGACTGAAGCCATAGGGGCTGAAGATGCCGCCGCAGATCCCGGACAGGAGGCAAAGCTCCTGGGAAATGGTGATGAAGATATAATATTGGATGAGGATTCAGGCTTTTATTTTACTGTTGATAATGGTCAGGCTGTGATCACCCACATAGATCCGGAGGCGGGTGAGGTTTGTGAGAATCCGGTCATTCCGCTGCAGGTAACTGATGACAAAAGGACAAAATATACTGTAAAAGCCATAGCCGACAGTGCTTTTGAAGACGCTGCCGTACTGACCGGCTGCCTGACTATATTCAGCAAAAACGGTATTAGTGTAGGGAAAGATGCATTTAAGAACTGTACCGGTCTGACCGGTCTGGTGATCGGAAAAACCGCACATACCACCTCATGGTATGAGAACGCATTCAGCGGATGCACGGGGATCAAAAAGGTCAGAAATGATTCCAGTTTAGCTTTTGACCTTTCAAAGGTGAATGATGAAACCTGGATAGATGAAAAGAAGGATGAGCCGGTCAATAAGATAAGTGAAGGAAGTGCAGTAGTATTTAATGCCCAGATCGCAAGCTACAGGGTAACCTTTAACTCAAATGGGGGCAGCGAGGTGGAAGAGGCTGTAGTTAAGGAAATGAATGCTGCCGAAAAGCCCGCAAAGGATCCCACAAAGAAGAATTATGAATTTAAGGGCTGGTATGCAGATAAGGAACTTAAGAAGGCTTATGATTTTGCGACTCCTGTTCTTGCAGACACCATTCTTTATGCAAAGTGGGCAAAGAAAGCCGGCGGCAGTGAGGAGTATCTGGACAAGACCACCGGGACCTTCTATTTCACCGTAAATTCAGACGGTACGGCTACCCTCACAAAGATGGATAAACCGGAAATGTACATTGAAGGTCAGGAACCCGGAGATCTCATTATCCCCGAGAAAGTGACCGATCCTGACGGAGAATCATATACGGTGACGGCTATCGGCGATAAGCTGGCCATGAGTCAGGCAAATAAAGGAAAACTGGTGATCCCCGATACAGTGACCAGTATCGGTGCGTCAGCCTTTGCAGATTGTTCCAATCTCACGGGATCCCTGGTCATCCCTGACAGCGTGACCAGTATCGGCAGCGAAGCCTTCAAGGGTTGTGAAGGAATGGACGGAGAGATCACTATCGGAAAGAATGTGACCTCCATCGGAGATCACGCTTTTGTCAGTTGCCAAAAGCTGCACGGCGACCTTATCATTCCCGACAGCGTTATCAGTATCGGTGATTACGCTTTTTACGATTGCCTCGGACTGGACGGTGAGTTAAAGCTTGGAACCGGCCTTCAGACCATAGGCGCAAATGCATTTACGGCGCTGGGAGGCCTTAAGTTCAAAGGAAGCCTCACCCTGTCCGATAACGTGATCAGTGTGGGAGAGCGGGCTTTCTATAACTGCGAGAAATTTGACGGTACATTGAAGCTTGGTAAGAACATTCAGTCTATAGGAACAGAAGCATTCGCCGGCTGCAAAGGCTTTACGGGAGCCCTCTCCATTCCCGACAGTGTGACGGAAATAGGTTCGCTGGCCTTCAATCTCTGCATCGGCTTCACCGGTACCACAAGGATAGGAACCGGCCTGACAAAGGTAGATCCCAATTCCTTCTTTGCATGTACCGGTATCACCAGAGTGGTCAACAACTCCGCAAGTGACGTAGCTGTATCGCAAATGTCCGATACGCTTCCGGTTACCTGGAGTGATGAGAATACGGGAGAGGCTGTGACCAAGATAAAGCTTGGCACCGCAGTCAGGAGTGATTATTCACCGGAGAATGACCCCGGACTGATCGACGATTCCGGTGACACCCCCGACGGAGCCCTGCTGAACGTTCCTTCTGAGTACTCTGCGGAAACACGTACGCTTGATGATCAGAAGTTCGTGATAAGCTACTGCCATAAGACTCCTTTCTACGGAAAATCAAAGCCCGGCGTAGAGAACTTCAGCACAGCAGCCAATGTTTTCAAGGTTTCCTATAACGGTGCAACCTACAAGGTTACAAAGGTAAAGGTAAACAAGAAGAAGCAGCTCATTCAGGTTCAGGGTCTGGAGGGTGCCGACAAGTCAGTGGTAAAGGCTATAAAGAAGGCGACCAAGGGTGCTAACGGCCTGCCCTTCAAGGTGACCCAGTATCAGGTCAGCAACAAGGATGATGTTGTCTGCAAGACAAAGCGTGACGGCAGCATCAGGATGGCAAAGATCAGTATCTTCGGCAAGTATTACAAGGCTAAGAAGGATGAATATGAGTTCAATGACAAAACACTGACCATCACGTTTAAGGGGGATAACCTGAAAGGAAGTTTCAAATTTACGCCAGTACAGTAACAGTGTCAGATCGGCCCCCGGCTTTTTGCCGGGGGCTGTTTTTTAAAATTCAGGTTGTCAAAAGCCTCTTACATGAAAGGGATTCTCATAATGGCAAAAAGTAAGACGGGAAAAAAGACCATTGATGCGGTTGCGGAGCAAAAATGCCCTCAGTGCGGCGCTCCTCTTATTTTTGATCCCGAAAAGGGAGATATGTACTGCGAATACTGCGGCACCAGGTCGGAGATCATCACGCCGGAAAAGCTCGCAGAGGAAGACACGGAGGAGCTTACGGGCTTTGATCTGGATTCACTGACAGAGCAGGCCACAATGGCCGATTCACAGGAGCTCCCCATATATAACTGCAGCTCCTGCGCTGCCGAGCTCATCGCTCCGCCGGCTCAGTTTGCCCTTACCTGTCCTTATTGCGGCAACAATATAGTCCTGACCGAAAAAGCCTCCGGCAATTTAAGACCGGATGCTGTCATTCCCTTTAAGATCACGCCAAAGGTATTGCCGACTGCGGTAAAGAGATTTTATAAGGGAAAGGTACTGCTCCTAGGACGTTTTTTCTCCGAAAACACCATGGGAAAGGTGACCGGAGTCTATGTCCCCTTCTGGGTGTTTTCCGGATCCATCTCAGGTACCTTGAGATTTACCGTAGAAACCAGTTCCAGCACCCGGAAGGGTTATTATATCCACACCACCACAAAGCACTATGCCCTGGAGCGTGAAGTATCCATGGCTTTTGAAAATGTTCCCGTGGATGCCAGCGGAAGGATAGACGACAAACTGATGGATTCGCTGGAACCCTTTGATCTTAGAGAAGCCAGGCCCTATGACATAAAATACCTGGCCGGATATACAGCCGAGCGTTTTGACGAAAAAAAGAGCGCTGTCACAGGCAGGGCCCAAAACAGAATGTTTGCCACTGCGGACAATGCCGTTCGGAAAAAGATCACCGGTTACTCAAACGTAAAAAGGACCGGGGGGAATCTAAATGCGGATTTCACTGCCAGATATATACTGTTTCCCGCCTATCTTTTTTCGGTAAGCTTTGACGGTCAGAAATATGAATTTGCCGTAAACGGCCAGACCGGAAAGGTCTGCGGGAATCTGCCCATCGACAAAAAGGTGTGCGTGAAGTATTTTCTTCTGCGGATGGCGGGAATAGCCGCTGTCTTCATTCTTGTTTTTATCATTAAATATCTGATAGGGGGTTGAGGACATGAAGAAGCTGTCATTTATACTGATATCGATAATCTGCCTGTCTCTCATCCTCACCTGCCCTGTATTCTGTGAAGAATCCCAAAGCGGACAGTCACAGAGCGATGAAGTGCAAAATGATGAGCTGCCGGGGGATGGATACCACAGATCTTCCGATTCCACCGGTGCTCTCTCAAAGCTTCAGGTGGAATCCCTTGATAAGATGTGCTATGAGTGCCTGTCCGAGTATAATGTGGACCTGGCAGTTCTCTCGGTCATGCCCGAAGAATATGAAGACGGGGAGCTTTATGATCTTGCCCTTGCCTATTATGAAGATAATAACTGCGGATACGGAGACAGCCGGGACTGTATAATCTTCATCTGCGATGTCGCATCACAAAAGGCTGTCTATTATGAATTCGGGAATATCCACGGAGAAGTGCCGGACAGTTACTATGAATTCGCGGCGGAAAGATCGCTGGGCTATAAGGAAAGCAACGGTATGTTTGGCGTGCTCTATGCCGGCGGAAGATTTATATACAGATATCTGGAGAACCGGGCGGAATCAAAGGCGGCGGCGGCTGCCGAAAATAACGAAGACAACCCTGCGGATGAGGCCACGGATGAAGCGGGGGCAGATGGCATCGATGAAACGGTCACGGAAGGCGAAGGCTCTGACGGCTCGGAAATAAACAGCGATGCTGCGGACAAAGCCGGAACCGGGGAACGCACTCCCGAAAATTTTGTCCCCCATCACGATGAGACTGCTCCCAGAGTCACGGATAAGGCAGATATCTTCACGGATGAAGAAGAAGCTGTCATGGAGGAGAGGCTCAGGGCACTTCGTGATGATATATGCTGCGACATCGTGATATACACTGATGTGACCGCAAACGGCAAGGAACACAAATACGTCGCCGCTGACTTTTTTGATTACGGAGGCTACGGCTGGGGAGATGATTATGAAGGGGCCTGTCTGTTCATCTGCATGGATCCTGATGACAGGGGCTGGTGGATAGCGAACAGCGGTCCCAAAACCATGGAGCTTTACACTGAGGATATCGCAAATCTCATGGACGACGTCCTCTATGAATACATGGTTGCGGGAAAATATGCAGAGGGCGTAAATGACTGGATAACAAATTACTCGAACCTGTATACCAAGGGTTACCCCTTTGCCCCCGAATGGCTTCCCGAACAGGGGGTCGAACCAGAACGGACACATAACGCCGACGCTCCCCGTATTGATGATGCGGGAAAGTCACTCACCGAAGAACAGGTGTCTGCCCTTGGGGCTGTGGCAAAGGAAATCTCAGATGAATACGGCCCTGATATAGTGGTCCATACCACCAGATATGATGCCGGGATGAGTATATATGAATATGCCGAAAAATACTATGAATACTGTGGTTACGGCTTTGGAGAAGACTATGACGGCATTGCTCTCATTGTTTTTCTGAACAGAAGGGGTTATTACAGAAATGCGGTGATCTACGGATCCGGCGCGGGAAATGACAAGCTCAGCGATGTGAACAGGGACAGGCTTCTGGGTTTCTTTACCGATAAGGCAGATTACGACGATGATATATATGGCGGACTTGAGATCTATCTCAGGAAGCTCAGGAGCATGGAAAAGAGCGGCCGGGTTCCCAGATCAGGCTTTTACTGGACCTTCATCGTCATAACCGGAATGATCATTGGTGCTGTCGTAGCGCGCAGTTCACTTAATAAGGCGAAGAAAAAAATGGAGACCCCTGCTCTGTCCCTGAATGCGGATGTATACCTGGTAGACGGGAGCCTGACGGTGACAGGAAACGATAAATACCTGTCTTCTACCACCAGCACCACCTACTCGCCGGTGCCCAGAAGCTCATCCTCGGGTGGCGGTTCATCCTCGGGCAGCAGTCATCGTTCCTCATATTCCCGCAGCTACAGCAGTTCCTCGGGCCGCAGCCATTCCGGATCCGGGAGAAGATTCTGACCGGGTTTTTTGTACAGCTTGTGGCACTTTATAAATTTGAGTATAATTATAGGCAGTGTTAAATGATCTATGAAAAAAATCCTTCGGCTAAAGCCTCAGGATGACAGCAGATGTGGTAATAAATTGCCATATCCGGCAAATTGTGTTATGATTCTCCAATATGAAAAAAACAATTAGCAGGGTCTTAGCAGTCTGGCTGACCCTTTTGATAACGATGAATTTTGTGCTGCCGGTCATGGCGGAGCAGACCTCGGAAGAGATCCTGAACGAAAACCGGAGCCTTCATATAGAAAGTAACGACATCTACGGCTGGCCTACGGGGCCGGTGGTGGGTGCCAGATCTGCATGCCTGATGGATGTCAATTCAGGCACGATCCTTTATGCCAAAAATATGGATACGCCCATGTATCCCGCGTCCACCACAAAGGTGATGACCTGTCTTCTGGCAGTGGAAAACTGCCAGCTGGATGAGATCGTTTCCTTTTCGAATGAAGCGGTATACGGTATAGAAAGAGATTCCTCCAATGTGGGAATTGACGTGGGACAGGAAATGACCATGGAAGAGTGTCTTTACTGTATCCTTCTGGCCTCGGCCAATGAGGTGGCCAGCGCTGTGGCAGAGCATGTGGGGGGCTCCATCGAGGGCTTTGCCGACATGATGAACAAAAGGGCGGCCGAGCTTGGCTGTACCAATACCCATTTTGTAAACGCCAACGGCCTTCATGATGATGAGCATTACACCAGTGCCCATGACCTGGCGCTTATCACGGCTGAGTTCTTTAAGAACGAGACTCTCCGCAATATCGCATCTACCAGTTATTACACCATATATCCCAGTGCAAAGCAGCCCGATGAATTCGGTCTGACCAACCATCACAAGATGCTTCCCGGAAGGTCCAACGCCTATGAGTATATAGTCGGAGGAAAGACCGGTTACACCACTGTGGCGCATCAGACTCTTGCCACCTGTGCCGAAAAAGACGGTATGCTGCTGGTATGTACGGTGATGCGTGACGAGAGACCCTATCAGTATATAGACACGGCCACTCTTTTTGATTACGGCTTCGAGAATTTCAAGAATATAAACATAGCGGATAAGGAATCCGGGTATTCCCTTGATACTTCCACCTTTTTTGATACGGATATAGATATTTTCGGCAGCTCAAAGGACCTGTTCACCATAGATAAGTCTGATGTGATAACCATCCCCAACGATGTGTCCTTTGATGAGCTCACCTCCCAGCTTACCTATGATGAGAGTGGTGACAACAATATCCTGGCCACCATCACCTATTATCTTGGGGAGACCAACGTGGGCTGCGGCCATATTCTTTTGAACAGCAGTGATGTAAAGGAATTTGAATTCGGTAAAAAGCCCGTAAAGGAAAGGGTTACCCTGGACGAGGAGATTGAAAAGAGCGGCAAGAGCAGAGTGTTCGTGGATGTGAAGAAGGTGCTCATCATCATAGGGATAGTTCTGGGTGCATGTCTTCTCATCTTTGTCTTGCAGGCGATAGCGAGGAATTACAGTTTTGCCAGCAGACGCCGCCGTAAGATCATCAAGAAGCATAAGAGATACCGTTCGGAATTTGATGATTTCGATTTTTGACAGTTGCTTTAGTTATCCTGAGCGAAGCGAAGGATCTTCTGGGAGGTAAGACTATGGACGATGTGGAAAATATCATTAACATGCTGGATGAAATGTGCCGCTCGGGCAACAGCCGTATCAAGGTGAATGTGAGCGAGGAAGAGGCCTCGGGCAGCGTGAAGAGAGAATATCACCACGGGAGATGTGATGTGGGAAGTCCTTTTGCGAAGGGTACCATACGCAATTTCGGAAATGATATCATAGATACCATGGACGCCGGCTGTCCTTGAAACCGTTCTTTATTAAATATATATTGTAACATTCAGGAGGAAATAAAAATGAAACCCATCAAAGAAGGAAAAGTAAGAGAGATATATGATAACGGCGATACCCTTATCATGGTTGCCACCGACAGGATCAGCTGTTTCGACGTGATCTTAAAGAATGTGGTCAAAAATAAGGGGGCGGTCCTGACCCAGATGAGTAAATTCTGGTTTGATTACACTAAGGATATCCTGCCCAATCATATGGTCTCCACCGATGTGAACGATATGCCTGAATTTTTCAGAAATGACGAGTTCAGGGGTAAGTCCATGATGTGTAAGAAGCTGGAAATGCTGCCCATCGAGTGCATCGTCAGAGGCTACATCACCGGAAGCGGCTGGGCTTCGTATCAGAAGGACGGCACGGTCTGCGGCATAAAGCTGCCCGAGGGATTGAAGGAATCCGATAAGCTGCCTGAGCCCATCTATACGCCTTCCACCAAGGCCGAGATCGGGGATCATGATGAGAATATCAGTTTTGAGCAGAGTATAGATCACCTGGAGAAGCATTTCCCCGGAAAAGGAAAGGAATATGCCGGGAAGCTCCGTGACTGCACCATTGCTCTTTATAAAAAATGTGCCGATTATGCGCTGACCAAGGGCATAATCATCGCGGATACAAAATTTGAATTCGGACTTAACGAAAAGGGTGAGATAGTTCTGGGAGATGAGATGCTCACTCCCGATTCATCCAGATTCTGGCCTGCCGAAGGCTATGAGAGCGGACATTCACAGCCTTCCTTCGACAAACAGTTCGCCAGGGACTGGCTCAAGGCAAACGAGGGTCATGACTGGACCCTGCCTCAGGAGATCGTGGATAAGACTATTGAAAAGTACCTGTCGGCATATAAGCTGCTTACCGGTAAGGATCTGGAAGTCTGAAAAAGACAGATTTCCGATCAGAAAAATTTGGAGATAGAATAAGTTGACCTGGAAAAAGTTTACCATTAAAACCAGATCCGATGCTGAAGAGGTGATAACGGGGATACTGGCATCCCTTGATATTTTCAGCGTGGAAATAGAGGACAGCGTCCCCCTTACGGATGAGGAAAAGGCGCAGATGTTTGTGGACATCGCTCCCGAGAGAAATGATGACGGTATAGCCTACATCAGTTTTTATCTGTCCGATGAAGAAAATGCACCGGAGGCTTCCGCGGCGGATCTGTCCGAAGATGGAACAAAAAATGATTACAGAAGTGTTCTGACTTCATTAAATAAGGCTATCCTTGAGTATAAGGCGAATAAGGATGATCCCTTTTACGTGGATCCCGGCGAGTGCAGCATTACCACTACGGATACCGAAGATGCGGACTGGATCAACAACTGGAAACAGTTTTTCAAGAGCTTTACCATAGATGACATTCTTTTTATTCCCTCCTGGGAGACGGAGGGCGTCAGTGATGAGGAACTGATGAAAAAGTATTCGCAAAACGGCGAAAACGTGTCAATGGTGATCCATACCGACCCCGGCATGGCATTCGGCACGGGGAAACATGAGACCACCCGTCTTTGTATCAGAGCCATCAGGAAGGAACTGGAGGAAAGGACATCAAAGGATCCGGCCCATGCCCCTAAGCTTCTCGATCTGGGGACCGGTTCCGGGATCCTGTCTTTGCTGGCGTTTAAATTCGGTGCGGGCAGTATCATGGCTACAGACCTTGACGTGGCGGCCATAGACGCCTGCGAGGACAATTTTGCCAGGAATGATCTGACTGAGCAGGATTTCTCCCTGATAATAGGAAACATAATCGATGACAAGTCTGTTCAGGATATGGTGGGCTATGGCTGTTATGATGTGGTGGTGGCGAATATCCTGGCGGATATCCTGATCCCCATGACTCCCATGGCGGTGGCTGCCCTTAAAAAGGGCGGTACATTCATTACCTCCGGCATAATCGAGGGCCGTGAAGGCGATGTGATGGAGGCCATGAAGGCTGCCGGTCTTTCGGACATAAAATGTGAGGCTGACGGCGAGTGGAGATGCGTCACGGGGAGACTTTTGTAATGCACCGATTTTTTGCGGACAGCGATTCCATAAATGAAGAAGAGCATCTTTTAAGACTTACCGGTCCTGATGTGAACCATATCAAAAACGTGCTCCGGATGAAGACAGGGGATGAACTTCTGGTGTGTCTCAGGGATGCGAAGCCTGTGGCGGCTCCCGGCGATGCCCCGACAGCTGGTGACCGTAATGAAGGGCTTGCCCCGGGAAATGATTATAACTGCGTTATCGAAGAGATGACTTCTGATGAGGTTATCTGCAGGATCAGGTTTGTCAAGCGCTCCGACAGCGAGCTTTCGTCAAAGGTATATCTGTTTCAGGGACTGCCCAAGGGCGATAAGCTGGAACTGGTGATACAGAAATGTGTGGAACTGGGCGTATTTGAAGTCATACCCGTGAGCTGCTTAAGGTCCGTAGTAAAGCTGGATGATAAAAAAGCGGAAAAGAAGAGGGAGAGATGGCAGCAGATCGCAAAAGGGGCGGCCGAGCAGTCCCACCGCTGTCTGATACCGGAAGTGAAGGCTCCCATGAGTATGTCTGAGGCGCTTGAATATGCTAAGGACAGGTGCAGTGTAAAGCTTATACCCTATGAGCTTTGCAACGATGATATAAAGGATACCAGAAGAATCCTTGAGGATCTGAAGGCCGGGGAACCGGTGGCTTTCTTCATAGGCCCCGAGGGTGGCTTTGATGAAAAGGAAATAGAGCAGTGCGTAGCAGCGGGTTTTATTCCCATCACTCTGGGCAGGCGTATCCTGCGCACGGAAACCGCTCCCATTACCATCATGTCGTGGCTGTCCCTTTATCTTTAGATCAAAAGGACGGATCACCTTCTTTTAAAACGTCTGAGCATCGGCAGGAGTTCTTTCAGGACTGCTGCCGTTTTTTCTGCTTCCTCTTTGGTGTTTGTTTCGCAGAATGAAAATCTGACGGTGCTTTCCAACAGGTCTTTTTCAAGGCCGATGGATAAGAGGGTGGCGCTGTGGGCGCGCTTATGGGAGGAGCAGGCAGAGCCGGCCGAGATGTATATGTCCCGCTCTTCCAGGGCATGGAGCAGCACTTCGGCCCTGACACCTGAGACCGAGAGGGAAACGATATGGGGAGCAAAATTCTTTACGGTATTGTCTGAAGCATTTTGAAAATTGCCCGGGCCGTTTACCTTAAGTCCTTCGATATCCTTTATCTGCTCGATAAAGCAGCGCCTCAGTTCATAAAGATACTCTGAGTTTTCCCTTATATTTTTATCCAGGATCCGGGCTGCGACAGCCATGGCCGCTATCCCCGGTACGTTTTCCGTGCCGGAGCGCATGCCGCTTTGCTGTCCGCCGCCTAAGATGATGGGATTTATGCGGATGTTTTTGTTTACGTAGAGGACGCCTGTTCCCTTGGGTGCGTGGATCTTGTGCCCCGATACGCTGATCATGTCTATCCCGGAAGTCTTCGGGAGCAGAGACAGCTTGCCGAAACCCTGAATGTCGTCCACATGAAAGAGACAGCCGGGATTTTTTTCCTTGATGATCCGTGCCGCTTCCTCCACCGGCTGGATAGAACCGATCTCATTGTTTACATGCATGATGGAAACCAGGATGGTATCGTCCCTGAGTGCGCCGGAAAGTTCATCGAGGGAGATGATCCCGTTTTCATCGGTGTCCAGGTATGTGACCTCAAAGCCTTCTTTTTCAAGATGTTTAAAGGGCTCCAGCACTGCGGGATGCTCTATCTTTGTGGTGATGAGATGGTTGCCCTTTCTTTTCTGGGCCGAAGCACCGCCTATGATGGCGAGATTGTCAGCTTCCGTACCGCCTGAAGTAAAGTATATTTCCTCCCTGTCGCAGTGCCAGATCTGCGCAAATATGCCGGCAGCCTCCCGTATCTCCTTTTCGGCCTCAAAGCCGAAGGAGTGCATGGAGCTGGGGTTCCCGTATTCGCTTTTCATAAGGGTGAGGGCTTTATCTGCCGCTTCGTCCATCACCATGGTGGTGGCGGAATTGTCGAGATATATCATTTTTTATGTTCCTTTTTCATATAAAGTTTTGCCCCTTACATGGATCCTGCAGGGACAATGTACCCATTATACAGGAAATCATCCGATACTGCAAAGCTCTTTGAAGCCACGGAACTATTTTACAAAAAGCGCATTTTTGATATAATACAACAGATGCGGTTTTAGGTTGTTGATCCGTATTTTGGACAGATACGGATAGAAAGAGAAACTGTTACAAGATGGAAACGAATTCATTTTTGATCAAATATGCCGAGATCGGCGTAAAAGGAAAGAACAGGTACAAGTTTGAGGATGCGCTGGTAAAGCGTATCAGACAGGTGCTCTACAGGATCACCGGCAATTTCGAAGTGTATAAATCCCAGGGCAGGATCATGGTGGATGCCTCGGATTTCGATCATGACGAGGCTGTGGCGGCCCTTAAAAAAGTGTTCGGCATAGTGGGGATCTGTCCGGTAAGGGTGTTCAAGGTCAGTGATTACGACACTCTTAAGTCGGATGTGGTCTCTTATATGAAGGAAAAATATGAGGGTAAGAGCTTTACCTTTAAGGTGAAGACCCGCAGGATCGATAAGAATTTCCCCCGTACCTCCCCGGCCATAAACATGGATCTGGGAGAACTGATACTTGAGGCCCTTCCCACTCTTTCCGTGGATGTTCACGAGCCTCAGGTGGAGATCTTTGTTGAGATAAGGGATAAGGTCTATGTATATTCCGAGATAATACCGGGGCCCGGCGGCATGCCCTCGGGTACTGCGGGCAAGGCCATGCTCCTTTTGTCGGGGGGTATAGATTCGCCGGTTGCGGGATATATGATAGGAAAGAGGGGCGTGGACCTGGAGGCAGTATATTTTCACGCACCGCCCTACACCTCC
>JAEEGL012141053.1_pt1 | contig 18686 bp, 16 predicted proteins | sample 9134231 | NCBI WGS metagenome assembly JAEEGL01 (sample SAMN16246548, study PRJNA631951) | gut metagenome | biome: gut microbiome; feature: rumen; material: fiber-attached | host: Bos | place: Iran: Karaj | collected 2018-10 | reverse complement strand
GGTTTCGAGCTTTACTCGGATCCCGAGGCGTATGGGCTTTGCGAAGCGCTGGCGCGGACGTACCGTGTCGGAAAGGACAACGTGATCTGCTCGAACGGATCGGACGAGGTCCTGAATTTCGCCTTTGCCGCCTTCTGCGACGAAGCGACGCCGGCGGTCTTTCCCGATATAACCTACGGATTTTATCCGGTTTTCGCGGAATTCAACCGCGTGCCTTATATCGAATATCCGCTGGACGAAGATCTGCGAATCGATATCCGGGATTATATGAAAAACGAGGGGACGGTGTTTATCGCCAACCCGAACGCCCCGACCGGGATCGCCCTCGGCCCTGCGGATATCGAAAAGATCGTTTCGTCAAACCCTGACAGGGTAGTCGTGATCGACGAAGCGTACGTCGATTTCGGCGCCGAAAGCGCGGTCCCGCTTACCGAAAAATACGACAATCTGCTCGTCGTCATGACCTTTTCGAAATCCCGCTCGATGGCGGGCGCGCGACTCGGGTTTGCCGTCGGAAACGCGGAACTGATAAACGATCTGCAGACGGTGCGTTATTCGACCAATCCGTACAACGTCGGGTCCGCCGCGCAGGCGGCGGGCATCGGGGCTCTTGCCGATCCCGGTTATACCGAAAGCAACTGCCGCGAGATCATGCGGGTCAGGGAAAAGACGGAACGCGAACTGAAGGAACTCGGCTTTGAGATGACCGATTCGAAAGCGAACTTTCTTTTCGTGAAGCATCCGGATATCGGAGGGCGGGATCTTTACCTCGCGCTGAAAGAGCGCGGCGTGCTCGTGCGCCATTTCGACAAGGAAAGGATCGTTGACTACAACCGCGTGACGGTCGGCTCGGAGGAGCAGATGAACGTACTTGTCACAAAAATCAGGGAAATACTCGACGGAGGAATGAAAAAATGAGAGAAGCGAGACTTGAAAGAATAACGGGCGAGACCAATATAACGCTCGAGCTGTCGCTGGACGGAAACGGACGCGCCGATATCGAGACCGGATGCGGTTTTCTCGATCACATGCTGCGTCTTCTGACCTTCAACTCGATGTTCGATCTGAAGATCAGAGCCCGCGGCGACGTCGAGGTCGACTATCACCACACCGTCGAGGACGTCGGCATCGTTTTCGGAACCTGCTTCCGCAAGGCGTGCAACCGGGGCGGGATCACCCGCTACGGAAACGCGATCATCCCGATGGACGAGGCGCTCGTCATGACCGCCGTCGACGTTTCGGGGAGGTCGTGCCTCGGATTTTCCCTCGATCTGGCGTCGAACAGAGTCGGGGATTTCGATACCGAACTGGTGGAGGAATTCTTCAACGCCTTCGTAAGGACCGCCGAGATCACGCTCCATATAAACAAGCTTGCCGGCAGGAACACGCATCATATCATCGAAGCCGCCTTCAAGTCGGTCGGACGCAGTCTGCGTGCGGCAGTCACGCCCGATCCGCGCCTTTGCGGCGAAATTCCTTCGACAAAGGGAGTCCTCTGAGGGCGATGACGGGTATAGTTGATTACGGCGTGGGAAACCTGTTTTCCCTCTGCCGTTCCTTCGACGCAGCCGGAGAGGAGGCTTTCGTTTCGGGCGATCCGCGTGAACTGGACCGGGCCGAAAGGATAATCCTTCCCGGTGTCGGCGCCTTCGGCGACGCGGCGCGGAAGCTGCGCGAAAGCGGTCTCGGCGAATACGTGGTTTCGCGCGCCGGCAGCGGAACTCCTCTGCTCGGGATATGTCTCGGGATGCAGCTGCTTTTCGACTGCAGTTTCGAATTCGGCGTTCATCCCGGTCTCGGGCTGATCCCCGGAGACGTCGTTCCGCTGGAGGGAAGGATACCCGCGGGGCTGAAGATCCCGCAGATCGGATGGAACCGGCTGATACTCGGCGAAAAATGCCGGCTTTTCGAGGGCGTCGCGGAAGGGGACTGCGTTTATTTCGTACATTCGTATTTTGCCGACTGCGACAGAAAGTACGTGGCTGCGTTTACCGAGTACGGAGCCGAAATAACGGCTGCCGTCGCGTCGGGAAACGTTTACGGATGTCAGTTCCACCCCGAAAAAAGCGGGCGGACCGGATTGTCCATACTGAAGGCGTTCTGCGCGACCGGGGGTGACCGAAAATGACGATATATCCCGCCATAGATCTTTTCGAAGGCAGGGCCGTACGCCTCCTTCGCGGCGACTACGCCCGGATGACTGTTTATTCGGACGATCCTTCTTCGGTCGCGGCGGATTTTGCCGCCTGCGGCGCAAAGGCCGTCCATATCGTCGATCTGGAGGGAGCGAAAAGCGGAAGCACTCCGAATCTTGACGTCGTCCTCCGTATAAAGGAAAGATGCGGTCTCTTCTGCGAGATCGGAGGAGGAATACGCTCGATCGAGACCGCCGCACGGTATCTTGACGCCGGGATCGACAGGGTCATCCTCGGCACCGCGGCGGTGACCGACAGGGATTTTCTCCTCTGCGCCGTCGAAAAATACGGGAAACGCGTCGCCGTCGGCATCGATCTGCGCGACGGGTACGTCGCCATAAAGGGCTGGACCGAAAAGACTGCGGTCAGCGGTACCGAAATGATCCGGCGGATGGCCGACGACGGCGTCGGAGCGGTGATAGTGACCGATATATCGAAGGACGGCGCCATGAAGGGCGTCAACCGCGCTCTCTACCGCCGGATCTCGGGAATCGGCCCCGACGTCACGGCGTCGGGCGGAGTATCGACGATCGACGATATCATAGCCCTGAAAAAGACGGGCATCCACGGCGCCATAATCGGCAAGGCGTACTATACCGGAGCGATAGATCTGCGTGAAGCGGTGGAGGCGGCTGAATGATAACGAAAAGAATAATCCCCTGCCTTGACGTCAGGGACGGCAGGGTCGTCAAGGGAGTAAACTTTCAGGGACTTTCCGACGTCGCGTCTCCGGTCGAACTTGCCGACAGATACAGCCGCGAGGGCGCCGACGAACTTGTCTTTTACGATATCACGGCGTCGGCGGAGGGAAGAAAACTCTTTACCGAGATACTTCGCGAGACGGCGTCCCGCGTCTTCATACCGCTGACCGTCGGAGGCGGCATCAACACGCCGGAGGATTTCGACAGGGTGCTCAAAAGCGGCGCCGACAAGGTAAGCGTCAATTCGGGAGCGATCCGCGATCCCTCGCTCGTCCCGAGAGCGGCCGAAAGATACGGAAGCCAGTGCGTCGTTCTGTCGGCTGACGTCAAGCGCGTAGACGGGGAATTCCGCGTGTTCGCAAAAGGCGGACGCGTCGACACCGGCATGGAGGCGATCGGCTGGATCGTGCGCTGCGTCGAAAACGGCGCGGGAGAGATCGTCGTCAACTCGATCGACACCGACGGAGTCAAAAAGGGCTTCGATATCGAAATGCTGCGGCGGGTCTGCGAGGCGGTAAACGTTCCCGTCATCGCCTCGGGAGGAGCCGGGAGCATAGAAGATTTCATAACGCTTTTCAGGGAAGTGCCGGACGTCGACGCCGGACTTGCCGCGTCGGTCTTCCATTTCGGACAGATCGAAATAAAAGACCTCAAGCGCCGGATGGCGGAAGAGGGAATAGAAGTCAGGAGAAACCTATGATCAACATCGACGAACTGAAATTCGGCGCCGACGGGCTGATCCCCGCCGTCGTCCAGGACGCGGCGTCGGGCAGAGTGCTCACCGTCGCCTATATGAACCGTGAAAGTCTTGAGATCACGCTCGAAAAGAAACTGACCTGCTTCTGGAGCAGGTCGAGAAAAGAGCTCTGGCTCAAGGGGGAGACCAGCGGAAACTATCAGCACGTCGTCTCGATCACGGCGGACTGCGACCGCGACGCGCTTCTCGTCCGCGTGCAGCCCGACGGCCCCGCCTGCCATCTCGGCAGTTTTTCCTGCTTCGATTACCCGCTTTTCGACAATCCCGAGCTCCCGGATTTCTCTCCGTACGACCTGTACGAACTAATAAAGGGAAGGAAGGACGATCCGACCGAGGGGTCCTACACATCCTATCTTTTCGACAAGGGGCTTGACAAGATACTCAAAAAGGTGGGCGAGGAGTCGACCGAGGTGATCATCGCCGGCAAGGCGGAGGACAAACGCGAGACGGTCTACGAGATAGCCGATCTTTACTATCACGTTCTCGTGCTTATGGTCGAGGCGGGGATATCGGTCGACGATATTCAAAAGGAACTCGCCTCCCGCCACGTGATCGACCGCAAGGTAAAACAGGAGAAGATGACATGAAAATCCCGCGCGGAAAATACGATCTGCACGTCCATACGACCTTCTGCGACGGAAAAAACACCGCCGAGGAAACGGTGCTGACGGCGATATCGCGCGGCATGGACGTCATCGGTTTTTCGGGACACAGCCATACGCCCTTCGACGAGAGCTACTGCATGAGCGTCGAAGGGACCGGGCGGTACCGTGAGGAGATACTGCGCCTGCGGAAAAAATACAGGGGAAAAATAAAGATCCTGCTCGGAATAGAGCAGGACCTGTTTTCGGATATTCCGGCCGAAGGGTTCGATTACGTGATCGGTTCGGTGCATTACTTTAAACTCGGAGACGAATACGTCCCGGTGGATCACACCGCTGCGATACAGAAAGCGGCGGCGGACAGGTATTTCGGCGGCGATATGATATCCCTTGCCGAAGTTTATTTCGACGAGGTCGCCCGCGTCGCGGAAACGACCGGATGCGATATCGTCGGACATTTCGATCTTGTCACCAAGTTCAACGAGGACGGCCGGACGTTCGACGTGACCGATCCGCGCTACGTGCGGGCCTGGCAGGCGGCTGTCGACCGGCTCATCCCGTCGGGCGCCCTGTTCGAGATAAACACCGGAGCGATAACCCGCGGCTACCGCAAAACGCCCTACCCGGCGCCCGATATATTCGGGTATATCAAAGAGCGCGGCGGAAGATTCATACTTTCGGGCGACGTTCACCGGGCGGAAAACCTGGGAATCAATTGCAGGTGGAAAGTTGTCGAAGGACATTGGCAATTGGACAGTGGGCAGTGAAATTAAAAGTAAAAAATGAAAAATTAAAATTTCACGCTTCACACGAGAATGAAGAACGGAAAATGTATAGTTGACACTGTTATACTTTTCATTTTTCATTCTTCATTTTTCATTTTCACTGCCCACTGACAACTTTTAAAAACTGCCCGCTGTCAGCCTAAATAAGCAGCCAGCCTCTTTATCACTTCACGGGCGTGGCGGGCGTTTTCATCCTTCAGCCCGTCGGGGGAGCGGTAGTTGACCGACGGCTCCAGAATGAGGGCTCCGTCGTATCCGATGCAGGCAAGGGCGGAGGCGACGTCAGTCCAGTCGACGGTCCCTTCCCACGGAAGAAGATGCAGATCTTTGTCGGCAAAATTGTCGTCGATATGAGTGCAGAACAGTCTTTTCCCGATCAGAAGGAGAGATTCCCGCTGGGAGGCGCCGGCAAGAGCGGTGTGGGCGTGGCCGGTGTCCCAGCAGGCTCCGACGCGCGGGTCGGCGTATGAGTCGATCAGCCGGGAGAGCTGACCGGCGTCCGAGCAGTACCCGGTGCGCATATTTTCAAAAGCGATGCAGAGACCGCGCCCGAGCGCGTATTCTATCAGCCGGTCGAACTCGCGGCGGTTGACGGCGATCATTTCCTCCTCGGTTTTCGTTCCGTCGCGGTCGCGTTCGGGGTGGATCACCGCCCGGGGTATACAGAGCGCCGACGCGACGTCGATCGCCCGGTAGAACATTTCGATATAGTAGGCGTAATCCTCCGGCGTTTTCCATTTCACCTTTGCCGATTTGAAGGGAAGATGACACTGGGGCAGACAGATACCGAGGGAGGCGGCGGTCTCGCCGATCTTTTCGGCTTCGGCGCGCCAGTCGTCGCCGTGGAGAGTCGTTTTATGCGCGCAGATCTGGCAGAGGTTGAGATCGGCGGTATCGAAGCCGGCTTTTTTCATTCGTGTCAGCGATTCGACGTAACCGATATGTCTGTCGGTCCCGTTCTGTTCGCGGAATATTATCGACATACTGCCGTATTTCATTTTTTCTCCCTCATCCTGCATTTTTCGCAGTCGCCGCAGCATCCGCCGCGGCCTTTTTTTCGTTTTACCAGGGTGAAGACCGCCGCGGCCAGTATCAGCGCGACGCATCCGAGTATTATCCAGTCGACGGCGCCCACGTCAGAAAAGACCTCCGATCAGATTCACCGCCAGTGCGAAAAGCCACGCGAGCAGGCACTGCCAGACGGCGACTCCCGCAGCCCAGAGCCGTCCCATTTCGCGGCGGATCGAAGCGACGGCGGCCACGCAGGGTGTGTAAAGGAGCGAAAAGACCAGCAGGCAGGCGGCGGTCAGCGGAGACAGCGCCGTCTCTACTCCGCCCCGGAAGAGCATTTCCATTGAAGCCACAACGCTTTCCTTGGCGACGAATCCCGTAATGAGGGAGGTGCATATACGCCAGTCACCCAGACCGACCGGCTTCATCAGCGGGACAAGCAGCCCGCCTACCGCGGCAAGCATGCTGTCCTTCGAATCCGACACCACGTTGAAGCGGATATCGAACCGCTGCAGGAACCAGAGCGCCACGGTGGCGACGAGTATGATCGAAAAGGCGCGCTGAAGGAAATCCTTCGCCTTGTCCCAGAGCAGAAGAGCCACGTTTTTCGGACCTGGAAGGCGGTAGTTCGGGAGTTCCATCACGAAGGGTACCGCCTGCCCGCGGAAGAGCGTTTTCTTATAAAGCAGGGCGGCGAGAACGCCGGTCCCGATCCCGAGAACGTACAGTCCGGTCATGACGAGACCTCCGTATTTCGGGAAGAAGGCGTTGACGAAAAAGGCGTAAACCGGAATTTTCGCCGAACAGCTCATAAAAGGCGTGAGAAGTACGGTCATCTTGCGGTCGCGTTCGCTCGGCAGAGTCCTCGTCGCCATGACGGCGGGAACGGTGCATCCGAAGCCGATAAGCATAGGCACGATGCTTCTGCCCGAAAGACCCAGGCGCCGCAGCAGCTTGTCCATCACGAAAGCGACTCTCGCGATATATCCGCTGTCCTCGAGCATCGAGAGGAAGAAGAACATCGTCACTATGATCGGCAGGAAAGAAAGAACGCTTCCGACGCCGGTGAGCAGACCGTCGGTTATCAGACTGTGAATGGTGTCGTTTACGCCGGCTGAGGTCAGCCCTCTGTCGACGACGGCGGTCAGCGCGTCGATCCCCGATTCAAGAAGTCTCTGGAAAAATGCGCCGATGACGTTGAAGGAAAGAACGAAGGTCAGTCCCATTATCAGGATGAACGCCGGTATGGCGGTGTATTTTCCGGTAAGGATGCGGTCGATCTTTTCGCTTCTCTTTCTTTCGCGGCTGACGCGCGGGCGCGTGACGGTCCTGCGGCAGACTTTCGTAATAAAGGCGAAACGCATGTCCGCGATGGCGGCGTTGCGGTCGAGGCCGCGTTCGCGCTCCATCTGAACTATGATGTGTTCGACGGCGTCGCGCTCGTTTTCGTCGAGACGCAGCGCGTCGGTAACCAGCGGGTCTCCCTCTATCAGCTTTGAGGCGGCAAATCTGACGGGAAGACCGGCGTCGCGGGCGTGATCTTCTATCAGGTGCGCTATGCTGTGAAGATGGTTGTGGACCGAAACAGAGGGGGACGCGTCGTCGCAGAAATCCTGCCGCAGCGGTTTTTCCTGATATTTTGCCACGTGTATGGCGTGATCCACCAGCTCACGCACTCCGTAGTTTTTCGAGGCTGAGATGGCGACGACCGGGACTCCCAGAAGTCTTTCCATCGCGTTTATATCCACGCTTCCGCCTCCCGCGGTCAGTTCGTCCATCATATTCAGGGCTATGACCATGGGTATATCCATTTCGAGCAGCTGCATCGTCAGATACATGTTCCGCTCTATGTTGGTCGCGTCGACTATGTTAATGATCGCGTGCGGCTTTTCGTTGATGACGAAATTGCGGGAGACTATCTCCTCACTGGAATAGGGCGACATCGAATAGATGCCGGGCAGGTCGGTGACGAGAGTGTCGGAATGTCCCGTTATAACTCCGTCCTTGCGGTCTACGGTCACCCCGGGAAAATTGCCCACGTGCTGATTCGATCCGGTGAGCTGATTGAAAAGAGTCGTTTTTCCGCAGTTCTGGTTGCCGACGAGAGCGAATCTCAGCACCGTGCCGTCGGGCAGGGGATTTTCGTCGTCTCTGTCGTGGAACTTTCCGCCTTCTCCGAGACCGGGATGTGGCTCCTCGGCGTCGGCGACCTCATTTTCTTCACCGTCCGGACGGTCGGAAGGTTCGACGGCGATCTTCGCCGCGTCGTCAAGACGGAGAGTCAGCTCGTATCCTCTGATGAGGAGTTCCATCGGATCTCCCATCGGGGCGAGTTTGACCACGGTCACCCGGACGCCCGGAATGACTCCCATATCGATAAAATGCTGTCTCAGCGTTCCGTCGCCGCCCACCGCCGTTATGACGGCGGAACTGCCGACGGGCAGTTCGTTCAGATTCAATTCTCGTTACGCTTCCTTTCAGATATGTATGCAAATTATACCACATTTCGCCCGCGGAATCAAGAAAGCGCCGCCGAAAACAGTTGATTTATCTATAAAAATATAGTATAATAAAGCAAATCAACAAATCGGACGGGACACTGCCGGAGGCGAACCGGAATGGAAAGAAACACAAAGGTCATAAACGTCGCGGACTGCACCCGGGAGGGATTTCAGTCGGCTTTCGAAGCGACGGTCAACACGGGGAAGGCGGATACCGAAGGCCTCGCGTCGGATTTTTCCGGAGGGATCGACGAATCCGGGCGTTTTTATATTGTCCGCGGAGCCGGAAGAAACAGCGGAGCGTCGTCAAAGGACGCGCAGCTCACCGGAAGGATCGTCGAAAGAACCGAGGACGGCGCGCTTCGGATCGCCTACACCGTTTCGCGGTCTCCCGCTTTTGTGACGAGCTTTATCGCTTTATCGCTGTTCTCCCTGCTGCTTGCCGGATACGCGGTCTATTCGTTCTTTGCCGCCGACAATCCGCGCCCGGCGCTGCCGGCGTCGTTTTTTGCCGTCGCATCCCTTTTAATGCTCGCGTATTTCATTATAAAACCCGAATGCCGCGCCCTTGAACGCCGGCTGATTAAGACCGCCGGAGAATCGGCGAAGGAAGACCGAAAGGAAGAAGAAAATGGTTGACACAGACAGAGGAATGCCCCGCTTCGACGAAAGAGACATAGGATTTCTTGCCGTGGCACTCCCGGACGAAATTGCCTTTTTCAAATACTCGGGAGATTTCGACGGAGAGCTGGCCGCGATAAAACGTTACCGCGAAAAGGAAAACCTTCCCGGAGCCCTTCTGCGCCGCCTCGATATAGAGGAGGTCATAGCCGGAGGTATGCGGAACGACTACCGCACCGACTTTGACGGACTGCTGGCCCGGCTGCGCAGGGACTGCCCTTCGCTGACGCGGAAGCTTCTTTCGGAAATCGTCGACCGCGGATTTGCCGACTATATCAGAAAAAACGGCGTCGCTTATTTCCAGAATTCGGCTGCCGCGAATATAAAAAAGACTTGCGGGAAGCTGCTTTTCGGCAGCAGCGAGGATCCTGCCGAAGCGGAAAACAGGCGGCGCGGAATACGCCTTATGCGCGAAAAAGGGTACCGTGCGGCAAAAATCGAAGTGTCCTTCCGTCTGACCGTCGACGAGGACGCGCAGCGCAACGGCAGGAAGATCAGGGTCCATCTGCCGTACCCGGCCGAAACGAAGGAACAGACTCAGATACGTCTGCTCGACGCCACGCACGATTTTTACGTTTCGGATTCGGCGCACCGGACGGCCTTCATCGAGACCGACTATACCGCCGGAGACGAATTCGGGATCGATTATTCCTACATACTGAAAGTTCCGTATTTCGATCCCGATCCCGCCGCGGCGAAGCAGGGCGGAGCGGAGGAATTCCTGCGCGAGAAATTCCCGCACATCAGATTCACTCCGCTTATCATGATGACGGCGGCGGAGCTTGCCGGACGCGAAAAGAATCCGCTGATACTCGCCCGCCGCGCCTACGATTTCGTCACGAAAAACGTCGTCTACTCGTATATGCGCCATTATCTGTATCTTGACAACATACCGGAATTCGCCCTTATGAACCGTCGCGGCGACTGCGGGGTCCAGGCGCTCCTGTTCATCACCCTCTGCCGCGCCATGGGCGTTCCCGCCGCCTGGGAATCGGGTTTTTACGTCACGCCGGACGGCGTCGGTTCTCACGACTGGGCGAGATTTTTCGTGGCTCCCTGGGGATGGATGTACGCCGATCCTTCCTTCGGCGGCGCCGCTCTCCGGAACGGAGACGAAGACGGTTGGAACTATTATTTCTGCAATCTCGACGTCTGCAGACAGATAAACTGCACCGATTTCCAGTCGCTCTTCGAGCCGCGAAAAAATTTCATGAGATGCGATCCTTACGACAACCAGACCGGAGAGGCGGAGTACGACTGCGTCGGGCTCGGATTCGGAGAGACCGACTGCGAGCGCAGGACGGTATCCTTCGAGGAGCTTGTCTGAAATGACGCCGGTGACGTTCGCCGCCGTCGACGGAGGAGGAAGCCGCTCGGAATGCGCGGTTTTCGACGTGACCGGAAGAGTGTACGGATATTCCTCGGGAGGAGCTCTCAATCCGAACGATATCGGCGAAGAAGAGTCCCTGAAAAGATTGTCAGAGCTTCTTTCGCGCGCCGGAGCCGGGAAGGCGGATTATCTGTTCTGCGGGATATCGGGCGCCGTCGGACACGAGGACTTTCTCAGCGACGGGATCAGCCGGGCTTTCCCGGGCGCATCGGTACGCGCGGCAAGCGATATCGAAAACGTGTTTGCCTTCCTTCCGTCGAAGGACGGCGCCGCGCTGATCTGCGGAACGGGCAGCGTCTGCTTTGCGAGAAAGGACGGAGTCACCCGTCGCATAGGCGGCTGGGGATGGCTCCTTGACGGAATGTGCGGAGGCGGATACGCCGTCGGCCGCGCCGGCCTCGAAGCCGCTTTGCGCGACGGAGACGGCAGGGGCCCCGCGACTTCTCTTTCCGGCGCCGCGGAGGAATATCTCGGTGAGTCCGCGTCCGCGGCTGTAACCCGCATCCTTTCAGGCGGTAAACCTCTGATCGCCGGCTTTGCCCCTTTCGTTTTCAGAGAGACCGAAAAGGGAGACGCCGCCGCACTGGGCGTAACCGAATCGGCGGCGTGCGGCGTTGCCGAATATCTTTCGGTCGCGGCGGGAATACTCGGAGAAGGTTTTTCCTGCGTCTGCTCGGGGGGACTGTTTTCGGAAAACGTTTTCAGAAAAGCGTTTCTGTCGGCGGTCTGCCGGATGCGGATAACCGCCGGCATCGACTTTCTCTCCGGCCCTCAGCTGCTCGGGGCCGCGAGGTGTGCGCTGTCGCTGGGCGGCTTGAAGCCGGACGGAGCATTCGACCGCATTTTTCTATCTGGAGCCGGACATGGGAAACAGTGAAAAGGATTATTACGACAAAATAGTTCCGCTTTTAAAAGAAGCGGGTAAAATTATGCTTTCGGCGTCCGATCCGGGCGGCGAGTCGCACACTCACGCCAAAACGGGTACCGCGAATTACGTCACCGATTACGACGTCGCCGTTCAGACCTTCCTCATCGGGAAGCTGAGAGAGGAGTTCCCGGGCGCCCTTTTTCTTGCCGAGGAAAGGGAAAACGACGATCTGTCGCGTTCCGAGCGTCTGGTTTTCGTCATCGACCCGATAGACGGAACGACGAATTTCATGCACGGCTGCGGTATATCCTGCATATCGGTCGCTGCCGTGACCGCCGGGAAGACGGTTTTCGGCGCCGTGTACGATCCCTACCGGGACGAGCTTTTCCACGCTTTCCGCGGGAACGGGGCTTATCTGAACGGCGGAAGGATAAGGGTTTCCGACCGTCCCTTCGAATCGGCTCTCGTCGTTTTCGGCACGTCGCCCTATTACAAGGACACGCTCTGCCGGGCGACCTTCGATACCGCGGAGGCGCTTTTCCTTTCCTGCGCGGATATCCGGCGCACCGGATCCGCCGCCCTCGATCTGGCGAGCCTTGCCGCCGGAAGATACGACGTGTTTTTCGAATGCATCCTTCAGCCCTGGGATATCGCCGCCGGGATACTTCTTGTCGAGGAGGCCGGGGGGATCATTTCTGCGACAGGAGGAAAAAAAGCGTCCCCGCTCTCACCTTCTCCGGTGATAGCGGGAACGCCGCGGACGTATTCTTATCTGGCTGAAATTGCCGGTAGATATTTTCCCGTCAGCTCTTCGACGTGAGGTTCTGTACCGCGCTGCCGATCGTGTAGGGCATCGGGAAGATCGTCGTCGATCCCTCCCAGCCGGCTACGTAGACCTCGGCGTAGTTCGGGTTGGTCGATTTGTCGAGCAGTACGCTGTTCCAGGCGCGGGCGGCTGCGGTCGGCCAGTAGGCGGCTCCGCAGGGCCACACGAGCGTCGCGGGCGCGATCAGCTGATAAGCCTTTCTCGTTCCGGCGTCGTTGCCCCAGGTCGTTCCGCCATGATGAGCCACCTGAAGCAGGTCGCACCGCAGATAGTCGCCGTACATCTTGGCGCAGACGTCGAAGGCGTCGCCAGTCGCGTCGCCGGTGCTCATGTAGGTGGTTTTCTTACCGGTCGCAGGGTCGGTAAACGTCATTTTCATGACGAGAGAAGTGGTATTGAGAGCCGTCGCAAGTTTTTTCGGATGGCTCTCTATCGTATAGAGGACCTCGATGTCAAGATCGGAGTATCTGAATACCTGACCGACGTGGACGACGACGGGAGTGGCCCCCAGCGCCTTGGCGGCGTCGTAGATCTGGGAGTACATGCTGCCCTCTCCGTTGGACCAGTGGTTGGAACTCTGGGAAAGATAATAACTGATCGCGCGTTCGCGCTCGGTGTCGGACATGAAGTTGATGAAGAAATTCTCGACCTGAATGCCCGAGCTTTTTATCGTCGAGTACTGTTTGCCGATCATGCCCATGTGGTCGCCGTGAGCGTGTGTGATGATCCACGCGGCGATCTTCATACCGGTCTTCGAGGAGTAGTCCTTCGACTGGTCCTTTATCGCCTTTATCAGGGCCGACGAATCGGCGGTGCGGTTGAAGCCGCCGTCGACGACGATGAAGCGTCCGTCGGTCATCCGGATAAGGATCGAAAGGCCGTTGGATTTCTCGCTTCCGTCCTTGTCGGTGTACGCAAGACCGATCATGGTTATCTGCGCGGTGGTCACTCTTTCGTAGGGACCTCCTCCGAGCGCCGCCTCGACGTCGGCGGAGTATTTTTCGGCGACTATCCGGACGCTCGTTTCGTAAGCGTAGTAACCGACGTTAACCGTCGTTTTGCCGTTGTTCAGCGTCGCGAAACTGTTTTCCTTTATCTCGTTCGACGCCGTCTTTTTATATCCGGCGGCCTCGAGCTTGGCAACGTACGCCGAAAAGCCCTCGGGATTGGTCCCGCCGATGATCAGCTCGGCGCACTTGTCTCCGGGATCGTAGAATACCGGGACCTTGCCTCCGTCGAAGGTCGGAATGGTCGACAGAAGACCTCCCACGTTGCCGGAACTCTCGATATCCTCCGGCTTTACAACGAGAGATTTGTTTTCCTTGTCGCCGGCGGCGCGGACGGCGCGGGTAAACGATCTGACTGCTTCTGAAAGTGCCTCGGACGAGAAGCCGAAGACAACTATCTTGTTTCCGATCACCCTGACGGCGTAGCCGGTGTAACCGATGCCGGCCGCAGTTTCATTCGTCTGAGGATAGGCGGTGGTGCCGACGAGGATCTCGAGTGTGCCGTCGTCGTACTTGCCGTCACGCGACCAGTCGGTGGAGATATCGGGCGGAAGTCTTTCGCAGAATTCGCCGATGGCGTCCCTGACGGTAAGCGCCTGACGCACCTGAGGGTCGTCTCCCGGAAGTGAGTCCGATCTGATGACCCTTACCTTTGGCTGACCGTTTTCGACAAGCACGATTCCCTCGGGTACCGGTTCGGTCTGAGGCTCAGTCTGTTGAGGCGTCGTGGCTTCGGAGGTAGTGGAGGAGCCCCCGTTCTTTTCACAGCCGGTGAGTATCAAAGCGGCGGTGAGAAGGACTGAGAGCAGAAGTAAAACGAGTCTTAGCGTTCTTTTCATCCTTTTTTATTCCTTAAGCAGTTTATTTTTCTTTGTTTCGATCTCGCCGGCAAGTCTGCGGGAGACTTCGGCGGCAAGCTTGAGGGCGTACGGGAAGAGTTCCTTCGGGAATCTGTCGTAAAAGTGAAGGACCTCGAGATTGAAGGGACCGTCGTATCCGATCCGGGCGAGAGCGCCGGTGATCCCGTCCCAGTCGTGCGAACCGAGCAGCGGCAGCCAGTGGCGGTCGGCTTTCAGATCGGTGTCCTGGACGTGGAGCATCGTCAGGCGGTCGGGGCTCATGCCGAGTATGAATTCGGCCGGGTCGCTTCCGCAGATCGCCGCGTGTCCGATATCGAGACAGACGCGGAACAGATCGCTCCCGAGGGCGTCGACAAACCGGTTCATGCGTTCCGCCGTGTGCTGGCGGCCGTAAAAGACCTTGTTCGGCTTGTCGTGCTTGAAAAGATTTTCAACTCCGATGAGCACGCCGTATTTTTCCGCGTAAGGAATAAAGCGCCTCATGAATTCGATATTCAGCGCGTCCGCCGTTTCGTCGTCCATGTCGAGCGGGCAGCGCATGGTGTGTATGACGATCTGAGGGCATCCGATGCGCGAGGAGTATTCTATGCTGCGCACGACGCGCAGGAAGGCGCGGTCGCTCTCGTCGGTCCCGATCGTGCCAAGCGCGTATTTGAGTTCGGCATGGCACTGAGGGAAGCGGATTCCGATCCGGTCGGCTTCATCGCGTATCCGTCCGGCAAGCTCCGCCCTTTCGCCGTCGGGAAGGGCGAGTATGTCGTTGTCGGGGCGCATTCCGTAAAATGAGTAGTCGATCCCGTCGAACCCGGCGTCCTTTATCAGCCGCATGGCGGCAAGATCGCCGACCTCGTTCCGGATCGCGCTGTTGTCGGTGGATATTATCAATTCAATTTCTCCCGTAAGACGTTCTGATGAAAAAATTATATCACCAAATCATTTCCGTGTCAAGAAGCGGAGGGCGGACCGGCGGTAAAAAACGTTTTCTATTGACTATTTTTGAAAATAATATTATAATAATTATTATTAAGCTCATCATTTCCGCCGGAGGATAAAAAAGGAACGATATGAAGACGAGAAAAATCATTGCACTGATGCTTTGCGTAATTGTGATGCTGCTTCAGTCTGCCGCCTGCGGTTCGACCGCCGGCACGGCAGACGAAAGCGGATCCGCGACCACGGGGGAGATCACTACCGCCGAACCCGCTCCCGAGGATATAGAAATCGCCTCCGGAAACGAGACGTCTTACCGCATCGTCCGGCCGGACAAGCTCGGCAGCGACGCGCCCACGGTTCAGGCGGCACTCAAACTCCGCAACGCAGTCAACGACGCGACAGGGGCGAACATCGCCATCGACAACGACTGGTTCCACGAGACGATGAAGCCGCTGCTTCCGCAGGACAAAGAGGTGCTTGTCGGCGCCACCGACCGTGACGAAACGCGCCGTGCCGTCGGAAAGATCCGCGAGAAAGACTTTGCGATTTATACCGAAAACGGCAGAATCGTCGTCGCCGGGGGCTCGGAGGAGGCAACCGTACGCGCGGTCGATTATTTTATCGAGCATTTCGTCGACGCGAAAAACAAGGCGGTCAAAGTTCCGGGAAATATTGATATCGTCGTCCGATACGACTATTATTACGACGCTCTGTCGATTGCCGGAGTGCCGCTTTCCGAATACCGGGTGGTCTATCCCGCCGGCTCGGATCAGAACGACAAGCCGGTTTACTATTCGGCGATGAACCTTGCCGATATGATAAAGAACTATTCGGGCCTTGATATCGCTTTCGTGCCCGACAGCGAACCCGAAACAAAATACGAGCTGCTTGTCGGCGCGACCAACCGCTCGGCGTCCGCCGAAGCCGCAAAGAAAACGCTTGCGGACGACGAATATCTTCTCGCCATCGCCGACGGCAAGGTCGTTATGACCGGGAAGGGCTATATGCCGGGAGCCGCCGCCGGAGCGCTTATGAACGAGAGCTTTGCCGCGGACAGGAAAGGCTCGTCGGTCGACGCGAAGATCGCCACGCTGTCGGAGGCGAAGCCCGCCAAGGTCACCTGGAAAAAGGCGCAGAGCGCAATCCTTCTTATCGGCGACGGGATGGGACGCAATCACGTCCTCGCCGCGCTTGAAGCCGGCAAGATCGACACGTTCATTCCCGACGGGCTCGATTGGACGTGGGCTGTAACCTATTCCCAGTCGGTAACCGACGGTTCCGCGTCGTATACCGACAGCGCCGCCGCCGGGACGGCGCTTGCCTGCGGGCACAAAACGATCAACGGCTACATCGCGATGGACAAAAGACTGCGCAGCGTCGAGAATCTGCGTGAGCTTGCATTCGGAACCGGCGCCAAATCGTCTATACTGACCACCGACGCCATAACCGGCGCGACGCCAGCCGTCTTCCTCGCCCATCAGAAGAGCAGGAAGGACACCGACGAGATCCAGGCGCAGATCGATCAGGTCGTCGCCGACGGGGGAGTCGATTACTGCCGCGGAAAGGTCGGGGACGAGCTCTTTGCGGATACTCGCGAGTCTCTCGGAATTATCAGCGACAACGGAAGTCCCTTCTTCACGATGATCGAGGAGGCGTACACCGACAAGGGAGCTCACGACAACAAATTCGACGTCGTCTACAACGCCGTGAAGCGTCTCAACGAATGCGCCGCCTACGCGATCGCCTTTGTGTATCTGCACCGCGACACCGTTCTTCTGATCACGGCAGACCACGAAACCGGAGGCATCACCCTCGGAAGCGACGGAAAGTACGGGTTTACCAAGACGACTCACACAAACGTCGACGTGCCGGTCTACGGAGTCGGCCCGGGGGTTTCGGAATTCCTCGCAAAAGACAGGGTGGACAACACCGAGATATCGAAATTCATAGCAAAGATCTACGGCGCCGAAAAGTGGGGTCAGTAAGGAGATAAAAGTGTACGCGAACACCGGTGATCTTCTCCTCCGTGCCCGTGAAGGCGGGTACGCGATAGGAGCGTTCAATTTTGAAAATATGGAGATGGCGCAGGCGATAGTCGCGGCGGCCGAAAAATGCCGCGCGCCCGTCATTCTGCAGACCACTCCCTCAACGGTAAAATACGCGTCTGTCGGTCTTTTCCGAGCGATAGCCGAAGCCGTCGCAAACGAGGCGTCGGTCCCGGTGGCTCTCCACCTCGATCACGGCGACTCGGAAAAACTCTGCTTTGCGGCCGCTCTCGCAGGATATTCCTCGGTCATGATCGACGGCAGCCGTCTGCCGCTGCGGGACAATATTGCGCTTGCTTCGGCTGTCGTCGGGTTCTGCAGGGAGAGGGGTATACCCGTCGAAGCTGAGCTCGGACGGGTCGGCGGCAAGGAGGATTCTCTCGTCGTCGACGGTGATATCTACACCGATCCCGCCGAGGCGTGCGAATTCGTCAGGCGGACGGGGGTTTCCTCCCTCGCCGTCGCGATAGGAACGGCCCACGGGATTTACAGCGGAACCCCGGTGCTTGACGTCGGACGGCTTTCGCAGATAAAAGAAAGACTCGACTCCGCCGGACTCGGACTGCCGCTCGTGCTTCACGGAGCGTCCGGACTTTCGGACGAAGTCGTGAGAGACTGCGTCGCGCGCGGAATCTGCAAGGTCAATTTCGCGACCGAACTCAGACAGGCGTACACCGCCGCCGTAAGGGAATTCCTCTCGGACGACAAAGACGCCTTCGATCCTAAAAAATTCGGCGCACCGGCAAGGCGCGCCGTCACCGAAGCGACCGCGACCAGGATCGGGATCCTCGGTTGCGCTGGAAAGGCGGAATAAGAGAAAATGGAAAACACGGTAAGGACAGACAGGATGGAAAGGCGCGTGCACGATACCGACCTGTGTATCGTCGGCGGAGGACTCTCCGGACTTTGCGCCGGCATTGCGGCGGCTCGAGAAGGTATCCGCGTCGTTATTATGCAGGACAGGCCGATGCTGGGAGGCAACGCGTCAAGCGAGATAAGGATGTGGGTCCGCGGAGCCAAAGGACCCGAAAACCGCGAGACCGGCATCATTTCCGAGCTCGAGGAGGAAAACATATACCGCAATCCCACACTCTGCTACTCCGTATGGGACGGCGTCATGTGGGAGAAGGCGAAAAAGGAAAAGAATATCGAGCTTATCCTCAACTGCTCCTGCTGCGACTGCGAAACGGTGAAGGAGCCCGACGGGGAGCGCATCGTCAGCGTCACCGGATGGCAGCTGACGACCTACGCCTGGCATACCGTCAGGGCAAAATACTTTGCAGACTGCTCGGGCGATTCCGTCCTCGCGACTCTTTCGGGGGCTCGCTGGCGCGTCGGAAGAGAAGCTCGGAGCGAATACGGCGAGGCGATGGGGCACGAAGAGGCGGACAGAAAAACAATGGGCATGTCCTGCCTCATTCAGGCGCGCCAGACCGATCATCCGGTGGAATTCATTCCGCCCGAGTGGGCTTACGTTTATGAAAAGGACGAGGATTTCAATTTCGCATGCGTCCGCACTCCCGT
>JAEEGL010021821.1_pt1 | contig 18686 bp, 13 predicted proteins | sample 9134231 | NCBI WGS metagenome assembly JAEEGL01 (sample SAMN16246548, study PRJNA631951) | gut metagenome | biome: gut microbiome; feature: rumen; material: fiber-attached | host: Bos | place: Iran: Karaj | collected 2018-10 | reverse complement strand
GAAGAAGAAGGGCTCCGCCTGGGTGAACTCCGCGTCGTTGGGGATGATATCCGTTTCCTTATGCAGCAGGGAAACGTCCCGCAGTCCGCGGATGAGGATCTGCTTCTCCCGGGAGATATGCGGCCAGCAGAGGGGCAGGCCCGCGCTGCGGATACGGTCCAGCAGACGGACGGCTTCCAGATAGAAATTCAGCTCATACCGGTAGCTGAGGATGCTTTCATCAAAGACCTGGCCGTACTCCCCGTAAAACGCTTTGAAGGCCAGGAACGCCTCCGGATGGAGACGGGCCAGGGCGTTCACCATACGGGCGTCCAGGCGGATCATGGTGTCCCGCTGCATGCGGGTGGGGGGCAGCCCCAGATCCCGGGCGCAGCGCTGCAGGCGCTCCACGTAGCTTTCGCCGTATTCCAGCCGCAGCCAGAGATTATCCCCCGAAGTGCGGAAGGACATGCGCTGGGCCTCCTCCGCCTGACGGCGAAGCTCCAGCGCGCGGGCGGCCATCGCCTTGCGCTCCGGCTCTTCGGCGGCGCTGCGGAACCAATCGGTAAAGCGCTTCAGCAGCAGCCCGCCCTCCTGGGGACCGGCGGCAGCCTGCTGATAGAAGTCCGTCACGGCGGCGATGAGACAGACAAAGATATAGTGCCGCTCATTTTCGCACTTCACGTCCGCAAGGGCTTCCCGCAGCCTGTGGATATGGGCGGTGATCTCCGCCAGCCGGGCGAAGTGTTCCCGGCAGTCCGGCGCTTCCAGCAGATAACGGACGAGCGCCTGACGCACGGGGATGTCTCCCGCCGGGCAGAGAACGCGCATGGCGTCGATCGCCTCCTGGGAGAAGAACAGCGTCAGCTTGACGTCCTCGAACACCGACTTTGCCACCGTCTGTCCGGAGGCGCTGCCGGAAAAGAGCAAACTCGGATAAGCCATGTTACCTCAATCCAATCCTGCGCAGATTTTCAACCTGCATCATAGCAGATTGCCGCGGAAATGTAAAGCGCCGGAGTGCCCGCTTCCCTGCCCGCCGTCTCCGGGCGCCCCGGCATGCGGGAATTCTTTTCGACCGCAGTTGACAAATCCCGCGCTGCTATGCTACTATACCTGATGATAGTTTTAAGCCGGTACTGAGAGACCGGTAAGATATCGCCCCTCTGGGGGATACTGCGGACGAACGATACCTTGCCGGTACTGCGGCGAGGTGTTTTTTTGTATTGGAGCACGGCGCACCGTGTGAAGATAGAAATTTGATCGCGGAGGGAAATGTATGAACCTGATCTACAACATCAAGGACAAACCCAAATTCAGCTCGATCATCCTCTTTGCCCTGCAGCAGCTTCTGGCTATCATGGCCGCCACCATCGCGGTGCCCAGCGTTGTCAACGGCGCCTGCGGCACGTCGCTCACCGCCTCTGCCGCCCTTTTCGGCGCAGGCTGCGGCACCTTCATCTACCTCCTGTTCACCAAGTCTTCCAGCCCCGTGTTCCTGGGCAGCTCCTTCGCGTTCATCGGCTCCATGATCTCCGCCTTCGCCGGCGCCTCCTCCATGGCCATCGGCTACTGGGGCCTGATCATCGGCGCCGCCATGGCCGGCATCGTGTACGTCATCCTGGCGATCGTCATCAAGTTCTGCGGCGTCAAGTGGATCGATAAGCTCATGCCCCCCGTCATCATCGGACCCACCGTCGCCATCATCGGTCTGAGCCTTTCCGCCAACGCGGTGAGCCAGGTCATGCCCACCGAGACCTCCTATGTCTCCCTGATCTGCGGTCTCTTCACCCTGGCGGTGACCATGCTGGTGTCCACCTACGGCAAGCGGGGCCTGAAGCTCATCCCCTTCATCATCGGCATCATTGCCGGGTATATCCTGGCCTCCATCTTTGCCATCATCGGCAACAGCGCGGATATCCCCGAGCTGGTCGTGATCGATTACAGCGCTTTCAAGGGCTGCGGCGTCTTTGCCCTGCCGGATTTCACCTTCCTTCTGGGCGGCGATCTCAGCCAGATGAACGGTTCCTACTTCCTCACCCTGTTCAGCGCCTACGTGCCCGTGGCCTTCGTGGTCTTTGCCGAGCATCTGGCCGACCACAAGAACCTCTCCTCCATCGTGGGCGTCGATCTCCTGGAGGAGCCCGGCCTGACCCGCACCCTCCTGGGCGACGGCATCGGCTCCATGGTAGGCGCCTTCTTCGGCGGCTGCGCCAACACCACCTACGGCGAATCCATCGCCTGCGTGGCCATCACCCGGAACGCCTCCACGGTTTCCATCTGGGGCGCCGCGGTGGCCTGCATCATTTTCTCCCTGATCGCTCCTCTGGTAGCCTTCCTGGAGACCATCCCCGCCTGCGTCATGGGCGGCGTCTGCATCGCGCTGTACGGCTTCATCGCCGTATCCGGCTTCAAGATGCTCCAGAAGGTGGACCTGAACCAGAACCGGAACCTCTTTGTTGCGTCCGTGATCTTCATCACCGGCGTGGGCGGCATGGTGGTCACCTTCGGCGCCGTGCAGATCCGCACCGTTGCCTGCGCGCTGATCCTCGGCATCCTCACGAACCTGATCCTCTCCAAGGAGAAGGCGGAAAACTGAAAACGCCATAGTGCAGGAACCGGCGCGGGCTTCGGCCCGCGCCGGTATTTGCAGAAAGGGACCGCCGCCGGGAAGCATTCTGCCGCTTCCCGGCGGCGGTCCCGCGTATCTCAGTGGATCGTCACGTGCAGGCCGTATTCGGACATGATGTTTTTCAGCTTTTCCATGTATTCATCGGAGGGCGGCGTTGCTTCGGCAACGGGCTTATCGCTGATCCGGAGGTACTTCATCACGCCCAGATTGTGATACGGCAGCAGCTGTATGGAGACGACGGCGTCACCCAGGGACTTGCAGAATTCCGCCGTTTTGCGGATATTCTCCTCATCGTGGTTGAACATGGGGATCACGGGAATGCGCACCTGCAGCTTTGCCCCTGCCGCAGCAAGCCGTCTGGCATTATCCAGAATGGGCTCGTTGGGCACGCCGATGACGGCCTTGTGCTTGGCGCTGTCCATATGCTTCAGGTCATACAGGAACAGATCCACATAGGGCAGGACCTGCTCCACGGTCTCCCAGGAAGCGAAGCCGGTGGTATCCAGCGCCGTATGGATGCCCTCCTCCTTCAGCCGCTTCAGCACGGCCAGGGTGAATTCGGGCTGGCTGAGAGCCTCGCCGCCGGAGATGGTCACACCGCCGCCGGAGGTCTCAAAGAAGGCGCGGTCCTGCAGAAGCCTGGAAACGAGCTCCTCAACGGTATAGTCCTGCCCGCAGATATACAGAGCGCCGGGATAGCACACCTCCGCGCACTTGCCGCAGTTGTCGCACAGGTCGCGCTTGACGTGGACGAGCTGGACCTTCTCCCCGGTGAGGGCGTCCTCCCGGGTGCCGCCCAGCTCCAGGGCCTCCTTCGGGCAAGCCTTGATGCATCGGGACTTGCACATATCGGTACCCTGGCAGCGCAGGGATATCCAGCTGAGCTGCGGGAAAAACTCCTGGGATTCCGGGCTGTGGCACCAGGGACAGCGCAGCGGACAGCCCTTCAGGAACGCCGTGGTCCGCACCCCCGGGCCGTCCTGAACGGAAAAGCCCTGGATATCATACAATCTGCCGATCAGTTTTTTCTCTTCCATCTGTGTCTCAAAGCCCCATTTCTGTACGGCGGATCAGATCGTCCTGGCTGGCCTTGAACACCTCCACAAAGTATGCGGAGAAGCCGGCGACCCGGACGACCAGGTCCTTGTAATTCTCGGGATGGGTCTGCGCATCCCGAAGGGTATCGCTGGAGATGATATTCAGCTGCAGCTCCATGCCGCCGCCGTTGAAGAAGGTCTGCATGACGCTTTTGAGCTTCAGCGTGCCTCCCTCCCCCTTCAGCGCGGTGGGATGGAATTTCATGTTGCAGAGCGTGCCGTTGGGATACTCGGTCTGGTCGAATTTCAGGATGGAATTGATGGTGGAGACGGGGCCGTGCTTATCCATCCCCTGCACGGGAGAAATGCCGTCGGAGAGGGGGTCCCCCGTCCTGCGTCCGTCCGGAGAGGCCCAGGTCATGGCGCCGAACAGGACGTTTGCGGTCACGGGATAGCACCCTGCGCTGAACCGGTTCCCCCGGGGTCCGGTGGCCCGGTTGATGGCGTCGGCATAGGTGGAGCAGGTGAAGTCCATATACTTGTCCGCCTCAGGGTCGGCATTGCCGAAGCGGGGCACCCGTCCGTTGATGATCTGCCTCAGCTCCTCGAAGCCCTCCCAGTTGTTCATGACGGCGTCGTACAGTTCCCTGGTGGTGGCGAGCTTTTCCCGGAAGCAGACATAGTCGATCACGTTCAGGGCGTCCGCCACGTTGCCCACGGCGATGCAGGAATTGCCGGTGGAATTGTACTTGGCGCCGCCGCACTGCACGTCCCTGCCGCTTTCCATGCACCCCTCCATGGTGGCGGACACCATGGGCAGATTCATGTGGAAGGAGCTCATGGACTCCCAGGCGTTTATGCAGGTGCACTGCCATTTGCAGAAGAATTCCACCTGCCGCTTATACGCCGCCAGGACCTCCTCCATGCTGTTCATCTCATAGAGACAGCCGGTGGCGGGACCGGTGCGACGGGGCTCCGGCGCGCCGGGGAAGCGGAAGGGATTCCGTCCGTCATTGATGGCCATGAGCAGGCAGTTGAGCAGGTTCATATAGGACTCGGTACCCGTGCCGCCGGGCTGCGCCCACTCGCTGCCGCAGGCCAGGGGCTCCACGCAGCCCACCACGCAGTAATTCCGCGCGTCCTCCAGAGCCACGCCCCGCTTCATGAGAGCGGGAATGATCACATCGTCGTTTTCAAAGCTGGGCACGCCGCCGGCGATGCGGGTGGTGGCAATGGCCGCCTCCCAGAGTTCGTCCGGCGTACCCTTGTGGATGCGCAGCGCCTGGGGAGGATCGTGCAGGACAAGGCGGCCGGCGGACTGGAGCATCATGAAGGTGACCCTGTTGGTGGCGTCCGTGCCGTCCTTGTTGACGCCGCCCATGGTCATGAGCTGGCCGCTGGTATATCCCGGGGCGGACTTTGTCGCGCCCTCTGACCAGAACTTGTTGCACTCCGCGACCTTCAGATAGAACAGGTCCATGAGCTCCTGGGCGTATTCCTCGGTGATCGTGCCCTCCGCCAGGTCCCTGTCCAGATACTCACCCAGGTACTGATCCACGCGGCCGTAGCTGGTGCCGTGCTGCTGGCCGTCCATGCACATGGCAAGCTGGTACAGATAGATGCACTGGAGGGCGTCATGGAAGCTCCGGCAGGGGTTTTCCATGATCCAGTTCAGGGTATCCGCCATCTCCAGAAGCTCCTTTTTGCGCGCAGGCCGGGTCTCCAGCTCCGCCAGACGCGCTGCCTCCGCGGCATACCGCTTGGACCAGATGATGATGCCCTCAGAGACGATGGCCACGGCGCGATAGAAGTTATACCGATAAATGCTGTCGCCGTAGATGCCCTCGTCCTCCAGCTTCTGCATGTTCTCCCGGGCTTGACGGGCGATGGCGCCGAAGCCCTTCCGGGTCGCCGTCCAGAAATTGCCGCAGAAGTGGCCGACGGGCGACTGGCAGTTGTTCTTCAGGCCGAAGAAGATGACCATATTCCCCGCAATATCCTTCAGACCCTCGGGCATATACTCATCCGTCATGGCGCTCATGCTGTTCTTGTCCCAGTAATCGCCGGTCTCCAGCAGGTATTTCTCGTCCTCGGGGTCGATGTCGTAGGGGTCCACGCTCCGGTTGGGGATGTTCCCGGAGCGCAGCTCCTGCATGAACCAGTTGAAGGAGGTCTCCGGATACAGGGCGCAGCTTCTGTACGTGGCGCCCTGCCAGCCCACGATGACCTCGTCCTCGTTGATCAGCACGGGCATTTTTTCAAACAGCAGGCGCAGCGTTTTTGCCCGCTTCAGGATACCGGTGAGGCCGGGGTTCTCCATGTAGAACTCCGTCACCAGCCGGTAGCGGTTGATGTCGATCCTCGGTTTGGTGGTGCGGTACTTCTCCCGTATCGCCGCCACGCGCATGGGGATGGGTTTCAGCTGATACATCCTATTGCTCCTTTCGACCGGCGGACAGAAGGGCGCCGGGCAGCGGTCTGTGTCGGTCATACAGCCGTTGAAATACATATATTCCAACATATACAATATAGCATAGTTTTGCGGAATGTCAAATGCCGGCGGTACCGGCGGGGACGTTTTCCCCCGCCCGGGCAGCGCCGGGAAAAAAACAGTAGAGTACCGGGGAAAGACATGGTATACTTGAAGCACAAACGGCAAAATTCATGATGTAAGGAGCTGTAGTCATGCACGACTTTGATCGCATCCCTGCCCCGGAATTCCGCTACTATCGCCCGGATGAGCTGATCCTGGGCAAGCCCATGAAGGAGCATCTCCCCTTTGCCATGGCCTGGTGGCACAATCTGGGCGCGGCAGGCGCGGATATGTTCGGCAGCGCCACGGCGGACAAGAGCTTCGGCGCCGCTGTCGGCACGATGGAACACGCGAAGGCCAAGGCGGACGCGGGCTTTGCCTTCATGCAGAAGCTGGGGATCGGGTATTTCTGCTTCCATGACCTGGACCTGGTGCCCGAAGCGGAGGACATCAGGGAGACCAACGCCCGGCTGGACGAGATCGCGGAGTATATCGTCCAGAAGCAAAAGGAGACCGGCATCCGCTGTCTTTGGGGCACCGCGAATCTGTTCAACAATCCCCGGTATATGAACGGCGCAGGAAGCTCCAATTCCCCCGAGGTGTTCATCTTTGCCGCCGCCCAGGTGAAGAAGGCGCTGGACCTTACCGTCAGGTTCGGCGGACGGGGCTACGTGTTCTGGGGCGGACGGGAAGGCTATGAGACCCTGCTGAACACGGACGTGGGCCTGGAGCAGGAGAACATCGCAAGGCTGATGCATCTGGCGGTGGACTATGGCCGGAGCATCGGCTTTACCGGCGATTTCTACATTGAGCCCAAGCCCAAGGAGCCCATGAAGCACCAGTATGATTTCGACGCCGCCACAGCCATCGGATTCCTGCGGCAGTACGGTCTGGACAAGGACTTCAAGCTGAATATCGAGGCGAATCACGCCACCCTGGCGGGGCATACCTTCCAGCACGAGCTGCGGATATGCCGCATAAACGGCATGCTGGGCAGCATCGACGCCAACCAGGGCGACCTGCTCCTGGGCTGGGATACGGACGAATTCCCCTTTGATATCTACGAGACGACCATGGCCATGTATGAAGTTCTCAAGGCCGGCGGACTTACCGGCGGCTTCAACTTCGACGCCAAGAACCGCCGTCCCTCCAACACGCCGGAGGATATGGTCACCGCCTATGCCCTGGGCATGGACAGCTTTGCCCTTGGCCTGAAAAAAGCCGCCGCCCTGATCCAGGACGGCAGGCTGGACAGCTTCATTGAGGAGCGGTACGCCGGCTGGCGCAGCGGCCTGGGGGAGGATATCCGGGCGGGCAGGCGCAGCCTTGCGGACCTGGCGGCCCTTGCGGACGGCATGGGCAAGCCCGCCGCTCCCCTCTCCGGCGGCCAGGAGAAGCTCCAGAGGATCCTGAACGAGATCCTCTTCGGCTGAGAAGCGCATAGTCTGACAGGACCGGCAGCCATACGGCCGCCGGTCCGTTGTTTATTCCCGTTCTTCTTCCCCGCCGCCGTCTCCGGCAGCGGCCAGGAGGTATACCCGCAGCGGCATGAGCCGCCGCACCATTTCCCGCACCCGCTCCTCCAGGGCGTCGGAGCCGGTGAGCTCCGCATCCGGTATGCTGAACAGAACGCTCCAGTTCCTGTGCCTGACCCATTCCGCGGCGGGGTGAGTCGGATCGAAGCCCCGGGGCATGGTCTTCAGCTTATCGCCGCTCAATTCCAGACCGTTCTCCGCCAGGAGCGACAGGAGCTCCTCCCAGTTCCGCTGGATATACAGGCGGACCCGGTTCGTGGACGGGGTATCCTCACACCACAGGCCCGTGCCGAAGCAGCTCTGGCCCGGCGCAATGCGCAGGAAATACCCGATGGGCTTCCAGGAGCGGCGATCCGAGGCGAAATATGCCCGGAAGGAGGGCTGATACGGCGGAGCGTTCTTATGGATGCGCATATCCCTGGGGATCCGGTAAGCCCAATCCCGCGCGCGCATGTACAGCAGATCCGGGGCCAGCAGCGGGTCGGCATCCGCCACGGCAAAGCGAAGCTGCTCCAGAAGGTCGAAAAAATCGGCCCTGGCCAGCTCATATTCCTTATGGTGCAGGTGGAACCAGTCCCGGTCATTATGGGCGTCCAGCGCGGCACAGTAGTCCAGCATCCTGTGCAGATCCACGGCGTCATCTCCTCTCGGAAGCGGGGAGATCATATCACAGCCTCAGCCGGATTTCAAGCCGTGCGCTCCGCCCGGTCCAGCAGCGCTTTCAGATCCGCGCCGTGGCTGCGGCAGATGCGCTTCATTCCCAAAAGGCATTCCGGATCGCCGGTGAGGCGGTTCATGCCGAAGTCGCAGGTGAGGGTGCATTCGATCCCCAGCTCCGAAAGTATCCCCTCCGAAGCTGCGTCGTACAGCCCGTAGGGATAGGCGTAGGCGCAGGCTGCCTCTCCGGTTCTGGCATACAGAGTTTCCTGCATCCTGTCCGTATCCAGGCGCAGACGGGCTTCATATGCGCTTCCGCTTTCCCCCGGGCGGCACAGACAGCCCCTGCTTCCTCCGGTGATCCGGTGCATATCATAGCTGTGGTTCTGCAGCTCCACCAGGCCGCTGCCGCGCATTTCCAGCAGCTGCGCCCAGGAGGCGTGGACATAGGGGCCGCCGTTTTCCGGAAGAAGGCTGAATTCATCCGCGCTGCGCCCGATGACGAACATCACCGCCTTCGCGTTCCAGCGCCGGAGCAGCGGAAAGGCATGGGTGTAATTGCTGGAATACCCGTCGTCAAAGGTGATGAGCACGGGCTTTTCCGGCAGGGGCGTGCCGCTGCGGACAAAAGCGATCAGGTCCGAGATCAGCACCGTGCAGTACCCCTCCTCAGCAAGGCAGCGCAGGTCGCTTTCCAGTTCATCCGGGGTCACGGAGTCCTTGCCGGGATCGTTCCAGCGCACCTCATGGTACATGAGGATGGGCAGGCGCGTCTCCTCCGTCCCGGTCCTGCCGCTCCAAAGCTGTCCCGGCTCTCCCAGCACGGCAATGATCAGGAGCATTGCGGCGGCTCGATGCATGGCGTTCCCTTCCCCCTTCACAGATCCTTTTTGATCCTGCCGATGGCGTTCTTTTCCAGCCTGGATACCTGGGCCTGGCTGATGCCGATCTCCGCCGAGACCTCCATCTGCGTTTTTCCTTCGCAGAAGCGCAGCGCCAGAATGCGCCTCTCCCTGCCGGACAGGCGGGAAATGGCCTCGTTCAGCGCGATCTGCTCCAGCCAGCTCTCGTCCGTGTTCCGCTCGTCGGAGATCTGATCCATCACGTAGACCGTATCCTCCGTACTGTTGTACACCGGTTCATACAGGCTCATGGGTTCCGCGATGGCGTCCATGGAGATGACCACGTCCTCCCGACGGATGCCCAGGAACGCGGCGATCTCATCCATCGTCGGCTCCGCCTGCTTCTGGTTCATGAGCTGCTCCCTGGCCTGGAGCACCCGGTATGCCGTATCCCGCAGGCTTCTGCTGACCCGCAGCGCGCTGTTGTCCCGGAGATACCGCCGGATCTCCCCCACGATCATGGGCACGCCGTAGGTGGAAAACCGCACGTTCTGGGTGACGTCGAAATTATCTATGGCTTTGATCAGGCCGATGCATCCCACCTGGAAAAGGTCGTCCAGGTTTTCGCCCCGCTGGCCGCAGCGTCCGGCAAAACGCTGGATGACGGAGAGCACCAGACGGAGATTTCCCTCGATCAGAGCTTCCCGCGCACGGGGATCCCCGGATCTTGCGCGGCGCAGCAGCGCATCCGTCTCATCCGGTTTCAGGGTCTTCAACTGCGCCGTGTTGATCCCGCAGATCTCCACCTTTCCCACCATGCCGCGACCTCCCGCAGAAGTTTCTGCGGATGCTAGTATTGCCGTCCGGGCCGCGTTTTATGAGAAGGGCGCATATACGCGCGATTGACTTTTCCCCGCTTCGCCCTTATGATGAGAGAATCAAACGCTTTTTCGGAGTAAACACATGAACGGAAATGAACTGCTTTGGTCCCGGGGAGAGCCCTTCGGCTCTCTGGACGTCTCCCTTGCCGCCGAGGATCTGGAGCTGGGGCGGCTCAGCCTGCTGCTCTTTCCCTCCCTCGGCGCAGATTCCGCCCTTCCCTTTGCCGCAGGGCTGCTGACGGACGATGGGGAGACCATCCGCATGCGGCAGGAAACGATCCTGGAGCTGCTCCGTCATCCCGAGCTGACAAATGCGCTGGTGCGGCTTCTGGGCATGCTGGAGGAGATCGGCGCCTGCTGCAAGGGAATGCGCGACAATGCCGCCGGGCAGCGGGTGACCCGCATGGACGCCGCCATGGACGGCATGAAAAAGGCCGTGCTCCGGCTGGAACGCAACCTGTCCCAGCAGGGAGCGGACATACTGGAGGAAAACGCCGCCGATAACCGCTATGCCCAGCTCCTGCGCTATACCCACTTCCGCAGAAGGCTGACGGAGCTGTATGCCAGGGCCATGCGGCTTTTGCGGGATACGCTGGACGCCGCAGAATGGACATGCGCCCCTCTCCGGGCGCTGAAGACCTGGACGGACGCCTGCTGCGCCGGGGACCGGATCGACGGCACCCTGGAAGCGCTGAGCAGGCTGGAGGCGGAATGGAAGGGCGTCGGCGCATTTGCCGTTGACGTATGCCTGGACAGCCGCCGGATGGTGGTGGGGCTGGAGGTCGCGGAGACCCGGGCCGAGCCCTATGCCCGAAAGGGAATGCTGGAGGCCGCAGGCACGGCGGAGGAGCGGGACGGGATCACCACCCTCATCAGCTTTCCCCAGAACAGCTCCGGCACCCTGTTCCAGGAATACCTCCTCTCCCAGGTGGGCTATGAGGTGCGCACCCAGCTCACCAGGCTCCGGGACGCTCTGGGCAAGCTCCCCGTCTCCGGCGCGGAGGACCTGCTCAGTCTCCGGGACGCCCTGGTGTTCTATACCGGCGCCGCCGCCTTCTGCGAGAAGCTGCGCAGCCGCGGCAGCGCCGTTGCGGCGCCCCGGCTGACGGAGGCTTGGACCATACGGTTCCGGGAGGCGCGGCTGCCGGAGCAGACCTGTACCGGCACCCTGCCCGTGGCGAACGATCTGGCTCTGGAGCCCGGAGGCAGCGTGCTCATGACGGGTCCCAACAGCTCCGGCAAGACCTGCTGTCTGATCATGGTTGGGCAGTTCTGCTTTCTGGGACAGCTCGGCTGTCCGGTCCCTGCGGAGGAAGCGGAATTCTCTCCCCGGGATCAGCTGCTGACCCTCTTTGCCGCCGGGGAGAGCGAGACCGGCGAGGACAGCCGGATGGGGCTGGAGGTACGGCGCATCCGGCTGCTGCAGGAGCGCATGACAAGGCGGAGCGTCCTGCTGCTGAACGAACCCATGACCAGCACGAGCGCGCAGGAGGGTGCGCGGATATGCACGGATCTCCTGACGGATCTGGCAAAGAAGGAGATCCCCGCCCTGCTGGTGACCCATTTCAACCATATCTGGCCGGAGCTGACCGCTTCCTTCGCAGCCTGCGGCCTTTCCCATAAGCTCCACAGCCTGGTGATGACGGCGGAAGAGGGGCCGGAGGGCATCCGCTATCTCTACAAGCTGACTCAGGCGCCGCCGCCCCCCTCCAGCCATGCCCGGGCAGTAGCGGCGGAAAAGGGGCTGCGGCTTGAGGACATGCTCGCCGGCCTGGAATCCCGGGGCCTGGACGTGCGTCCGGAGGATCCCGGCTGGGCGCTGCTCCGCCGGGGACTGCTTTAAGGAGGTTTCAGCAATGGGATGCTTAACGTCGCCAAGACCGGGGCCTAATGCGCCTGTGCGGGAGTTTCCCCGGCAGACGATCGAGGACCTCCAGCTTGAACGCCTGGCCGCCTCCATGGCCTGGTCTCCGTATTACCGGATGAGTGCGGAGGAGCTCTGCGCCTTCTTCACAGACGACCCGGAAACCCTGCGGTATCGGCAGGCGGTGATCCGGGATATCCTGACCCATCCCGGGCTTCCCGAGGCCCTGGGCCGTCTGCTGGACAGCCTGGACGGCTGGGAGGGTCGGAGCGGCGGACGCCGGGGCGGCGGTATGGATGCCTTTGCCGTGGGTTTTTCCCTGGAGGATTTCAGCTGGCTGCAGGGGTACCTGAAAAAGATCGACGCCGCCTATACCGAGCTTTCCGCGATCCCGGCTGAGAGCGAGGGCCTGCGGGCCCTGGTGCGTCTGCTTGCCGGGCTGCGGGATTCGGACCGGTACAGAGACGTCTCTGCTGGCTTTGCAGCGCTGTGCAGCGGGTACACCGCTCCGGCGCGGATGCGCATAGGATACAATCTGGACAGGGAGATGAAGCCCTCCCGGCTGAAGCTCCTGTACATGGAGCCCCCCCAAACGGAAAAGGGCAGATCGAACCGCGGGCAGATGATGCTGACCCAGAGAGCCGTGGGAACGAGCTCCATGCTTCTGCAGCGGCTCACCGGCCAGGCGGGCCAGGACATCAGCTCCTTCGTCATCCGGGAAACGGCGGCGCTTCGCGGCCTGCGCAGAGAGCTGATTTTCTGCCTTTCCGCCTGCAGGCTCGCCATGAGCTGGCAGGCTGCGGGTCTTCCCTTCTGCTTCCCGGATATCCGTCCCTCTGCGGAAAAGCGCTTTTCCGCAAAGGGCCTGTTCGACCCCCTGCTCCTGATCTCCGATAAAGCGTCCGTCGTCCCAAACGACGTAGAGCTGCTGCCCGGGGGCGAGCTTGTCTTTCTGACAGGCGCAAATCAGGGCGGCAAGACGGTATTCCTGCTCAGTCTGGGGCTCTGCCAATGGCTTGCGCAGCTGGGTTTCCCCGCGCCGGCAAAAGAGGCGGAGCTCAGCCCGGCGCAGAATATCCTTACGATCTTTGCCCCCAACGGACAGCAGTACGGCAGGAAGGGACTGCTGGCGGAGGAAGCGGGACGGATCGCAGACGCGGTGGCGAACCTCACGGGGGAGAGCCTGCTGCTGTTCAATGAGCCCCTCACCAGCACGGGGCCGGAAGAGACGAAGAGCATATCTGCGGAGGTGGCCGCCGTCTGTCTTGCCGCAGGCGCCAGGGGCGTATGGGTCACTCACGTGTACGATCTGCCCCGGGAGCGAGCCGCCCTGGAGGCGGCCATTCCCTGGGGAAGCCGGGTCGGCTCCATGCGGGTGGTCCTGGAGGAAGAAAACGGCTCACCCCGCTTCACCTATCAGGTGGAACGGGGCGAGCCGCTGGGGGACAGCCATGCGGAGGACGCGCTCCGCCGGGGCGGAGTGCAGTTCTCCTGATTCAGTTTTCCGGGGCCTCTCCCCGCTTCCGGGCTTCCTCCTCCTCCAGCTTCCGGTAAGCCACCTTGCCAACCAGCGTTTTCGGCAGGTCCTCCCGGAACTCGATCTCCCGGGGCAGGGCGTATTTTGCGATGTGCTTCCGGCAGTAGGACATGAGCGTGCCGCGGGTGGTCTCATCCGCCGGGATGCCCGGCTTCAGCACCACAAAGGCCTTGACCGCCTGCATGCGGTAGGAGTCCGGCACGCCGATGATGCAGCTCATGTGCACCAGCTCGTTGGCGTCCAGGATATTCTCGATCTGGGCGGGATACACGTTGTATCCGGAGGTGACGATCATCCGCTTGGCGCGCCCCCGGAAATAGATGAAGCCCTCCTCGTCCATCACGCCCAGATCTCCCGTATAGACCCAGACCAGGCCGTCCTTGTGCTTCCGCAGGGTCTTTGCCGTCTCCTCCGGATGGCCGGCGTACTCCTTCATCACCGTGGGACCGGCCAGCAGGATCTCCCCTTCCTGGCCGTAGGGCAGCTCCTCATCGGTATCCGGGCGGACGATCTTGATATAGGTATCCGGGAAGGGCACGCCGATGCTGCCCTCCTTGGCGCGCTTCGGCGGCGTCAGGCAGCAGGCGGTGACGGTCTCCGTCGTGCCGTAGCCCTCCCGCACCTGAACGGAAGCGCCGTGATCCTTCAGGAACGCGTCCAGCCGCCTTTTCAGCTCCACGCTCAGGGAATCGCCCCCGGAGAACACCCCCTTCAGGCAGCTGAGATCGGCGCCGTCCATATCATGGGTCCGCAGCAGCGCTTCATACAGCGTCGGGACACCGGCGATGAAGTTGCAGCGGCTGCGGGTGATGAGCCCGGCATAGCTTTTTGGCGTGAACCGGGGCACGAGCACGCATCTTCCGCCGCTTGCCAGCATGGAATGGATGCACACGCCAAGGCCGAAGCCGTGGAAAAGCGGCATGGCGGCCAGCATTTTGTCCCCGGGACGGAACATGGGGTTCGCCGCCACCACCTGCCTGGCCAGGGCGTTGAAATTCATGTTCGTCAGTACGATGCCCTTTGTCACCCCCGTGGTCCCGCCGGAATACAGGATCACGGCCGGATCCTGGCTCTGTCCCGGCACCCGGGGGTCTCCCGGCCATTTTTCCGCAAGGCGCAGGAAATCCCTCCAGCGCAGCACGTCCGCGTCCTTCGGCACCGGAGGGATCTTGCGCCCCTCCGTCAGAGCGTAGCCGATGCGTTTGGGCAGACTGAGGGCGTCCCCGATCCCGGCGATGATCAGGTGCCGGACCCGGGTGTTGTCCCGGATGGCGGCAAACTTGCCGTAAAACTGATCCAGGGTGATGACGCAGGAGCTCTCCGCCGCGTTGAGGTAGAATTCGATCTCCTTTTCGGCGGAAAGCGGGTGGATCATATTGCAGACCCCACCCGCCATATTCACCGCGTAGAGCATATAGATCGCCTGGGGGCAGTTCGGCAGCGCGATGGTGAAGCGTTCTCCCCTTCCCAGGCCCAAAGCCCGCAGGGCCTGGCTGCACTGCCGGATGCTGTCCAGCATCTGCCGGTACGTGGTGGACTTGCCCAGGAAGTCAAAGGCGATCCGGTCCGGATACTGCCCGGCGATCTGCTCCAGCGCTTCAACCATCGTATACCGGGGATACTCCAGATGCAGAGGCACCCCTTCCATGTGGTCCTTCCATGGCGTTGAAGCTGTGATTTCCATCAGATCCCCCTCTTCCCCGCAAACGGTGCGGCGTCCGCATCGCGCATTTTATGTATCATACCACGACAAGGATGAAAACGCAATTCCTCCCCGGGCCGAAGCCCGGTTTGAGACCGGCGCAGCCAGACGGCTGCGCCGGCGTCTGATCTGCCGCGCGGCAGGCGGTCACGATCCCGCGGAGCGATAGTGCCTGACCCCCAGGCGCCAGACGGCATAGCAGGGACCCAGGAACCACAGGGACAGAAGCGGAAACAGACCGTACCACCGGGGACCGTTTCCCATGAGATACTGCAGGGGCCAGTACTGTACCATGGCCATGGGCATGATCACCGTGGTGAACCACAGGACGCCTTTGCCGTATACGGCATAGGGATACTGGCTGTACTGCCGGATGCCGTCGGTGAAGATGTTCATGAACTCCAGCCCCTCCAGGGTGACGAAGCAGAGGGCGGCATAGATGAGGAACACGCCGAAGAACAGCAGGCTGCCGCAGAGGACCATGGACGCCAGCGTCAGTATTTTGGGAAGCGTCCACAGGATCCCGCTGATCCGGGCGGCCCGGAGGATCACGATGCACCCGGCCAGCACGTTTGCTGCGGAGGCCAGGCGCAGGTCCTGGCAGATCACCTGGAACACCAGATTCCTCGGGCGGACCATCAGGCGGTCGAACTGCGCCTCCCTGACGATGCGGCTGAAGGCGTCAAAGCCTCTGGCAAAGCACTCCGCCAGATTGGAGGCTGTCATGACCACGCCGAAGCCCAGCAGGACCTCTCCCAGGGTATGTCCGGCGATGCTGCCGAAGCGATCCATCAGGAACCGGATGCTCACCAGGCTGGTGGCCAGAAGAATCAGCCGTCCGCAGCAGGACAGGAAAAAGGACGCGGGGTATGCCATTTCGCTTTTCAGATGGATCGCAAAGAATTTGAAGTACAGTTTCATGCTCAGCCTCCCGCGATCACCGTGCGTCTCAGCCCCCGGGCCATGAACAGGTACCCCGCAAGGGTCAGGATGAGACACCAGAACAGCTGCAGCAATACGGCGGGCAGTATCTGCGAGCCCGCTATATCCCCGCCGAAAATGCGCAGAGGCACGTTCTGCAGGGAGCCGAAGGGACTCAGCTCCGCGATCCTGCGGAGCTTGTCCGGGAAAAATGGCAGGGGCAGAACGGCCCCGCCCAGAAATTCACACACGGCGGGGGCAAGGGTCATGATCCCCTTCGGGTCCACGACATAGAAGGTCAGGCTGCAGCAAAGCATGCCGAAGGCCACGCAGAGCCAGAGGGCCAGCAGGGCGGAAACCAGAAATGAGCAGAAAACCGGCGGCGAAACCGTCAGCCGCAGACCGTACGGAGCGGGCATGAGGGCGCCCACAAGCACCACCGGCAGAAGCCGCATGGCGCAGCGGCTCAGCCGCAGGCCGAAGCTGCGGGCCGTCCACATGGCGTACGGATCCGTCGGCCGCACCAGCTCATAGGCGACGGCGCCGGTCTGGACCGCCTGGAACAGCTCCTGTTCCCAGCCGTAAATGTTCCAGAGGCTGAACAGGCCCTGCTGCATCCAGATATAGGAGGCCAGCGCCTGCATGTCCATGGGAAGGAGCTCCGGGGCGGTCCTGTATAAAGCCCGGAACAGCAGGACCTCCAGCAGGCCCCAGAACACCTGGGTGGCGACGCCCGCAAGGGCCGCTGCCCTGTACTGGAGGCCGGAGATGAGCTTCATGCGGAAAAAGGAAACATACTGCCGCATTTCCGCCCTCCTAAATGCCGAAGCGGCGGTACAGGTCCGCAACGCTCTCTTCTGTGGATAAGTTCTCCCCTGCCATGGTCCGTATCTCTTCAATGGACCCGTCCAGCAGAAGCATCCCCTTGCCGATGAGCAGGACCCGCTCGCACAGCGCGTCGATATCCTGCATGTCGTGGGTGGTCAGGATCACCGTCGTCCCCTTTTGGGCGTTCTCCTGCCGGATGAAGTCCCGGACCCTGAGCTTGGAGACCGCGTCAAGGCCGATCGTGGGTTCGTCCAGAAACAGCACCTCCGGGCTGTGGAGCAGGGCCGCGGCGATCTCGCAGCGCATCTTCTGCCCCAGGGACAGGGTCCTCACCGGCGCTGTGAGCAGGCTTTCCAGCTCCAGCTGCGCCGTGAGCCGCTCCAGGCTCGCCCGAAACTCTCCCTCCGGCACGCGGTAGATATCCCGAAGGAGAAGGAAGGAGTCCATCACCGGCACGTCCCACCAGAGCTGGCTGCGCTGGCCGAACACCACCCCCAGCCGGGATACGAAGCGCTTCCGGTCCTCCCAGGGCACCATGCCGCTGACCCTGCACTCGCCGCCGTCCGGCCGCAGGATGCCGGACAGGATCTTGATCGTGGTGCTTTTCCCCGCACCGTTAGGTCCGATGTAGCCGACGATCTGGCCCTTCGGGATGGTGAAGGTCACATCCTTCAAGGCGCAGATCTCCGTGTACGAGCGGGTAAACAGGCTGCGCATGGCGCTGCCGATCCCTGGGTCGCGCTTTCGCACACGATACGTCTTGCTGATTCCTTTCATTTCGATCATGGATATGTGCTCCCTTTGCGAATAAACTCCACAGCGGTCAGGCCAGCGGAGGACATTGGGCGCCCTCATTGCCTTAAAAGCACATGGGAGACAGTCTGACAGCACCCCATCCGGAAGGGAACGTGCCTTGCCCGGACATGTCAGACTGCCCTCTTTTCCGCGAGAAGAAAAGGAAACGTATTCTACCATCTGCTCGACGGCAAGTCAACAGAAAAACCCGAAAAAAGTCCCTGTTCCCCAGCCTTCGCCGCCTTTGCAAAGGGGCGCGGGTATGGTATACTGTCACGTGTTCCGGGAATCAACGATAAAGGCAGGTCGGGTCACATGGATCAGATGGCAGAGCGCAATCGCAGGCTGGCTTACGAAGGAGAACCGGTTTTCTCCCTGGCCGGTATACTGGCCCTGCGTCCGCAGCAGGATCTGGAGCAGCTGCGGCGGATGGCGGGTACGGAGGATCTGGCAGCCTGGCTCCAGAGGCCGGAAAACCTGACCATGCTGCTGAACGCCCTGCCTGCGGCGGATTTTGCCCTGTTCACCAAGGCGGCGGAAGGACCCTTCCTGCAGGAGGAACAGGTATTCCTGCCCATGCACGCCGGGCTCATCCATTTTGCCCTCATGCAGCCCTATCTGTACGGCGGCAAGCTCTATCTCGTCGTTCCCACGGAGCTGCGGGCGATCTGGGGCGACCTCAAGCGCACGGACTATCCCGAAACAAAGCGCCGCCGGGATCTGATCGACGCCTATGCCCAGGCCTGCGTCAAGCTGTACGGCGTTCTTCCGCTGGAGGAATTCTATGGGATACTGGAAAAGCGCGGCGGCGAGAAGCGCGGCGCGTCTGCCGAGGAGCTGCTGCGTGAACTGGCGGACGGCACGTATTACACCCTCTCTCAGGGCCTGCTCCTGTTCCCCGCCCTGGATCCGGAGGAGGCGCAGAGCTATCTGACCGCCAGGG
>JAEEGL010496994.1_pt1 | contig 18688 bp, 17 predicted proteins | sample 9134231 | NCBI WGS metagenome assembly JAEEGL01 (sample SAMN16246548, study PRJNA631951) | gut metagenome | biome: gut microbiome; feature: rumen; material: fiber-attached | host: Bos | place: Iran: Karaj | collected 2018-10 | reverse complement strand
GGCCGTGTTGTTAATTCTCTTGGCCAGCCCATAGATGGCAAGGGTCCCATACAGACTGATAAATATCGTCAGATAGAACGTGTCGCATCGGGCGTTATCACGAGAAAATCGGTAGATACTCCGCTGCAGACAGGTATCAAGGCTATAGATTCGATGATTCCTATAGGAAGGGGTCAGAGAGAGCTTATAATCGGTGACAGACAGACAGGTAAGACGGCCATTGCCGTGGATACCATAATAAACCAGAAGGGTCAGGGCGTTAAGTGTATTTATGTAGCTATCGGACAGAAGGCTTCGACGGTTGCTTCGATAGTTAAAACACTTGAGGAATATAACGCAATGGCATATACAACGGTTGTTGCGGCTACAGCTTCGGAAATGGCTCCCCTTCAGTATATAGCTCCTTATTCGGGATGCGCTATCGGTGAGGAGTGGATGGAGAACGGTGAAGATGTTCTCGTGATATATGATGATCTGAGCAAGCATGCGGTTGCATACCGTACACTCTCATTGCTGCTTCGTCGTCCGCCGGGGCGTGAGGCATATCCCGGCGATGTATTCTATCTTCACTCAAGGCTTCTTGAGCGTGCGGCCAGGATGAGCGAAGAGTATGGCGGCGGATCACTTACAGCTCTGCCCATTATCGAAACACAGGCAGGCGATGTATCTGCTTATATCCCGACTAACGTTATCTCTATAACGGACGGACAGATATACCTTGAGACCGAGATGTTTAACGCAGGCTTCCGTCCCGCAGTTAATGCCGGTCTGTCGGTATCCCGTGTCGGTGGTGCGGCCCAGATAAAGGCCATGAAGAAGATTTCGGCTCCCATCCGTACAGAGCTTGCACAGTACAGAGAGCTGGCTGCGTTTGCACAGTTCGGATCAGAGCTTGATGCGGATACCAAGGAGAAGCTGGCACAGGGTGAGAGGCTTAAGGAGATACTTAAGCAGCCTCAGTATCAGCCGATGCCGGTTGAATATCAGGTTATCATCATCTTTGTTGCGGTAAATAAATATCTACTGGATGTACCCGTTTCAAAGGTTGTTGATTTTGAAAAGGAATTCTTCGAGTACTTAAAGACGAATTATCCCGAGATTCCGGATTCCATTAAGGATACCAAGGTGGTTTCCGATGAGGCAGAGGAGAAGCTCAGGAAAGCAATTGCAGACTTCAAGGAAGAATTCTTAAAGAATTAAGTATATAGGCAGGTGAAAATTTATGGCCTCGATGAGAGATATAAAAAGGCGTAAGACCAGTATACAGAGTACACAGCAGATTACCAAGGCCATGAAGCTCGTTTCAACGGTCAAGCTGCAGAGGGCAAAGACCAGAGCAGAGAGATCCAAGGCATATTTTAACTGCATGTATGAGACCATAAAGAGTATAATCCGGAGAACCGGACAGCTTGATCATCCGTATCTTGTCAGGGGAAGCTCGGATAAGAAGGCGGTTGTTGTGATCACCTCGAACAGGGGTCTTGCAGGCGGATATAATTCCAATATCGTAAAGCTTGTTACCGGTTCAGAATGGAAGACGGGAGATATTCTCGTTTATTCTGTGGGAAAGAAAGGCCGCGATGCGCTTAAGCGTCATGGATATACGGTCAAGAGTGATTTTTCCGAGGTGATAAATGAACCTCTGTACGCAGATGCAAAAGAGATAGCAGATGCTCTTCTTGCAGATTACAGTGCAGGTGAGATAGGTGAGATATGGCTGGCATATACAGGTTTTAAGAATACTGTAAGTCATATACCTACGCTGATAAAGCTGCTTCCGGTGGATGAGGAAATAACAAAGAGTACGGTTGATGAAGCAGGATCGGGTTACGGAAAAGTTACAGATGAGGCTGATTTCCGTGCCAAGATGAACTACGAACCGGAGGAATCTGAGGCACTTGAGCTTATCATACCCAAGTATATTGCAAGCATCATATATGGAGCTCTCATAGAAGCTGTAGCCAGTGAGAACGGAGCCAGGATGCAGGCAATGGATTCGGCAACGAGTAATGCGGAGGAAATGATATCCAGCCTGGAGCTTCAGTATAACAGGGCAAGACAGGGTCATATCACTCAGGAGCTTACAGAGATCATAGGCGGTGCGGAGGCTCTCAGCAGTTAATTCCGGAACCGGTAAAGTAACCGGAACAGCTTATACCGGTAAATGCTATAAGCTGCGTTAAACGGTATAGTTACAGAAAGCAGAAACAAGCATAAAGGAGATAAAACAGTGGCAGAGAATAAAACAGGAAGGATCACCCAGATAATCGGTGCGGTTCTTGATATAAAGTTCACTTCAGGCTCTCTTCCCGAGATAAATGAAGCTATCAGGGTACCGAAGGAAAACGGAGACATACTTGTTGTCGAAGTCGCACAGCATCTGGGAGATGATACGGTAAGATGTATTGCCATGGGTCCCACCGACGGACTGGTTCGCGGAATGGATGTGACCGCCACAGGCGCACCGATAACTGTTCCGGTAGGTGAGAATACACTCGGACGTATTTTTAATGTCCTCGGTGAGCCGATAGATAATAAGCCGGCGCCGACCGATGTGCAGTATTTTCCCATACACAGAAAGGCTCCGCAGTTTGAAGAGCAGTCTACGAGCGCAGAGCTTCTCGAGACAGGTATCAAGGTTGTCGATCTGCTCTGCCCTTATCAGAAGGGTGGAAAGATCGGGCTGTTTGGTGGCGCCGGAGTAGGTAAGACGGTGCTTATACAGGAGCTTATCCGTAATATAGCAACAGAGCACGGCGGATATTCGGTATTCACAGGTGTGGGCGAGAGAACACGTGAGGGTAACGATCTTTATCATGAAATGTCGGAATCGGGAGTTATCGATAAGACAACGATGGTGTTCGGACAGATGAATGAGCCCCCCGGAGCAAGAATGAGGGTTGGTCTTTCCGGACTTACGATGGCTGAGTACTTCCGCGATCAGGGCGGTAAGGACGTGCTTCTCTTCATAGATAATATTTTCCGCTTCACGCAGGCAGGTTCAGAGGTTTCGGCGCTTCTCGGACGTATGCCCAGTGCCGTAGGTTACCAGCCCACACTGCAGACGGAAATGGGTGCGCTTCAGGAGCGTATTACTTCTACAAAGAATGGTTCCATTACATCGGTTCAGGCCGTATACGTACCTGCGGATGATCTTACAGACCCCGCACCGGCTACGACGTTTGCCCATCTGGATGCAACAACGGTTCTTTCGCGTTCGATAGTTGAGCTCGGTATTTATCCTGCGGTTGATCCGCTTGAATCAACTTCAAGAATACTGGATCCCCGTATCGTAGGTGAAGATCATTACAATGTTGCCAGAGGAGTTCAGGAAATACTGCAGAAATATAAAGAGCTTCAGGATATCATCGCCATCCTCGGTATGGATGAGCTTTCAGAGGAAGACAAGATCACGGTATCAAGAGCCAGAAAGGTTCAGAGGTACCTGTCACAGCCCTTCTTCGTTGCAGGACAGTTCACGGGCCTCGAGGGACGTTATGTACCTATCAGTGATACGGTGCAGGGCTTTAAGGAGATACTCGAAGGCAAGCATGATGATGTTCCCGAGAGTTACTTCCTTAATGCAGGAAGCATAGATGATGTACTTGCCAAGGTTAAGGCAAACAAAAACTAAGTATTGAAGAATGAGGCATAACAGATGGCTGATGAAAGAGCTTTTGCATTAAAGATCATCACACCGGACAGGGTCTTCTACGAGGGTGAAGCCATAATGGTTGAGCTTCGTACAACGGAGGGCGAGATAGGTGTTTTTAAGAATCACATTCCGCTTACCTGCGTTGTGGCTCCGGGATTATTGAGGATCAGGGAATCTGATAAAGAGACAAAGGTTGCGGCGTTAATAAGCGGTTTTGTTGAGATATTGCAGGACAGCATGACTATCCTTGCCGAAGTGGTTGAGTGGTCTGATGAGATTGACCTTGCCAGAGCAGAGGAAGCAAAGGAACGCGCTGAGAAGCGTATTACGGATAAGGCGGATGACACCGATATGAGGCGTGCCGAATGTGCACTTCAGAGATCGATAGCCCGTATTGAAGCCGCAAAAAAATAAGAGTCTCAGAGTAGATCCGGAGTGATCACTTCGGATAATCAAAACACAGATCGATAACGGCCGGGGATTGTCTTCGGCCGTTTTTAAGTGTTACAATTATCTAAAAAAATATAAGAGATTTAAGATTTACTAATGAGAAAGAAGCTGTTAAAAGCATTAATAAGAATAGCGATCCTTTTCACCGTTTTCATAATATCGGTTCTTGTCACATCGAATGTGATAAATCAGGGTAACACTGATATGACTGCCGAAATGAAGAAGGCCGGACTTCCGGTTATATATGTTAACGTTAACGGTGAATATATTAACTGTCTCCATGGCTACGTCAGTGAAATGGAAGGCAGTTATTTGCGTGGAACAATCACCCCGATGTCTGCCGACAGGACTATTCCGATTAAAATCAAGACATTCGGAAGCATTGTTACCGGTGCTTCTTACGAAGTAAGGACACTTGATATGGAGCGTCTGCTTGAGAATGCCGATATTCCGGAGCAGCAGTTTCATAACGAAGAAATAAGTGCTGTCATTCCGGTAAAGGATCTTATCACCGAAGAAAAGGAATATATGCTGGTAATAAAGCTTGCATTGTCAGACGGCAGAATGGCATCCTATTACTGCAGATTTATTGACAGACCTGAGCTTTATCTTACCGAGAAGCTTGAATTTGTGCGTAATTTCAGCTCCAAAACCTTTGATAAGGTGGCGGCTGAGGAGCTTAAAATGTATATGGAATCCAATTCCGAGGGAGATAATTCAAGCTTCGGATATGTAAACATACATTCTAATTTTGAGCAGCTTACCTGGGGCGAAATGGAGCCTGTTCTGGAGAGTGACAAGGAACTCAGGATATTGGATATCAACACCTATGATGCCAGTATTCTTCTAAATTATACGGTATCATCCAAAGGCGAAATGTATGATGTGGAGGAATATTTTTACCTGACCAGAGGTTCCGAGAGGATGTATCTGATAGATTATGAGCGTACGATGGATAAGATAATAAATGAGGATAATGTTGTTGTGGGAAACGGTAAGATTTTCCATGGTATACTTTCTTCGCCTATAGATTACAAAGAAAGTGAAGATGCAGGTTATTTTTGCTTTGTCCAGGAAAGGAGTCTATACGGCTATGCATCGGCTACAGATTCTCTGACAAGGATATATTCATTCCGTGATAAGGAGAATGATGATGTCAGGACAGCATATAAGATGCATAATATCAAGATACTGTATGTAGATGATACGGGTAATACGTATTTTGCAGTCTACGGTTATATGAACAGGGGTACACATGAAGGTGAGGCCGGAATAGCGATATATTATTACGATTCAGTCTATAATACAGTTGAAGAGAATCTGTTTATTCCTTATACCAAATCATATGAGATTCTTAAGCATGATGTAGAGAACCTGTGCTATGTAAACAGGAACGGAATCCTGTATCTACTGTATAACGGAACCATATACCGGATAAACATAGAGACAACAAAGGCAGAGCTCCTTGCAAGCGGACTTAATGAGACGAGATTTGTTTCTTCGGAAGATAACAGTATGATCGGATGGCAACCGGCGGACAGTCTGTATGAATATAATTCATTAAGCTTTATGTCGCTTAATGAGACGCAGCCTGTTAAGATAGATGCTGCGGCAGGGCATCTTCTGATACCTCTGGGATTTTTTAATCATGATTTTGTTTACGGTAGCGTAGGGGTAAAGGATATCCGGCTTGATTCAACAGGACGTACTGTGCTTCCCATGGACTATATTTATATTCAGAACATACAGGGTGAAATACTTAAGACTTATCATCATGACGGTATCTATGTCACAGATGTAGAGTTCGAAGACAATCTGATGAATCTTACCAGGGTTATGATAGACAGCGAGACGGATATTATCTATCAGACAGGTGATGACCAGATAATGAACAACGAAACGAAGGAAGCTTCGGTCAATAAATATACCAGTGTTGTTACAGAGGAAATGGAAACAATATGGCAGACGGAGCTTAAGAACATTAAAGCCGGGGAGAATATAAGGAAGCTTAATACCAAAGAGGTTCTCTATGAGGGCAATCGGTATTACTATCTGAATGTCAAGGATGTACTGGATCGCTACTATGTTTATTCAAAGGGTGAGATCGTGGCTGTGTATACAGATGCCGCGGATGCGGTATTTACGGCTGAAGAGGTTAAGGGTACTGTTGTCGACAAGAAATGCAGCTACATATGGAAGAGTAACGACAGGAAGCCTAAATATATGATTCCGGATATTGAGCCGGCCCAGATGCAGGATGAGGTTCCGACCTCCAGATCGACTTTGGCCGTATGCCTCGAGGAGATGATGAAGACTGCGGGAGTATATATTGATGCCACAGAGCTTCTGGCGGAGGGAAAATCAACGCTTGATATCATGAAGGAAAACATGACGAATACAACTGCGCTTGCACTTTCCGGCTGCTCTACGGACGCAATGATGTATTATGTGGGTATAGGAAGCCCGGTTATCGCAATTGTAGAGGATGATATGGCAGTGCTGATAATCGGATATGATAATAATAATCTGACAATTTATGATCCCAGAGAAGGCTCAATAGGTAAGAGAGGCATAAAAGATTCGACCGGCTGGTTTGCCGCAAACGGTAACCGTTTCCTGACATATGCCAGGTAGAATGTGAAAAGAAAGGTCTTCGTATACAATGGACAGGCTAAAAAAAATACTCGCAGATAATCTGAGTGAAGAATTAAAAAGCATAACCGTAAGCAGACCGAGGAATAAGGACAACCCCGTAAAAAAGATGAAGGTAAGACCCATTATGTTAAAGAAGGAGCTGTATTTCCAGCTTACATCCTACAGGGGTACTCAGGTCATACACGAGAATCTCAAGAAGGAAATGCTCATTGACGTTCTGTTGAACATTCTGTCCGAAGATTATGCCCAGCTTGATATGGAAACGGAGAATATGACTGCCGCAGCACTTATAAACAGAAAAGGGAGCGTTAATCTGAAGATAAAAAATAAAGATGAAAAAAACAAGGTTTCAGATAATTCTCCACGGCTAATGCATAACAGGAGTAAAAACTATATCTTAAGAGAAGGTGAACCGGTTGGCTATCTTGTTGATCTCGGAGTTATGACAGCTGAGGGTAAGATCATAAACAGCCGGTATGATAAGTTCAGGCAGATCAACAGATTCCTTGAATACATAGAAGACGTGGCGATAAGTCTGCCTGAAGGAAGAGAACTACGTATAATAGATTTCGGATGCGGAAAGTCCTATCTTACCTTTGCAGTCTATCACTATCTGTGCATAATAAGGGGACTGAATGTAAGGATCACCGGACTTGATCTTAAGGAAGATGTAATTAAGAAATGCAATGATTTGAGCAGGAAATATGGGTATGATAAGCTGCAATTTATCTGCGGAGATATATCAAGCTATGAACCTGATGACGGGGATCGCACTGTGGATATGGTGATCACACTGCATGCCTGTGATACAGCCACGGATTATGCGCTTTATAATGCGGTCAGATGGAATGCCGGCGTGATCCTTTCCGTGCCCTGCTGCCAGCATGAGATAAACGGACAGATCGACTCGGATTTCCTTAAACCGGTGATGAAATACGGTATAATAAAAGAAAGGATGTCCGCGCTTATAACAGACGGTATAAGGGCGGAAATTCTGACGGCCTGCGGATATGATGTCCGGCTGCTTGAATTCATAGATATGGAGCATACTCCCAAGAATATTATGATAAGGGCTGTAAGGAAATCCGAAAAAGCAAACGACAGGATAGACCCAGAAGCTATGCCGGAAGGCCTCAGGGAAATGCTGGGAGAGATGAAGATAAGCCCTGCACTGTGCAGGTTGATTATTAAGAAATAAAGAACTGTTACAGAATGGTAAATGTTCAGAACGGGTAAAGAAATATGGAGGGCTATGCATGGACAAAATAGTTAAGGGATATTGGGACTGTCCTTATTGCGGAAATAAGGGAATGAGTGGCCTTGAAAAACGTTGTACCAATTGCGGCCATCCGCAGGATGAGGGAACAAAGTTCTACCTCAAACAGGAAAAGGAGTATGTTGACGCTGACAAGGCGAAAGCTTACGGCAAGGGTGCGGACTGGACCTGCAGTTACTGCGGCTCTCTTAACAGGCATGATGCCGTAGTCTGTGTGGGCTGCGGCGCCGACAGGGAGGAGAGCAGTGGAGATTATTACCACAACGTGGAGACCCAGCAGAAGAAAGCTGAAGCCAAAAAGAAGGCGGATGAGGAGCTTCACGAGCAGCTGTCAGGTCCCAAACAGAGCGGTGGTCTTATGAAACGTTGGCCTGTAATAATAGGCCTTGCACTTCTTATTGCGATAATTGCATTTGCCTGCAGACCGAGGGATTATGCGGCATCGGTAACAGCCAAGACCTGGGGACGGGTTATCTCGGTAGAGGCTTATAAAACGGTTCAGGAGTCTGACTGGACAGTACCGGACGGAGGACGGGTAAGGGAAGAACGGAATGAAATCCACCATTATGACAGCGTACTGGATCATTACGAGACCGTTGAAGTACAGAAATCCAGACAGGTTCAGGACGGATATGATACACATACAGATTATATAGATAACGGTGACGGAACCTTTACGGAGCATACCTATGAGACACCGCGTTATACCACTGAATATTATACGGAAGAGGAAGAACGGCCGGTCTATGTTCAGGTTCCCAGATATGCAACCAAATACTATTATGATATAGATAAATGGGTTCAGGATCATACTCTCGAAACGTCGGGTAGTGATAATGAGCCATATTGGGATGATTCGGGACTTGCAGAGAATGAGAGGGAAAACGGAAGAGCTGAGCACTATAAGGTTGTTTTCACAACTGATAAGAATAAGTCATACACCATCGAAACAGATCTCGATATGTGGGAAAGCCTTAAGGTTGGAGAGGGTGTGGATATTATAGTACAGAACGGAAATGTTAAGGAGATAAACGGAAAGCCGGTACGATAGTCTGACGTTCTAAAAGAGAACAGGATAACTTTTTGCTGTGAGATTATGACTACAAGGTCAAGAGCAGTGCCTGCAGGCTTTTATGTAGATATCGATATCCTCGACTATGAATTTAGCCTTGTTTTCATGAAGCGGATCACAGGAGTTGTATATGTATTCGAGTACATTGTACTTAGAGAACAGATCCATCACCTGTCTTCCGCTCATTTTTTTTTCATATTTATACTGTTCTATGCAATAGGTCAGAAAATTACCTTCGTTGGTCATATGCGAAATATTCTCCCGGAACCATAGAGAGTTTTTGATAGTGTTGTAAACCAGAAGCCTGTTATCATTGTATAATTTCCTTGCGGAACAGTTCAAGAAGCTTGTACTCGCTGTAGGTCCACAGATCGTTGTCGTCCTGTTCGAGCTGTTCGTTAAGCTTCGAGTTATAGAAGGCGGTGCATGCTTTTATCTCATCCCAGTCAAAGGTTTCTGCAATAAGTCCCACCACCTTGGGAACAAGTAATATTCTTATTACACGGTAGCTTTCCCTGTTCATTTATTTTCCCTCTTTAATACATCTGAAGCCATTATCTGCTTTTCAGAAGTGATTTCGCTTTTTTTAATTCATCCTTGAGCGAACGTATCATAACATCAGTATGTTTTCGATGCTCTATAAGTTCAGTAAGATTCTCAAGATCTTCTTTATGAACATAATCCGATACGATCCGGTCTCCGTCTCTGTATTTAAGATAGTAATAAGTCTGATTGCCTATTTTCTTGGGACTCAGGGTTCCCTTGGGAAGAGAGTCCTTAACCTTGCGGTATTCGCCTATCATGAATTCGATGCGCTTACATTCTTTGGATACGGTATTTGTAAGAATCCCCATATTATATTTCCCCTGTTAATTAACTCCTCCGCCTTTAGGATTAGCAGGATAAATATATCCTGTATAATGCTTATGTGGCACTCTGATAGTAATATACCTAAGAAAACGCAGAAATACAAGTCTATCCCTTGTTAAAAAATTACTAAAGTGTTATCATAATGGGAAGATTGACAAAGTTATAACAAAGATTACGAAAGGAAGTATCAAAATGAGTGATTCAAAATCCAATTCAGGCGGTTGGCGTGCTAATAAATGGGTACGCGCAGCTATTCCGGCGTTGCTGCTTCACTGCAGTATCGGTACTGTTTACTGCTGGTCCATTTTTAGTCAGGAGATTGCTGATTACATTGGTTTTTCCAAGGGAGCTACGGAATGGGCATTTTCATTTGCCATCTTTTTCCTTGGAATGTCGGCAGCGTTTTTGGGAAATATTGTTGAGAAGGATATACATAAGTCATCTCTTATCGCAACAATCTGTTTTTCGGTAGGTATGCTGCTTACGGGCGTGTTTATCAAGTTCGGCGGAACACATCAGGGTAATCCGGTTGCACTTATCGGAATATACATAAGCTACGGTTTCATAATGGGTATAGGTCTCGGTACAGGTTATCTTTCTCCGGTTAAGACTCTTATGCTCTGGTTCCAGGACAGAAAAGGACTTGCAACAGGACTTGCGGTTGCAGGCTTTGGTGCAGCTAAGGCTATAGCAAGTCCGATAATGCAGAGCATGCTTGAAAACCTTGGCGATGATGGGATATGGAAGATGTTTATGATCCTTGCGGTTGTATATTTCGTAATGATGTTCGTGGGCCATCTCCTTCTTGCCAAGCCCGCAGACTGGCATGAACCTCAGAATGATGCCGAGAAGCCCAAGATCATGGATGTTCTTAAGACGAAGCCCATCACCAATTACATCGGAATCTGGGTAATGTTTTATATCAACATCACCTGTGGACTTGCTCTTATATCTCAGGAAAAGATGATCGTAAAGTGTGTAGGCCTTGCAGCTTCGGTTGGTATTATTTCAACGGTATCCGCAATCTTCAATGCCGGAGGACGACTTGGATTTTCGGCATGGGCTGATACCATGAAGGACAGGAATACGATATATAAGATGATATTTATCCTTTCGATCGCATTTACCGGATTGGTAATACTTACAGGAGGTATAAAGAACGGAGAGGGTAACGGACTGCTTATATTCCTTGTACTTGCGCTTATTTTCGTTGTTAATGCAGGATACGGCGGCGGTTTCTCCAATGTACCCACACTGCTTTCTGATCATTACGGAATGGGTTCGATCTCAGCTATTCACGGTATTACGCTGTCAGCATGGGCTTTTGCCGGACTTACGGGAAATCAGGTTGCAACCTATATCGTAAATCATACCGGTGAGAAGGTAATGCATGACGGAATAGAGGTTAATCCTACAGGTTATCAGAATGTTCTTTTCTTTACGATTGCATTATATATTGTTGCTCTTGTTTTGTGTCTTGTGCTGGTTAAGCCGAGCGGCAAGGCTGCAGCCAATAAGAAATGATTACAGTAAAGATTTAACAGAAAAAATGATAGGCTCCGCAGATTATGGTGCTGACTCCATGATTTGCGGAGTTCTTTGACTTATGGACGGTCGGGGGAGTGGATTTGGACAGAAGAGACAGACGTACAACAGAGCGGTTACTAAGGGAACAGAGAAGGAAGAAGCGAAAGAGGAGACGTATCATAACTACAACAGTCATTGCACTGCTGGCTGTGGCGCTGACTGTTATTATTCTTATGTCCGTGTTAAGGTTAAGGACCCTGCAGGCATTCAAAGGTGATTACACAAGGACGATGGATGTGACCGACAGAGTGGTATCAAACATAGCCGTGTGGCTTAAGGATGTCGAGGGCGCTGATGTGAATGCTGAGTGGGTAAAGAGCAGGACGGATCCTTTTATCCTTACGACGACCTTAAGCTTTGATCCTCAGGGATTAAAGAAAGGAAGCTTTACAGAGGAGCTTAACGAACCTTCCTACAGTGAGTGTTCGGATAAAGCATATGCACTTACGGCGGAGTGTCTTAAAGAGCTCATTATCAAACGGCTGACACTGATAGGATATGCGGAGTCATTAAGCGATGAAGAAGCGGATGCGCTTATTACGGATGCGCTTGGAATGACTCTTGACAGCTACATTAAAAACGCAGATATAAAAATAATGCCTGATCATAATAAACTGGCAAATGAGCTTACACGAACCGGAGATTACAGTATCAAAAAGATGACAATTGAATGGACAAGATCAGGGGAGGATAAAACCGACACCTTCAAGACTGCCGATGATACACTTATAATCGTAGAACCCGGATATATATATGAGCGAAGCCGGTAGATATAAAGTAAACGCTTTAAATATGGTAGCAACTATTCAGAACAGTCGGAGAGTATAAACAGATTATGAAAGCTATAAAAAGAATTATTATCGGAATTATTTGCGTTTGCTGTGCGATCGCGGCTATACTGCCTTGGGGTATCAGAGTAAGTGCATCAACCAGGATACCCGAGAATATAAGGGTAAGTGTTATAGGGGGTGCTGAAGGGACAGTCCGTGCTCTGAATGCCGGATATGATAATAATACTTATATTTCACTTCGGGATACGGCGGTCCTTCTTGCCGGAACACAGTGTCCGATAAACCTTGATATAAACAGTGGATTTGCAAGGATCATAACAGGTGAGCAGTATTCGGATGAGCTGGATCATTCGGGCTTTACTGAGGAGCAGCTTAAACAGGCTCCGGGAGGAGATCCCGGAAGCTCGGCACTGTTTGTCAATGAGGATGAGAGACGATACTATACATTTATACTTGACGTAGGCGGTGCCTATGACTGCTTCATTTCTCCTTCGGATCTGGCAATGATACTGGATATCGAAATGGAATGCGATGAAAACGGGGATATCGCCATAGATCCGTCCCGTGGATTTACGATTAATCCGGCCAGAATGGAGAGCTTTGATTACTTCGATGGTTTTAACACTGTGGTTGTCGGAGATGCGACCACGGGAGAAGTATTTTACGGATACAATTATGAGCAGCCCTTTCCCATCGCCAGCACGACCAAGCTTATGACATATCTTCTGACGATGGATGCCATATCCTCGGGAAAGATAACGATGGATGATAAGGTGGTCATCTCACAGAAGGCGGCAGATATTTCAGCTTCATCTGACGGCTTCGTTGCGATGTCTTCAGGGTGGGAGGTGCCTGTATCGGAATTGATACTTGGAGCCTTGCTTCCTTCAAGTAATGAATGTGCACTTGCGCTTGGTGAGTATATTGGCGGGTCGGAAGATGCCTTCGTCAATATGATGAATGAGAAGGCTGCCGAGCTGGGACTGAAAACTGCTATATTCCATAATCCCAACGGTCTGCCGATTTTTTCGGAGACAGTGATACCGGCAAAGACCCAGAACAAAATGAGTGGATATGATATGTTCAGGATGTGTGCACATATACTTAATACCTATCCTCAGGTTAAGGAGATCACATCGCTTAAGACAGCCAGAATGGATACACTGAAAAAGGAACTTAAGAATACCAACGGTCTTCTTTATAATATGCCTGAAGTAAACGGTCTTAAGACGGGAACCACCGACAGATCCGGAGCCTGCCTTATCACTTCATTAACCGTACCGGCTTCAGACGGACCGCATGATCTTCTGGTGGTGGCTCTAGGCGCAGAGAATTCCCAGGCAAGGCTGCAGGTTTCCGAACTTATGGCAAGATACGGGATGAAGGTTCTTAAGGGAGAGGCGGCTAAGATAAGCTATTCAATGACAGAAAATGACGAGAATAAAGATGAGAAGATCACTTCCGAGTCGATAGTGAGGCTTGTGGTCGATCATGCATTGAGGAAATAAACGGAAAGATATGAGTGCTGCAGTAGTTGTAAAACAGATGATAATGATAGCCCTGCTGATATCGCTGGGCTTCTATTCATATAAGAGGAAGATGATAAATGATGATGCCACCAGAGGCATGTCTGCACTGATCGTGAATTTCACGAATCCGTGTCTTATGATATATTCAATGCTGAGCTCGGAGACAAGAGTAAGCGGCAGGCTCCTGCTCGCAGGACTGCTGTCAGCGGTCGTAACTTATATGCTTCTTATAGTCCTGGCAGAGCTTGTGCCGAGGCTTCTTGGAGTTAAGCTGTCTCAAAGATACTGCTATTGGATGCTGTGTGTGTTCGGAAATATCGGATTTATAGGAATACCGCTTACAGAGGCGGTTCTGGGTGCGGATGCGCTCGTATATGTATGCTTTCACAATCTCATATTCTGTCTGCTCATATATACTGTGGGAATGGCAAAGATAAGGCGGGAAGTGGATAAGGGAAGAACAGGTGATGAGATTAACGGAGAGGACGTTAAGAAAGATCCGGTCAAGAAGTATGCGGTAAAAGGAAATGTAATAAAAGAAGCTGAAGGTAAGAGAAAGAACGGTGTTCTATATACAGTCAGACGGATCATAAATGCAGGTACCGTGTCAGCCGTAGCGGCTCTTATCTTTTATGTGGCAGGGTGGGAGCTTCCGGAAGTACTGATGGCAACGTGTGACTATGCCGGACGGGCAACGACTTTTCTGTCTATGATGATCCTTGGGGCTGCAGTAGCAAGAATGAATGTCAGGAAAGCTCTCTCGGATGTCAGGCTAATTGTATTTTCGGCAATAAGGCTTATTGCGATTCCTGTGCTCATTCTTATGGTTCTTAAGCTGTTTTTAAACGATTCCATGATAGTTAATACATCTGCTCTTATGCTTGCTGTACCGGCCGGAAATATGCCTCTTATCATGGCTACACAGCACAGGCTTGAGGCTCGTGAATTAGCAAACGGGATAGTACTCACAACAGTATTGTCGCTCATCACTATCCCGATAGTTACTCTTTTCTGCTGATATGCAGGTCATGAATTAAATATCATGCACTTGTTATATTTCCTATAAGGTCTGTAAATCCTGTAGTCTCAAGAATATCCATAACCGCAGGAGAAACATTCCTGAGTGTCATTCCGCTTTTGTTCTTTAAATGCTTTATCATTATAAGAATGACTCTCAGTCCTGCCGAAGATATATACTCAAGGTTCTTGCAGTCTATGGTTATCTTTTCAAGATTGTCTTCTGAAGCCGACTCTTCGAAGGCTGACAGAAGATCCGGAGCGGTGATCGTATCTATACGTCCTGAAATGCTTAAGTACAGGAAGCCGTTACCGTTCTTCTTATCTATTGTGCACGCTTTTGCATTTGTATTGATGATACGGTTTCCCCGACGCTTGTTTACGGTAAGTGTCCAATACTCCATGTCCTTATATGCATCCTTAAGCTTAGCCTCCATTCCGGGCATGTCCTTTATGGAAGAAAGCTCAGGGAAGACTTCTGATACATTGATCTTTTCTATATCGAAGCCTCTGAATTTAAGAAATTGCTCCGCACCCTCCATTCCACTGGTGTAAAGACTGTTTTCGAACAGCACAATGCCTGTTCCGCTGCTTTTTATATAATCTTCAAAGGATGTAAGATTCTCATTATCGCCTGCGGCACGCATTGTATTCTTATACAGATCGCAGCACCCTACATCCATGGTTATCCAGCATCCGCCTCTCTGTGAAAGAATCTTATATATGTTATCACAGACAGAGGTAAGCTCGAATTCTGTTAAATAGGAAAGAAGCAGCTCGGATACTATCGTGAGCTCGCCTGTTACATTCTCAAGAGCATGCGCGATGCTGCCGAAATTGGTCGCATCCATTGCCTCATAGCTGACACGGTGTGAGTATTTGTCGCACATTGCCCGGACTGCGGGAGCCAGATCCGAAATTACTATGGGATAATCAAGGCCGACATATTTATAACCTTCGTTGGAAAGCAGCAGTCCTCTTGGAGTATATCCGCACGGAAGCTCAATGACATTGGTGGCTTCATATCCGCGTATCATTTCATTGGTCATAAGGTATCGAGCTTCATCGGATATCCTTAAGCATTTCTGAGTAAGAGGAGGCTGTCCCGGTATTGTATCGGATGAAGGATCACCGATAAGCTCATTATAGTCAAGGCTGTTATACAGATCTGCCGCCGACTCCACTCCGGCATCCGCAAGATGCTTAAGATACTCCTGTTCTCTTAAATACAATGGATTAATACGTGCCAACTGATCGTTATCCATAATTATAATCATCTGATTTATGAATTTAAATTAACTGATATTTCATTGCTGAAAGTATACCACAGTTTTCATAAAACAGTAAAGTCACATAAATTATATCGTAAGACAGTGGCTTATGTGGTAAGCTATAATTAATCTGATTTTAATCTTTTCTCAAAGATGGCTTAATTAATTAAACTTATATTGTAAGATGTCAGGAGGCATTAAGAACGGACCGGTTCCGAATGACTAAAGAGGATGAAAGCAGGATCACTGTTTTTAAAACAGAGAAAAGAGGAGAAGAAAAATGGATGAATTCGAAAAGGTTGAGAAGTTAAGACAGAGAGTTGATGTTACATATGAAGAGGCTAAGGAAGCTCTCAAGCAGGCAGACGGAGATCTGCTGGATGCCGTTATCTGGCTTGAGAATCAGGGAAAGACCGTAAAGACAGAGCAGACGACAAGATCAACAAGCTATGATGAGCAGAAGGACTACGTCAGCGTTCAGGATACGGTTGAAAAGGAAAGCAAAAAGAGTGACAGGACTCTCGGACAGAAGATCAGGTATCTGTGCCATCTTATATGGGTAAAACTCAAGGAGAACAAATTCGTTGTTGAGAGAAGCGGGAACAGGATCGTAACCCTGCCCGTATGGATACTGATACTTGCACTGATGATCTCCTTCTGGACAGTGGGAATAGTTATGGTTATAGGATTGTTCTTTAACTGCAGATATGAGATAGTCGGTCCCGATGATCTCAGCTTTGTAAACGAGACCCTTGAAAAGGCAGGGGATGCGGTTGATAAGGTAAAGGGAGAGATAGAGAATCTGTAATAAATACAGTAAAGCATGGGCAAAGTATTCAGGCTGTCCCGAAAAGGAGTAAAACATGAAAACACACATTCTTGTTGTGGAAGATGAAGAGAAGCTGGCCAGGTTTATTGAGCTTGAACTGATGCATGAAGGATATGAGGTGAGCAAGGCGTTTGACGGCCGTACAGCTCTGTCGATGGCATCGGAGGGGCAGTATGACCTGATCCTTCTTGATATAATGCTTCCCGGTCTTAACGGTCTGGAGGTGTTAAGAAGGCTTAAAAACGGCGGATCATATAGCGCAGAGGGTGATGCTTCCGTGAATATGAGGGCGGGTGTACAGAATACACCCGTCATCCTTGTTACCGCAAGAGATGCGGTTATGGATAAAGTTTCGGGACTTGATCAGGGAGCGGTTGATTATATAACCAAACCCTTTGCTATAGAAGAGCTTTTGGCAAGGATAAGAGTAGCTCTTAAGCTTCACAGTAAGAGGGAAGTGTATCAGGGAGGCGTAGCGGGAGGTTATCAGACCGGCGGCAACGAAAATGGTACTGGTTATGGGACTTTTAATAATGCTGCTTCTGTACAGGGAGAATCCTTCGGAGCAGATTCTGCACAAGGATCGGTTACCTCCCGAACAAATCCGGAGGAGGGTGTTTATATCTGGAAAAATCTTGAACTTAACGAGAAAAAGCGCACTGTTACCTATGAAGGACACGAGATCAATCTTACAAACAGAGAGTTCCTGATGCTGATGACTTTGCTTGCCAATCAGGACATAGTACTCAGCAGGGATACACTTCTTGAGAAGGTGTGCGGTTATGATTATATGGGGGAGACAAATGTCGTGGATGTATATATACGTTTCCTCCGTTCGAAGATAGATGAGGTTTTCGGGATCAAGATGATCCAGACAGTGAGAGGCGTAGGGTATGTCATCAAATCGGAATGATGCTCAACCGAATAAATCCGGTTCATCCAATTCATTTACGGGTGCTCAGACCGGAGGTATTACTTCAATACGCAGAAAGATACATGGTCTGTGGCTGCGTGAAAAGATAAGGCGCATATTCTGGGAAGATGTTCTTATCGCTGTTATCATGCATATATTTTTCCTGATCTCTAACGCTTATATAAGCTATGGGGACAGTTTTGTTTCAAGATATGCAGATGGATGGCGCAGGATAACTTCGGGGTCGGCAAAACAGGATGAGGTTATTTCTTTTTTTGCTGATGTATATGGTGCGGGTTCGGCGTCGATGGCTGTATTTTACAGATATATGTGTATTGCGCTTGGGGCTATCCTGATCGTTCAGATTGCCGGACTTATCCTAAGCTATCCATTCGAAAACAGGAGAATAAGTAAAATACTGAGACCCATAAATGAAATAGCGTTAAGAGCTGATGAACTGTCGCGCATGAGCTTTAACGATGAAGATAAATACAGGATCATTGAGGCTGCCATAGATAATCTGGAACCCGGCGATGACGAGAAGTTAAGCTTCAACAATTCGGATCTTAAGGGTGTGGAAGCTGCTATGAATAACCTTCTTGTGCGGATGAGGGAGAGCTATCGGCAGCAGGCAAGGTTTGTAAATGACGCCTCACATGAGCTTCGTACGCCTATCTCATTAATCGAGGGCTATGCCATCATGCTAAAACGCTGGGGAAAGGATGATTAGAAGGTGTGGGAGGAGGCGATCACATCAATCTCTCATTAATCAT
>JAEEGL013047058.1_pt1 | contig 18690 bp, 9 predicted proteins | sample 9134231 | NCBI WGS metagenome assembly JAEEGL01 (sample SAMN16246548, study PRJNA631951) | gut metagenome | biome: gut microbiome; feature: rumen; material: fiber-attached | host: Bos | place: Iran: Karaj | collected 2018-10 | reverse complement strand
CCTTTGCACGGATGTAAACTGTGTCAATAACAAACTCCTGTGACACTACATTGAGTGCTCCATCCTTATGTATTTCTCCCTTGCACACACTGATAGTGTCTGACATGAAGAGCGACTTACCATTGTTCTCACGCACACGGTCGGCAGTCACATTCATTGTGATGCCACGGAACTCGTCAGGCGAAACGGTGTTATTCTCATTGGCAACACGTGTGAGAACTTTTACCCTATAGAGTCCTGGCTCAAGGTCAATAGCCTTTGCGTGGATTGTTGCATTCTCCAAATGGTCATTGTCACGACTTGTCCAATACTCGATATACGGAATAACCATCTCGGAGTTCTCTGGCTTACGGTTCTCCTTCTTCGGATCTACCTCTGGTGACCAGTTGTTCACCTTAAAGTTGCCATCAGCCTTGCCATAGCTATACTGAGACTCTCGCTTTATCTCCCATGCATCGAAGATGTAGTTGAGCACAGGGTATCTATTATACGTATCAGGATATACAGCATTCAGATAATTGAAGTTTTCGAATCCGTTCTGGTATATCTGATACAGACGGTCAGCCACATCATCATTATCTAATGTACCATTTTCCCATTCCTCACGGATACTCTTTAACAATTTATCGCACTGTATCTTTGCAGATTCAGAGAACACATTGCTATGCTCCATGTAGTTTTGGGCTGAATCAATATAATGCTTCAACTTTGCGTAAGCCTTGGCTGACTCCTTTGCTGCACTGATTGCAAGGATGGCAGGCATAAGGTTGTCTGGTTGTCTGTCGTAAGAATATGTGCGTACTCGTTTTTTCTGTTCTGCCTTTACCGCCTCATTCATCTTGACAGAATCAGGAACAGCCAAATTCTCTATATCAAGGTCGTGAGAGAGGAACTCAAGACGAATGTTGTCAATACGGAATTCCTCATTCTCGCCCAACTCGCCAATCACACCAAGTTTGAGATTAGGAGTGAACAAAGCCAATATGCCTTCAAACTCCATAACATCATCTGCACTTTCACATGGAGTAAGGTTGTAAGTAAGTTCGTTACCATATATGCTCATAGTCTTTGAATTGGTATATATGGTTGCCCTCAACTTATAGACACCAGTAAGCATCGTATCAACCTCTTGATAGAAGTTGACCTTCATCTTTGTTGCACTTGAATTACTCCTATATGCATAGCGTGAACCTGTCACATACTTCCATTCATATCCCTGCTTGCTCGCTGAATGAGCTTGGAATGTTTTATATTCAGATGACTCAATAAGCCAGTGATGCATTGATCTCTGATGTTCGAAACTTGGATTGTAGATTGCTCCTGTCCAGTCAGTACCCTCTTCCACCTGTGCCTTGGTTGCTACACGAAGACAGTCCTCAAGTATATCGAGTTCGTCCTTGCCGTCGGTAATTTCGCCATTATCATACGAATCCCTTACCGACTTGGTAAGCTGCTTGAACTTCATCTGACCCATATAGTCAAGTGAGTCGCCAAGTGCAAAGTAAACATTCAACTCCTTATATATATTGACAGAAGGAAGAGCTGCATCCACACATGCACGAAGTTCCTCAGTAAGCATCTTTAGCAAGTCGATATCGGTCGTCTCGTCTGTAGCCATTGCCTCGTCATACACACGTATGATTTCAGACTTGAGAACACAGTTCATCGGCTCATCCTTGTGTGCCTCAGCGTATGCACACTGAGTCATCAATTTCTCGTAGTACTCCTTGTTAGTGATAGGACCGAGATAGTCGAGATGAAAGTCATCCACCTTGTACCAGCATCCCCACTCTGAAGGATAGTCAGGTACCTTTCCACCTATACTACCGACAGCACCGATGGTCAGTTCGTTGTTCGTAACCTGTACCTCAACCTCAGCCTTCAAAGCATGACGCTTGGCATTATCAGTGTCATATCCTGTCTGATAGACAGGATTGCTGTATGTATCATTACCGAAGACAAGTACACTAAAGTTACCAAAAGTAGCAACATAAGCTGACACCTTGTATCTTCCATTAGGAATGTTCTTGATGGTCTGTTTGATGACACCACCACCATTATGTTCCTCATTGCTATGCCAGATGTTGAACAACTTATCGAGCAATGGCTCTCCACCATTAACACCGATATTATCAACCTGAGTCTCGTAAGTGGCATCTCCGTATGCAGGTGCCACTTTAACATCACCATCCGAACCATTCAAGATTGTCCATCCAGTAGCTTTGTATCGTGTCTCAACAGGATCTTCTTCAAATCCTGGATTGACAATAAGCTCGGTAAAGTCACCCTTTGGCTGAGTGAACAGACCTAAGCGGTAAGCCTCAACCACATCATCCTTCTGGTCAGAGGTGAGCGTACGATTATTGTAAGCATCGCGGATAGCCGTGATTTTATTAATGAAGTTCTCGTGACCGATACCTTCAAATCCCTTACCATTATTATAAGCCTTCTCTTTCTGCTCATACACCTCAATGTCTTTGAGCACCTTCTCATAAACGGCTAATGAATTCTTGGCTTCCTGACAAGCATCAGAAAGAGTCTTACCGTTTGCAATGCTGTTGTCTGCTGCAAATGCCTTGATGGCATCCTTGACCTTCTGCTGTACATCACGGTTCATGTCAAGGTCGCCGATGTACTTGTCTGTTGCCTCTGCTATCACCTTCTCTGCCTGCTCCTCTGAATATGTGTCGCCCTGATATATGAGTCTTATCATCTTGAAAGCAATCCAGTGGAAGTTTGTATGGTCGAGGTCAAACTGGAAATCAATCTTGCCATCCTCACCCACAAAGAAGTCTATCTCGTCGGAAGCATAATAGTATGCCGTACCAGAGTGTGTGAACAACGTCTTGCTGTCATTACCATTGGCAGAGAACTTGTAACCCTTAGGTGTAGTTGTGCCATTGTCATTATACTCGCCAAGACGAGCCCTGATACTGAGAGTGTAACGTCCTGGCTTATAGCCTTCCTCCGAATTATGTTTAATGACGATATGATTCTTACCTAAGATATTATCAGCTGCACTACTCCAGAACTCTGTAAATGGTGCTTTCATCTGTGCAGAACCATCACGTCCGTCATCGCCCTCAGTTAACCATGTATTGACATGGAAATACTTATTGACACTTACACCGTTTATAGTAGTGAGTGGCTTGAGTTTGTTGCCGTCGCTCTCGTCATAATACTCAGTTGTCCAGTACTTTGGTATTGCAAACTCACCTTCCTCTAGTTTGAACTGTCCCATCTGGTAACCACTTGTACACTGCCAGTCATCTATCGCCTTGGTCATCTCTGAGCCGACCTTGGTCTGTGCCTTGATTGCCTTGACAAGTGTTTTCTCTGCACTCTCGAATTCTTCCTTACCATCGGTGATAAGTCCGTCAGTCCACTTGCGCTCAATATCCTTTATATACTGGTCAAAGACAAGCTTACCGCTCGCATCGAGTTTGCCTCGTTCATCCACAATGATTGAACCGATATTGTCATATACAAGTACCGATGCCTGAGCAGGCGCAATCTTAGCATCAAGGTCAGCCAGAGCCTGCTTGATAGCAGTATCATTGGTCTTGTCAACCTTCTCGGCTTGCATCTTAGAGTACTCAAGTTCAATTCTGACATCCTTCTGCATCTTCTTTGCAAGAAGCTGACCTGCATTGCCTATACGCTCCACAAGCTTATCATACATCTCAGCAGTAGTTCTCTGACCTCTGTACTCAAGAGTGAAGTTATCAACCTTGAACCACGTCTTGTCATTACCATCCAGTTTAGCATCAGGTGCTGCTGATGCCCATGCCGTAATAGTAACCTCAGTGATATCATCAAACTCAAGTTCGAGTTCCATTGGAATACCGACCTGCTCAGAATCATCTGTCGGATTAGTTACCATGAACTCGTTAGCATTCATGTGAACAAAGTATATGTTCTTTGACACCATCGTTGACGTGAGAACATATCTACCAGGTGCTAATGTGATAGTCTGAGATATAGGATAACCGACTTGGTCACCATTCCAGGTATTATATACATATGCACCATCCGAACCACTGAAACTATAAGGATCAGGTTGGGTTATCACATTCTTGAAGTCCGTGTCACCACCTGAGTCATATGTCCAACCTTTACCATGATCAACATCCTCAAAACTTGGGTTCACGATCGCAATAGATGTCACATCGCCCACACCTTTATCTATTATGCGAGCTGCTTTGTATCCATTTTCAAGCTGTTTCTCGTTCAAGAGCTTGCCCGCATTGATGAGCGGCACAGTGACATTGTCATTATAGAACTGCTGTCCCTTCTCGCCAAGTGTACTTACAAGAGGACTGTACTTATTAACAAGTTCGCCATACAACTTTACTGACTCGCGTGCATTCTCAACGGCACTTGCAATCTGATTGATGATTGAGTTCATCTCCTTTGCATCATTCTTGTCTTTAGGGAACAGCAAAGATGCGTCCTTGAGTGCTTCCTTTACGTCAGCATTCATCGCCTTGTTCTCGCTCAATATCTTAAGTGCATCCTTGCGTACAAGATCAAGCTGATCATCAAGTATGTTATCGTCATCCACCATACCTTTGTAGAACAACTGTACATTATCGAAGAACACGTTGGCATCTGCACGGTCGCCCTTCAATCCCACAGTAAGAGTATTATCCCATACGGTAATACGAATGGAGTCAGCATCACCAATAAGGTACTTCTTCTGTATATCCTTGTTGGATGATATGACTGCATTGGACATGGACATAAGCGTAACAGCCTCCTTTGAATACTTGAACGGCATAGACTGCTGCACTCCTGACGCTGAAGCATAAAGATAAGGATTACCTGAGCCATACTCGCTCGAAGCATTATATACTCCGTAGGCAATGAGAAGGTAGTTACCATTAGGGATGCCCGTTAGCGTCTGATACACATGGAAAGGTGAATGGTCTGCATTGGCAACATAGTTTTTTCCTCCATCAGGACTGTTTTCTGCATATATATTAGTCAGACCTGTGCTTATCCATCCATTGGTGTTTGGCAGACTACGTGCATTACAGTTACGGGAGAAGTCAGCATTGGTAATGAATGGAGTGGCACTCATCATGTAGTCCTTTGACGCATTGTCGAGAAGGTCTTGTGCAAGTTCATCCTTGCTGAGCACTTCCCACACAGCACGTGAACCAGGATTGGTACGTCCTGCCTCTATTGCGAGACCCGATACCTCTGAATGACCAGAGATGCCTTTTGCTGCCTGTGAGAGGAACACTTTCTGTCCCTTCTTGTTGGTGTACATGATGTAGTAATAGTCCTTGCCCACACCACGTCCAAGCGTTGAACCGTCCTCTGCATCAATAGCAGCAACCTCCTCCGCTGTAAGCTTGTGGAAAGTGTAACCACTTGGTGCTGTACGTTGGTCAATAAAAAGTCCAAGGTCATCATTGTCGCTTGGTTCACCAATAAACTTACCCGTTGATGCATCAATAAGAGACAAGTCCATGAACTCATACGACTCGATGGCAGTCTTACGGGTGATACGGATAAGGTCACCTGATGACTTGAGCGAGAGACGAGTACCCCACGAGTTGGCTCCGGCAAGGAACGCTCCTGCCTCAGAGTTACGGATATAGTAGTCACCCTGCTCTATCGGAATGGTAGAGAAAGACACACCATCACTCACGGCTGTTGCCTCAGGAGGAGCAAGCAGTCGTATCAACGGCTTGGTCGGTTGCGTGCTTCGCGCTATGGCACTTCCACACATACAGAACGTGACAACCGACACGATAAGTAGATTACTAAGATTACTTTTCATATAAAAGGATTTTTAACATATATAATTTTCGGTTAGCTACAATGGTTGATGTCTAATCTATAATGTCAAATCAATGCTTACAGAAATATAAACTGAAGGCATAATCATAGATTTTGAGAATCTTTTTTCATGGCGCAAAAATAATAGTTTCTAAGCATAAGTCTCACATTTTCTGAACGCTAAAACTTCACCAAAACTTCACAATGGGATACACTCAGGTTCACTAAAACTTCACAATAAGGTTCACCAAAACTTCACAATTCGACAAACGCACTTTGAAAATCACACACATAACAAAAATCTATCTTTTTTACATAACATTGCCACCTTGCGGTGAATTTTTAAGAACCCGCCGCCAAGGGCGGCTAAATACGCAACTTTTCTCACTGACCGCAGGGAAGTAATCTGCGCAATCTTTAGGCCAATCTTAACAATCTTATTTTTGTTTAACACAGAGAACTCAGAGGTCACAAAGAATTCCTCTGCTTCGTATCCTCAGTGTTGAAAAAAGATGAAAAGATTAAAAAGATGCTAAGATTGGTTTTAAGATTGCGTAGATTGCGCATTTAGCTCCCTTTAGGGAGCGGGTTCTTAAAAAAATCCACCGCAAGGTGGCAGATGTAGAAGGGAGAAACGAAAAGTCTCCCACCGCCACGGTGGGAGACTTCTCAAAGAATAGGGAAATTAAAACATAACCTTTTTTACTGTTCCGTCAGACATTCTGACAATATTCAAACCTTTATCCAATGATTTAACCTTAATACCTTGTAATGTATAGATGCCCACAGGCGCATCTGACGTTGTTTGTCTCATAATTTTAATGCCAGTTGTGCTGTCACTATGTACTACGGAGATACCCTTCACGCCGTCAATTACATCAACACATCCACTTTCACCAACATCCTTTATGGTCATCTGTACTACAGGATTCTTTATATCTTCCGCAGTAGAATACTCATATACCAGAGTCTTACCTTCTTCACCATTATATACATACTCACCAAGCGACTGATATTCCTCTTCTGCCGAAGAAATCCTTGTACTCAATCTTGTTGGAACTCCTTTCAAACCAAACTCAAGGTATGAAGTACGAACCCTAGCATTAAAATCAAGCGTGAAAACAACATAATATTTAGTGTTAGCAACCAATGTTTCTGTTGAACTATTATATGAAACAACAACATCACCATTATCATTTGCCTCGGCACTTATCTCAGAAGCAGACACTTCATTTACCAACACTTCCGATTCTACAGAAGTTTGCAACGCATTACCCAGCTCCTTAGTATTTATATTTTCATCCCCATCTGGTTGTGGAGTATCTGCGTCATCAAGCATTGATTCTGAAAAGCCCTTCATCTGAGCATAGTACGCAGCAGATTGCTTTGCTTCATTTATGGCTTTTATCGCTTCATAAAGCAATGCTGGCTGTGGATCCATTTGGAATTTAAGAATTGCGTTATTCTGCTTTTCTCTGATTGCAGGATCCATATTAACACTATCAGGCACAGCCTCAGCACGAAGAGCAATTTCATTATTATTATATTCAATACGTATATCATCCATACGGAACTCCTCACCTGGTTGAAGAACACCCTTCACACCAATACGTAGCTTTTTATATAAATTTACGCCCGTCAATTCTAATGTCCTATAAATATTTTCACTTGAACTTGATTTTATATTAAACAAGCCTTCATTTGCCAAGAAGTCCATAGTCTTAGAATTAGTATAGACTGTAGCCTTGATTTTATACATTCCAAGGGATACAGAATCAATATCCTGATAGAAGCAAACATTTATAGGTGTGTCACCAGTATTCTTACGGTATGCATAACGCTTTCCTGAAGCAAAAATCCAAGGAATATCAGATGTCTTTACAGATTCAAGAGGCCTGCAATCGCTTTCTGTAATCCAATGTGAATTCCCATCTTCAAATCCTGGGTTATAAATAGCATTTGTCCAATCTGTATTACTTGATGTCTGAGCTTTGGTTGCAACGCGTAACGCATCGCTAATTATATAATGTTCCTCCACGCCATCGGTGATATTACCATCTATGTACGACTTGATTACATCTTTTACAAGTTCGTCAAACTTCTTTCTACCACTCTCATCAAGACATGAAGATGCGTCAGAAATTTCAGACTTAATATTATTGTATATTTCTATTGATGGCATGGCAGCATCCATCTTTTCCTTAAGGTCTGCAATAACCACTTTTATATCATCAGCACTTGAATCAGAGCTAAGAGTCACAGCCTTAATATAAGCCTGTGAAAGAGCATCAAGAACATCTTTATTCATTGACTGTTCAAGAAGTCCTTTTGCCTTTTCCATTTGTTCACGTAATTCTTCACGAAGTGCCTCGATATCATCCGCACCTTCCTCATCAGCAGTAAAAGTCACTTCTGATGGCAAAGTTGCATTAAGCAACAACGATGTTTTAACATTTGCATAAGCACAGAAATGTACTAATGACATTACGAATAAAACACGAAGATTTCTTATCATAACTATACGTTCTTTATATTATTCACACTTTATTTCTTTCATACTGCAAAATTATGATTTTCCTGCCTAACCAACCAAATATACAAGGCAGAAAAAGTTCACTAAAACTTCACAATGGGGTTAACCAGAAGTTCACGCTCAAAACGACATACACAGAAAATCACGCACATACGATACCAAAGCAGATAAATATGTAAAGATTAAAAAGATGTTAAGATTGGTCTAAAGATTGCGCAGATTGCGTATTTAGCCGCCCTCGGCGGCGGGTTCTTTTTAAAAAGATTAGCCACCGAGAGGTGGCTAATGTAAATAAAGAAGTCTCCCACCGCTTGGTGGAAGACTTCTGTATGTTTATTCCGCTCCGAGGTTCTTGAGGTTCGTCACGAGCATGTTTGCCTGACTGACACCAAAGAGTTTCTCGTTGGCTCGTTTCTTGGCATTGGCGATACTCGACAATGAAGTGTTGAGTAGTACGCTCATTTCCTTGCTCGTAAAATTGAGGCGAAGGAGAATACATATCACCTGTTCCTGTAAGGAGAGCTTTTCCTCCTTAGCTATCTCCATATAGAAATGTGGGAGATACTGACGAACAATAAGGAGCAACTCCTCTATGTCGGTGTTCGACATGTATTCCTTAACACTCATCGGCTTGAGTATATCACGAATACTATTTATAAATGGTGTATTGAGAAGTGCAGCCTCATCATCCTTCGACTTGAGGTCGTTATACTTTGACTTGAGACTCTCCACCTCATTCAGTTTTTCTTTCTTGAACTGCTCATACTCCTCTGTCTGTTCTGTCAGGTTCTCGACCGCATGCACATACTCAGTCTTGGTCTTCTCGTATGTATCGTTGAGAATCTCAAGCTCATCTTCCTTGGCTGCCATATACCTCTTATGTACATAGAAGAGTACAACAACCACAACGACGAACACGAAAATGGCGAACGTAAGAAGGAGAGCATTGAGCTTTGCCTCAGCACGTTTCTCCTCGGCAAGTCGCAGGATACGTGAATAGTCATACATGGATGATGCCTGCTGTGCAGCCTCAGTCTGTTTCTCAGAGAGGAGTGTGTCAAGTGCAGCTTCTTGTAAACGTGTAAAGGAAACAACAGAATCAACATTACGACGTTCACAATAGACCTCAGCAAGTCCCTTGTAAGCATCATACTTATATTCTTCACAAGTCAGGAGCTTACGGAAATACATCTCAGCAGAGTCAAGTTTGTCAACACCACAATAATATATGCCCTTACTCTGATAATAAAGTTGACGTCCAGGAACGATAATCTCACCATCACGGAATATGCCCGACTTATTCTCATAAGCATCCATATAACGACGTGCCTCAGCATATTCACCACGCGAAAGAAGTATGTCGATAAGTGGAGGATAGACACTGTATGCAGCCTCATCAAAATGGTTGTCCTTATACATCTGGAACAGCTCGTGGGTCATCTTAATCACCATAGCCGTATCTCCCATCTGGCTATAAGCCATTGTAGAAAGGTCAATACCACGGATATACTCAAACGTGTTACCTATCTTCTGTGCATACTTACTATAGTTCTGCCATGCTACAAGCTGCTGTTCTGGCAGATGCTGATAGTATAGCACAACGGCAATCTGTCCCCACACCCTCATAAGATTGCCAAAGTCACAATCCTTACTGAGTGTGTCTGCTTTCTCCACAGCATCATAGTAACACTGAAGAGCAACAGGTGCTTCCCTAAGGTCACGATAGATACATCCCTGAAGATAGTGCGCCTTGACTTGCTCATTACTACTACCATGAGCATCGTAATACTCCACAACCTGACGGAAGATAGTGTCCGAAGGCAACTCGTCCATCAGTTTGTTCTGAGCATCTGCAAGGAGCAGATAATATTTCATACGTAATGCCTCGGGCATATCGTCAACCCTGTCGGAGACTCCTTCGAGAAGGGTACGAGCCGAGTCGGCATCATCATTCATGATGCCCTCCACCTTGTGTAATTCATCTTTCAATTCCTGATTGTTAGTACAGGCGAACAAGGTACATGATATCAATATGGTAAGTATTAGCCTTTTCACACCACAAATATAGACGTTTCCACAATATTACGCAAACAAAATGTGACACAAATACAAAAAAACAGTTACTTTTGCAGCATATTTTTCCTTTATACCATCACAAATGGTGGATAAATTGCTATTTTGCTTATTATTCTATCCCGTATAACATCTCATAATACGAAGGGACAGACTCAATCTTTCACATACAAAAAGACTATGACAGAAGACGAGAAATATATGCGTGAGGCAATACTCGAAGCACAGAAAGCTTTGGTGCAGGACGAGATACCAATAGGCGCAGTGGTAGTGGCAAACGGAGTAATCATCGGCAGAGGACACAATCTCACGGAGACTCTCCACGATGTGACTGCCCATGCTGAGATGCAAGCCATCACAGCTGCTGCCGAGTACCTTGGCGGCAAATACCTCGACAAGTGTACGCTCTACGTAACTGTCGAGCCATGCGTGATGTGTGCTGGAGCCATTGGCTGGAGTCAACTTGGCAAACTGGTTTACGGTGCAAGTGACGAGAAGCGTGGCTTTATGCGCCTTGCTCCTAACGCCCTCCACCCAAAGACCATCGTAGTCAGCGGAGTGATGGAACAGGAAGCTGCTACCATGATGAAAGACTTCTTCAAAGGAAAAAGAGGGTAACGAGAGTTATGAGTTGTGAATTATGAGTTAAGAGTTAAGATTTAAGAACTAAGCGAAGCGATCTCACTGACCGCAGGAAAGTAATTAAGATTTTTACGTCACGCTTTCCCCGAAAGTCAACCAGCCGCACAACTTATTGTCTTATTTTAAATAAGACAATCTGCCAAACACCATCATTTTTCAACAAAAGACAAACCTCAAAAGGAGGGAAAACACCAAAATCGTTTCACTCATCAAACGATTTTTAGTCAAAATCGTTTGACACGTAAAACACTTTTCATACAAAATCGTTTCGTATATCAAACGATTTTTACAGAAAATCGTTTGACGCATAAAACATTTTTCATATCTTTGCACCCAAAAGGTAACAGAAAAATAGAAACTTATGGAAACTCTAATCAACAGATGCCGCCGTCTTATCACCGTAACAAAGACGGACTATGTACGTGACATCATCAAAAACATCAACTGGAACTGTCGTCTTATCTCCATCCGTGGTGCACGTGGTGTGGGGAAGACAACACTGATGTTGCAATATCTTAAGTTGAACAACATTGACTACAAGACAATGCTGTATGTCAGCCTTGACAGCAACTACTTCACACGTCACACTCTCCTTGAATTCGTGGAGAAGTTTCACTTGCAAGGAGGACAACACCTCTTCATAGACGAAGTACATAAATATCCAGGATGGAGCAATGAGATTAAGGAAATCTACGATAGTTACCCCGACATAAAGGTAGTCATCAGCGGAAGTTCACTCTTGGACATACTCAACGCCGATGCCGACCTCTCACGTCGTTGTGTGCCATACGAGATGCAGGGACTGTCATATCGTGAATATCTTGCAATGGTTCATGGCATCAGACTTCCTTCCGTTACTCTCGAAGAACTACTGAAGTCTCCATCAACATTCTGCGACAAAATCAACAAGAAGTTCCGCCCTATGACTCATTTTGAAGCCTACTTACAAGAGGGATATTATCCTTTCGTACTTGAAGGTGAAACTGAATATCCTCTACGTATAGAGAATGTCATCAATTTCATCCTTGAAATTGAACTGCCACAACTATGCGGAGTAGATGTAAGCAACATCCGAAAGATTAAGAGTCTGCTAACGATTCTTGCATCCAAAGTGCCACTTCAAGTAGATATGACCAAGATTTCGGCTGCTGCCGAGATTGCACGTACCACCCTACTCTCATACCTACAGCTTCTTCACCGTTCAAGACTGCTAAATCTCCTATATTCAGGCGAAGACTCAGTAAAGAAGATGCAGAAGCCAGACAAGATTTATCTTGAGAATCCGAATATCATCGACGTCCTGTCGCTTACAGGAGGAAACATCGGAACGGTTCGTGAGACATTTGTCGTCAATCAGTTGTCATATCAGCACAAGGTGGAATATACAAAGGCTGGTGACCTCATCGTTGATAAGAAATACACAATAGAGATTGGAGGCAAGAGCAAGGATGGAAAACAGATTGCCAATGTTCCCGATTCATTCATTGCAGCAGATGACATAGAATATGCTAATGGCAACAAGATTCCGCTTTGGGCATTCGGCTTCTTGTACTAAAAACCGAACAGCGTTTGAACAGTGTTCAACCACTGCTCAAACGCTGTTCGAACGTTCTATATTTTCCCACACACAAGTTTTAACCTTTTTACCACAAAATATCATTTTTTAATAATTCGTAATCAGTAGATGTGTAACCTTTTTATCATTACGATTCATAAAACTTACCAAGTATTCTTTATTAAACGTACGAATTTTTATCCCTGGTTTGTCATATAAACTATATATAAAATCCGTATTCTTTATAATCATCATCCACTTAGCTTTACAAACATTTATCATATAGTTTGCAAGCCGCTTTTGGTCCTCCTTTGTAAATGCATTCTGCGCATACGTACTAAACTCAGTATCATATGGAGGATCTAAAAAGACAAAATCTTTTTCATTGGGCTGAGTTTTATTCAAAAACTCTTCAAAATCGAGGTTATAGATTCTGCTATTTTCAAAATGATCAAGTAAAGGTTTTGAGCGATAATAGGCAAGTTTCTTTTTCATCAACTTACTATTATATGCAATACCACCATAAGGAACATTAAACTCTCCCTTACTACTATATCTAAACATTCCGCTATATGCATAGTTTCGTATGAAGAAGAAAAGCGCACAACGTAATCCACAATTCGCTTTTGTTATATTCTTATCGTTGTACAAATAACGATAATTCATATAAACAGCACTTTTGATTGCCGTTTCGATATTGTCATACAAGTCTCTTTCAGGAAGCTCATGCTTTTTAATCTCAAGTTCGTGCATTCTTACCATCTTGCGAAAAAGATTTACACGAAGTTCGTCAACTAAAACGCAAGGCAAAGCGGAAAATTCTTCTCCGATTATATCAAGTATTTCTTTTTCCTTATTTTGGCAAAATGATGTAATAAAAGCCTGAAGTTCATTTACATTTAGAAATCCATTTCTGTATTTTTTATAAGAATCAACCAAAATAATATTGTTATTAAAGAATTCCAAAGACTTTTCCCATGAAGAATCTATAGTCTCAACATAACGATAGAACTCCAAATCATATGTCGAAATTGAGCGATACAATCCTATTAACTCGGAAGAAAAATCATTTATATAGTACTCTTTTGCATTGATACCCATAAACACAGAACCTCCCCCAACGAATGGTTCAAAAAAACGTTCAAATTCAGGTGTATTTGGAATGATATACTTCAACTCCTTTTCTTTTCCACCAGGCCATTTCACAATTGGAGACAAACCAGATGCAATATTAGTAATTTTTATCCTACCACATTCATTATCGCAACCAAAGAACCCTTCAAGTTCATAAAAAGATGATTGCTGTGAAATAGGACATTCTTTTACAATCATAGAAGTCGTTTCATCCTCTATTTTATACAAATTATTATCGCTCATGTATAAATCTTTCATTTTACAAATAACATCATTTATCCTTTTATTGGCTGCTTCATAATATGACTTATCCAATTCCACACCTATAAATTTTCTATCAAGCTCCAATGCAGCAACACCAGTAGAACCTACTCCCATAAATGGATCAAAAATAATATCATCTTTGTTCGAAGCTATTTCTATCATCTTTTTTAGTATGGAAACAGGCTTTTGAGCAGGATGTTTAGGATCTGCGAGACGTTCAGGTCGCATACAAATAGGACTTTCAACGAAATTATGCATCTCCTTCTGTGAGAGGAAATTCCATGTATGCTTTTTATTCCAACAAGTAAAAATCATCTCACAACTATTCAAGAAACCAGCCTTGAATATTTTTGGAGCTGGGTTTGTCTTATGCCAAATCATAAAGTTTGAGGTATCAAACTTATGATCCAAACAGTTATGCCAACGACCTATTTGATTATACGAAGTAAATATAAAAAGATTACCAGTTGGCTTTAATATTCGCACGAACTCATCCGCCCATTCTTCTGGATTGAAATCAATTAAATCCCACTCTGCCACATCGTTATTCATAGCACAACGACCTGGTAACGGAATGTTACCAGTAGAATGCTGACCTATATTATATGGAGGATCTGTAAGAATAAAATCAATGGAATTATCGGGAATTCGTTTAATTATGTCCTTACTATCAGCATTCAATATACATTTACGCCAATTAGGATCTTTCATTATGAATTTGGTAGGTATGCATTCTTAATTTTTGCTAAAGCATCAATAATCTTATTAGCATTCTTACGATATTCGTCTAGGACAATTTCATATCCCCTATCCGATTTACAAACCAAATTCCAAAACTTACTACTAATAAGCAATTCTTCTTCTGCAAAAAATTGGAGGACACGTCCCTGCTTCCAAGGTTTTCCCTCACCATATCGATTATATGCTGTAGCAAAACATATCTTTATATTCTTTTCTGTACCAAGATGATTTGCAAGAATACAGTATTGTTCCAAAAGTGCTTCTTTCTCTGAGCGAGCTTTCTTGTTGTCTAAATCACCACCAATCTTTAATTCGATTAGATAATGCATCCCTGTCACAGTATCTTTTAGATAATAATCACTTTCATGACGCTTGCTATGTGCCGAAGACGTGTTCTTCTTACCAATAAGATTCTTATAATGTGAAACACTCGGTTTCTTATGATTTATACCACGTGTATTCTTATAACTTTCTAAAAGTTCTGCAATAAAATCTGTTTGTTCCTGATAAATTGGTCCTTCAACATATTGACTTACTTCATAATGTAGTTCAGCAATAGTTATCGCCATCTTCTCCAACATATTACCCAAGCTGCTGTCAAGAGAACGAGCTAAAGCTGAGTAATATTGAATATCAGCACCAAGAGCTGAAATAAAGACATTATGAATTTTCATATTTATAGTACCTTCCTCATCGTCGACCTCACTAAGATGTCTATCAGAAAAAGCGGAAGCATACGACTCTACGGCCATCTTTACAACAGCACGAATTGCCTTTTCATTATTCACATTCATTATCGGGAATTTAGATTAGTATTATTATCTCTTGATTCCCCAAAATGAGACATTGAATTATTCTGTTGTAATGGCACAAAAAAAGCGTGGGAATCAACTGCTGCCTGTTACCACTTTAGGTCCTAGGAAAACCTGCACAAGTAAACAGACATAGTGATACCTCACGCTGTTAGTATTGGATACACCTCAAAAGTGTGCAAGAGGGGTACAATATACCCTCTGCACACTCCGGTATATATACACTACACCGTAGCACCAACTCATGCCATGCTTTTGACTTGTGCGTTGAATTTCCTAGGTTCAAAGTGGTCAAAAACAAAGCGAGCAAACGCTTCTATAATAAAAAAACTATCAGATTTATACTTGTCATTAGATAGACAAATCCGAGTAGCATTTGCAAAATTAGTAAGAAAAACCTAAACAATTAAACTTTTCCATGTATAAATCAAGATTCACAAAGAATCTACACTTTTTTTATAGAATATGTAGTAATTTTGCAATAGAGTAAATAATAAAATCACAAATATGACATTTACAACAATTGAAATAGAATATCCAAATGGACGTAGAAGAATATTTGATTCATCAGATTTCGATTATTATGCAACAACAAATGAGTTGGAACACAAAAACGAGAATATTACTATTACATTATCTTCATTAAGCAAATCATTCATCTATGAAACAGACAATGAAACTGGAGAAATATTGAGCAAAGAATATCTTACAAGTATAAATATTCAATAATATTTTTCAAGAGAAGTTGATTGTCAAGTATGATTAGATTTAAGTTCTCACAGATACTATCCTGCTGTTATCTATAAGAGTTACATAGTTTTATATTACGAAGAAACGTATAAAGTAAAAAATTATAAAATGATATTGTTTAATACCTGTTTAACACCAATTTAATGTTTCTTTAATGAATAGCGAGTAAAACGCCAATAATAAAGTATGGCAGCTACACTCAATCCGAATGGGAAGCCCCACCATATTCCCGCAGCACCCATGCCGAGAGGGAAAGCAAAGATGTAGGAACAAGGAATACTGACAATGATGTAAGCAACAAATGCACTAAGCATCATTGACTTTACATCCTCAACGGCACGAAGACAGTTGGCAAAGACCGTCTGTGCAAGGTCACCAATCTGGTAAGCTGCAAAGGCTGGAAGCATGGACACAAGAATGGCAATGACCTCCTGGCTGGTGGTGAAAACAGAGAACAAAAGACCATGGAAAACAAGAACCGAAATGGTTACTACTACTCCGATGACCGCCGTCATACCCAATGCCACGTATGCAGTCTCACGTACACCATTCATATCCTTCAGTCCACGATAATGAGAAATGCGTACTGCAGCGGCTGCGCCTATACCATAATATACCATGAAGCATAATGAACCGACAACGCACATCACCTGATGAGCAGCCAATGCATTAGCACCTATCCAACCCATGAACAAGGCACACACATTGAAACTGCCTGCCTCAAGACACAACTGAACGGATATCGGCAATCCCTTACGTGTAAGGTACATTATTCCCTTAGCGTCATATCCTCTGCCTATACCTACCTTGAGCCACATCCACACAGCCATAAAGATGCGTGAAAGAAGAGTGGCAATACCAGCACCGAGGAGTCCCATATCGCACACAAAGATAAGGATATAGTTACCCACCACGTTCACAACATTGCTTATGAGCATCACCCACATCGGTGTACGTGTATCACCCGTAGCATCCGAATATTGCTTGAACGAATTGAAGACAGCAATGAAAGGTACGGACAATGTGAGTGTTATGAAGTACGGACGGATGTAAGGCATCAGTTCAGAAGGTTGTCCGAGGTTATCAAGATTAAGATAGACAACAGCAAGGAACAGCAGAAGAACTGCACTTCCGATGGTACTCACCACAAGACTGTTGTTGAGTGCTCTGCGCGCATCGTCCTTTCTACCTTGTCCCCAAAGCGAGCCTACCACAGGAGTAGTGCTATACGAAAGTCCGAGAACAAAGAAGATAAGAAGATTGAACACATTATTCACAAAGCCTGCAGACGATAACTCCAACGTACCGTACTGACCAATCATAGAGGTATCAGCAAATGATTGCGCAATTGTTCCCAACTGCGCAATCACTATAGGTAAGCCAAGATGGCTTAAGGAGAGTATGTTCTGCTTAATGTTCATAGTTATGCTTACTGTGCCTGTGCATCAAGGTAAGAGTCCTTGAATCCAAGGAAGTAGAGAACACCGTCAAGTCCGATGGTGTTGATACTCTGCTGTGCATTGGCAACAACACGTGGCTTAGCATGGAAAGCAATACCAAGACCAGACTCAGAGAGCATAGGAAGGTCATTGGCACCATCACCTACAGCAATGGTCTGCTGAAGATTAACCTTCTCTACCTGTGCTATGAGTTTGAGAAGCTCAGCCTTACGCTTTCCATCAACAACCTCACCGACATAGTTACCAGTGAGTTTGCCATTATCGTCTATCTCAAGTTCGTTGGCATATACATAGTCGATGTCATACTTCTTCTGAATGTACTCGCCAAAGAAAGTGAATCCACCTGAGAGAATCGCAATCTTGTAACCGTACTTCTTGAGTACATACATAAGACGGTCAACACCCTCCGTGAAAGGAAGGTTCTCTGCAATATCCTTCATCACACTCACGTCAAGTCCCTTGAGTAGCTTACAACGCTGAGTGAACGACTCCTTGAAGTCAATCTCACCACGCATGGCACTCTCCGTGATGGCTGCTACCTGTTCATACACGCCATGCTTGCGGGCAAGCTCATCGATAACTTCTGTCTGAATAAGTGTTGAATCCATATCGAAACAGATGAGACGACGCATACGACGATACATATTATCTATCTGGAAAGAACAGTCAACCTCAAGCTCACTTGAGAGACGAAGTAACTCACGATGTAGTCCCTCGTGACTCTTAGGTGTACCACGAACTGAGAACTGGATACATGCACGGTTTGTCTTCTCTGGATGCTCAATACTTGCACGACCAGAGAGACGCTTGATACCATCAATATTCAAATCCTGCTCAGCAATAAGCTGGCTGACAGCCTCTATCTGCTTGGCTGACAACTTACGTCCAAGGACAGTAAGGATATAACGGTCCTTACCCTGACGGTTTACCCAGTCT
>JAEEGL010949201.1_pt1 | contig 18690 bp, 13 predicted proteins | sample 9134231 | NCBI WGS metagenome assembly JAEEGL01 (sample SAMN16246548, study PRJNA631951) | gut metagenome | biome: gut microbiome; feature: rumen; material: fiber-attached | host: Bos | place: Iran: Karaj | collected 2018-10 | reverse complement strand
CATATCGATGCTGGATATGAGACCTACGCCGAAGGTAGCTGCAAAGAAGCTGAGCGCGCTGACAATAACCGACTTCATGCTGGTGGAAAGAGCTATCAGCGTGGCCTCCTTCTTGTTGTGACCTGCATTTCTTTCATTCAGGTATCTCGTGGTCATCAGGATGGCGTAATCAACTGTGGCGCCAAGCTGAATTGTTCCGATTACAACCGATGAAATGAAGGGGATCACCGTGCCTGTGTAATAAGGAAGTCCCATGTTCACGAAGATCGCAAACTCGATGACTGCTACAAGGATGAAAGGCAGTGAAACCGACTTCAAAACAAAGGCGATGATCAGGAACACAAGTCCTATGGAAACGATGTTGACCACCTGGAAATCGTGGGCTGTGATATTGATAAGGTCCTTTGTACAAGGCGCCTCCCCCACAACCATTGCCTTGGGGTCATAGCTCTTTACTATCTCATCAACTCTGGCAATCTGGTCATTTATCTCGTCGGAAGCGATCTTGTAATCAGTAGTCAAAAGAATCATCTTCCACTCGTCACTCTCCAGATCAGAGAGCAGGTCTTCCGGTATGAAACTCCTCGGAAAAGCAGGTCCAATAATTGAATCCGTACCAAGTACAGATAAGATTCCGTCGGTCTCCTTAAGGCTCTTTATCATCTCGTTCATTGAAGCACTGTCCAGATTCTTATCCACCAGCAACATGTATGCGGAGTTCATGTCGAACTTCTCATCCACCTTGTTGGCTCCCTGAACACTCTCGAGACTGTCGGGAAGAGTCTGGGTAAGGTCGTAGTAAACTGCGGTGTGGTTGTTTCCATAGATGGCTGGAACTAACAGTGCCATGAATATAAGGAAGAACGCCAGATAATGCTTTGCGATGAACTGCGGAAGCTTTACAAATTCATGCATCAGCGGCTTGTGCTTTGTCTTCTCTATAAGGTTGTCAAATACCAAGATCATGCTGGGCAGGATGGTCACGCAGCCCACAACTCCGAAGACAACGCCCTTTGCCATTACAACACCCAGGTCAAGTCCCAGTGTGAAGCTCATGAAGCACAGGGCAACGAAGCCGGCAACTGTTGTGATGGAGCTTCCGATGACAGATATAAATGTCGCAGATATGGCCTTTGCCATGGCGTCCTGCTTGTCATCTGTCCTTGCCAGTTCCTCCTGATAGCTGTGCCAGAGGAAGATCGAGTAATCCAGTGTTACACCCAGCTGAAGTACTGCGCTGAGGGACTGGGTGATAAAAGAGATCTCTCCCTTGAACACGTTGGTTCCCATGTTGTAGACGATGGCCATTCCGATGCTCAGAAGGAAGAACAGCGGGATCAGGTAGGAATCCATTGTCAGCGAAAGAACTATCACTGCCAGAAGAACCGCTATCCCGACATATATGGGTGTCTCCTTCATGGCCAGGTTCTTGGTGTCTGTGACGATGGCGCTCATGCCGCTCATGAAGCACTGCCTGTTGGAGATATGTCTTATCTCCTCTATGGCATCCATGGTGGCGTCGGCTGAAGTTCCCTCATCAAAGACAATGAACATCATTGTGGCGTCGTCGCTGTTGAAGGCGTCGTACAGGTTCTGCGGAAGCATCTCCATCGGAACCGAAAGATCCATCAGTGAGTCGTACCAGATCACGTCAGCCACGTGGTCCACGTCCTCGATCTTTGCCTTAATGGCCGCAACATCTTTTTCCTCCATGCCCTCGGCCACATACAGTACAAAAGAGCCGGTTCCGAACTGGTCGAGCAGAATGTCCTGCCCCTTCATGGTCTCTATATCCTTAGGAAGATAAGTAAGGATATCGTAATTGACTCTTGTGTTTAAGTAGCCTATGGCAGATGGGATAAGAAGTGCTACAGCTGCAATAAGTATTACGTATCTTAGCTTTACTATCATCTGCGATATCTTATTCATAATCACTCCTCCAAAAATAATTATTGACTAATGGTCATTTTCTTATTATGGTATATCACATAAATGACCATTGGTCAACTTTTTGTATTAAAAAATTTTCAACACACTGAAACGTATGGAAAATACTAGGTTTCGTGCTACAATATTGCCAAGAGGAAACAAAAATGGGAAAAGCAGACCTGAACAAAAAACTGAAAATGGAGAATCTCCTTAACACCTCTTTCGAGCTCTTTACTTCACAGGGCATCAACAAGACGTCCATCTCGGACATCGTCGAGAAGGCAGGCGTTGCCAAGGGAACTTTTTATCTTTACTTCAAGGACAAATATGATATAAGGAACAGACTCATTGCCCACAAGTCCAGCCAGCTGTTCATGCAGGCATACGACGCACTGACAAAAGCAGGCATCGAGGTTTTCGAGGACAAGATCATATTCATATTGGATTATGTACTGGATGAACTCTCCGCCAATAAAGGACTTCTTTCCTTCATATATAAGGACCTGTCCTGGGCAGTATTTAAAAGAGCTCTCACTACTCCGCTGACAGAAAGCGACGTGGACTTTGGAGAAGTGTACAATCAGATGATAGAAGACGCAGGCTATAAGCTCAAAGATCCGGAGATCATGCTGTTTCTCATAATTGAGCTCATCGGTTCCACCGGCTACAGCGCCATAATGTACAGCGATCCCGTTCCGCTTGATGAACTCAAGCCCCATCTTGAAAAGACAGTAAGAAAGATTATTGAACAATACAAAGAAGACTGAAAATAAAAACACCCTGCAGGATTCCATATGGATACCCTGCAGGGTGTATGTTTTTATGTTCAGTTAATATGAATTACTGCTGAACGATACCGCCGTTAGGTGAGATAACCTGACCGGTTACGTAAGGAGCTGTCAGAAGATATCCAAGAGCGCCTGCGATATCGGATGTGTCGCCGATGAATCCCTGAGGAATTGTAGCTGCAAGAGCATTGAGCTCGTCCTGGTTAACGCCGCGGAGCATATCTGTCATGATCATGCCGGGAGCAATTGCATTAACGCGGATTCCCTTTCCTGCAAACTCAAGAGCAAGCGCTCTTGTAAGTCCGATGATACCTGACTTTGATGTGCAGTAGTCAGCCTGGTTGATAACGCCGATAAGTCCTCCGATTGAGGATGTATTAACGATACAGCACTGGTTGTCCTTATCACTGTGGTTGATCATGTAAGGAAGTGTAAGGTGTGTCATGTGAAGAGCGCTCATGAGGTTGGTGTTGATAACGTTCTCATACTGCTCTCTTGTGATGTCGATCCAGTTGCAGTTGTTTGTGATACCTGCGTTGTTTACAAGTACGTCGATCTTGTCACCGAACTTATCTAGAGCTGCCTTAACAAGGCTCTCGCAATCCTCATACTTGCTGACATCAGCTCTTACTACTAATGTCTCTACTCCGTACTCTTTCTGGATCTTAGCTGCAAGATCGTCTGAAAGAGACTTTGAAGATTCACTTCTGTAGTTGATAACTACGTTGTAGCCAAGTTCGCCCAGCTTAAGGGCCATAGCCTCTCCGATACCTCTTGATCCGCCGGTAATAATCGCTGTTTTTGCCATTTTCATTTCCCTCCTGAAAACATGTGTTTTTTGCTTTGTGTCCCCAATTTGACACTCATCAATCATATCACCTTGATATTTTTTTGTCAATCTTTATTAATTAAAAACCACCCGAAATTTCCGTGTGGTTTTATTAACATATTCTATTGCTTAGTTTTATGTCACCTTGTCGATAAAAAAACATTCTCCCTCTCTGCAGCATCGTCGTCAGGATATGTCTGCAGATAGGTCTGCATCAGAGATTTGGCGGTGTCAAAGTCCCCCATATACTCATAAGCAGTTATCCTGTTGAGTGCAAGTGCCTGGTTATAATCCTTGTCATCAAGTGCCAGCCCCGACTCAAAAGATGATACAGCGGAATCATAATCCCCCTGCTTTATCTGGCACACCCCAAGCTGATTGTACACGTGGGCACTGTCAGGATTCTCTGAAAGATAGGTCCTGTATACGCTGATGGCGTAGTTGTAGTCGTTCTGCTTCTCTCCGGTCTGCCCCAGCATTATCACAACAGGTTCTTTTTCCTGGTCCCGCTCGTTCCTTGCAGCCTCAAGATAGCTCTGCGCCTCAGCGTTGTTTCCCAGGTAGTAGGATATCTGCCCCTTCTCAAAGTTGGTCATAAAGTCGCTGCCGTTGTCCATGGCAGTCTGAAGGATCTTCAACGCTTCGTCAGAGTAGCCGTATTCATCCAGAGCCTTATATATCATGATGATCATGGAATAATCCCTGGAATTGAGGCTGATGGCCTTTGAAAAGTCAGCGTACCCCGCATCGTGATTTCCCGACGCCAATTCAGCTATTCCGCGAAGATAGTAGGCGTTACTGTCCTTGCTGCGAAGCCCGAGAATGGCGTCATACACCTCTTTTGCCTTGTTGTATTCCTTAAGCTCAAGAAAGGCCTCCGCCAGGTAATAGTTAGTGTCAAAATCCATGTCATCAACTATTCCCTCGTCGCATGCAAGGGACAGCGTGAGTTCATCGGCTGCCTGCTGATATTCTCCGCTGTGCAGATATGCTATTCCCTTTCCCCTGTGGATCAGCTCCTCATCCTCTCCGTTTTCCTCAGCGGCCGCAAAGCTCTCAAGCGCACTCTGATACTCATGGCTTTCGATAAAAGAAAAGCCTGAGTCAATGTTGTGCCTTCCTGCCAAAGACCCACATCCGGAAAGCAAAAGAGGTAACGTCATAAGGGAGGCTAAAATCCGCATTTTTTTCATACGCATTCCTCCATGCGAATCATGTATTATCCAAGATAAGCTATTACCTCAACCTCGCAAAGGACGTTTCTGGGAAGCTGCTGAACTGCCACACAGCTCCTTGCGGGCTTTCCAGTGAAGTACTTCTCATAAACTGCGTTGAAAGCAGCAAAATCGCTCATCTCATCGAGGAAACATGTAGTCTTTACAACGTGCTTGAAATCTGTGCCTGCAGCGGCAAGGATCTCGCCGATGTTTTTGCAGACTCTGTCAGCCTGATCTGTTATTGTGATAGCGTCGATCTCACCGTCCTCGGGATTGATCGGTATCTGTCCGGAGGCAAAAAGAAAATCCCCCACCCTGATAGCCTGTGAATAAGGGCCAATGGCCTGTGGTGCCTTGTCTGTTGAAATGTACTCCATGATATGTCCTCCTTAACCTTTTGTATGCCAAGGCTGCCGGTAGTCCCGACATCCTTTTACGCCTCTTCCTCGCTTGAAAAGACCGCCGTCACATAGAACCCTCTTGCGTTCTCCTCAACCTTGGTCACAACGCCTTTTGTCTCCAGCATTCTATCCCTGAAAGGAACATTGCCGGACATTGCAAGAGACGGGTCTATCGTATAGTAGTAGTTACTGGGAAGAACTCCCTCTGTCACTGTCACCTTATCGCCCTCGTGCAAAAGTCCCGGGCGCTCCATTTTAAAAACCATTTCTCTAGCCATTTTATCACCTCACTATAGCATTATGAAGTAAAAATTCATGCCATCTCTCATATGAAGATGCCTTCAGGTGAACGTCGTCAAAGGTCAGTGTGCTGTCAAGATTTCCATTCCCGTCGTCCACGGCTCCGTTCATGTCAATATAGAAGACTGTCCTGTTGTCTGCCAGCTCTGCAATGGCGGCATTTCTTTCATTTATATTGTCGTTGTTGAAGTACTTATCATTGTCACTCTTGTGAGCAGTCACATGCATGATGCCCTGGATGTATATGATGGCATCCGGCTGAAGCTCTCTTATCCTGTTTATGACTTCCTCGTAGGCATCCTTGAAGTACTGGGCATCGCCTGTTCCAATCTCGTTGATCCCAAGCATGATGTAGATCTTGCCGAACTCATTTTCACGAAGCGCCTGATCAACACTGATCTTGCCGTTGTCAGTCTGGATGAATTCCTTGTCCATACAGGCGTAGATCGTCAGGGATACCTTTGAATAGAAGGTTGCTCTGGTATCCAACGGCTCACAGTACTCTGAAAGCCCCACAGTCCTTGAATCTCCAATAAAGAGCGCATCGTTAAAGTAATCGTCGTCCACGTCCGTAAACTCGTAGAATTCCGGCTCCTCTTCTTCCGGTTCCTCAGCGGAATTTCCTGATATGTCAAAAGAGCTGTCGTCCTGTTCAGCTTCCTCTGACGCACCTTCTGTGTCTTCCCCGCCTTCAGCTTCTACTTCAGCGCTGCCGTCACCTTCTGCCACTTCTAATCCTTCGTCGGCAGTCTCTTCGTCTCCGGGCCTGGTACCTGCTTCAAAAAGTGAATTGACGTTTTCTTCCATGTCCGGCTCACTCCATGGGTACACTCCATCTCTTGCACCCTGAAAAACATAGGACAACGCCGGGTATTTGAAGGGCTCTTCACCTCCGGCATACTGCGCATAAACCGTACTCCTAAAGCACAGTCCCACGATGGACAGCACGACAGCTACCACCGTTATCGCTATTAAAATTGGACATTCCTTAAGTAATCTCTTAAATTTCATTTTTCTTCTTTCGCATTAAAATCTGAAATACATAAATGGATTTCCGGCCGATCCGGCAATACTGAAAATGCATACCCAGAACAGCAGTATCCACAATATATTAAATAACACATGATTTCTATGATTTTCCCAGAACTCGAACACCTTCGGGATCAAAAGAACTACTCCCGGCAGAAGTACGCTCCAGTATATTCCAAGGTTCTTTACAATATCACCCTTGTTGACCGCAACTCCCTGCCCAAAGAAAGGAAATAGTCTTGAGAAGTACTGCCCCAGAAGATTGAAATCGCTTATCGCAAATACCACCCAGGTCAGGGGGATAAGGACCAGTACATTGAATCTGCCTACTATCTTTCCGACCTTCTCAGGAAGTTTGTTAAACACCAGAAACTTCTCCGTTACAACAATCACAAAAAGTATCACTCCCCATATGATAAAGTTCAGGGTGATACCATGCCAGAATCCTGTAACTATCCACACTATCAGAAGGTTTAAGACAGTCCGGAAATTGCCTTTCCTGCTGCCTCCAAGTGGAATATAGATGTAATCTCTGAACCAGGATCCAAGGGTAGCATGCCATCTTCTGTAAAACTCCGATACACTTCCGGATCCGTAGGGCTGATCAAAGTTCGTGATAAAAGGAAATCCCAGCATAACGCCGATTCCCGCTGCCATCAGGGAGTATCCCCAGAAATCGAAGTACAGCTCCATGGTGTAGGCATAGGCCCCAAGCCAGGCAAGGGGAGTTGATATGCTCTCGTATCCGATGGTTCCTATGTCCTTCCAGAGCATGGCCAGATGATCAGCAAGAAGTACCTTAAGTGAAAGCCCCACAACAAAGTAGCGAAGGCCGTCCTCGATCATGGAAAAGACCTTCATCCTGCCGTGTCTGCCTCCAAAAAAGGGGTTTTCCTTAAACTTGTCAAATCTCATGATAGGTCCTGATATGATCTGCGGGAACATACAGAAATAAGCAGCCACATTGACAAAGCTCTCGTCCTTGTCAATCTTGCCGCTGTAGACATCCATCTGATAGGAGATCATCTTGAAGATGTAGAAACTGATGCCGATGGGCATTAGGGTGCTGTCAACGAACTGGCCCAGGATCTTGAACTCCGCAAGCATTCCGAAGTCGATAGCCAGAATAAACAGAAGGAGCGATAAGCTCTTTTCCCCAAACTGCGCCTTGGCAAAAAGAAAGTTCACGATAACTGCTCCAACAAGTGCAGGGAGCATCCTTAAATCCCCCACCGCATAAAACAAAAGACTCCCAAGTAGAAGAGTCCATGTCCTGAATTTGATCGGTGTGAGATAGAATACTATCAGAAAAGCAGGTAAAAACCTGAATATAAAGTTGAGGTCCGAAAAATTAACCATTTGAGTTATTTATCTCCGCAAGCTTCGTTTCAGCTGCCTGGGCACTCTTGGTATCAGGGAAGTCCTTAATGACAGCGTCATACACTTCCTTGGCCTTTACCGTGTCGCCGCTGGCGTAGTAGGCATTACCCAGATAATAAAGAGTGTTTACATCGGTGTTGTTGTACTGATATGCCTTGGAAAGGTTCTTGATGGCAGTCTCGTAATCCTCGCTCTTGTAGGCCTCATAACCGGTTTCGTAATAGGATCCTGCCAGCTGCACTCCGACCTTGGTCATCAGAAAGTCATACAGAGAAGTAAATTCCGGTGATACGTCTGCGCTTATGGCGTCAAGATCAAGGCCTGCAAGTGCCTCTGCCATTCCTTCAACATCAGAAGGTTCTTCCATATATATGTTCACAGCCTTCATAAGGCTGTTCATAGCTGCTGAAGTGGAATCCACTCCCTCATAGTTCGTAACCTGTTCACCCAGCTTGTCAATCTCCTCCTGGAGCTTTGCTATCTGCTGCTCGTAGGATACAATCTGTGCGGACTTGGCATCCGACTCCTCGCTGATCCTGGATATCTTTTCCTGGCTGCTGGAGTTGACGGACTGTATTCTCTGGGGAAGGATAAGGAAGCTGGCTGCTGCCACTCCCAAAACTATTCCCAAAACTATGCCCCATATCGAATTGCTCCTGCTGATGGCGGACTTCTTGAGGGGCTGTATTATCATCTCGTTGCCGCTGTTGAACCTGATGGCTTCGTCGCTCTCTGCTGCCGCCACATCGGATACCAGCTTTCCGCTCTCTCCGGGAAGGAGCATGCTGTCTGCTTCCTTTAAATAGCGCTTTGCGAGGACGCTTCCCGAATCCAGTTTCAGTGCCTTCTGGGCCTCTATCTTGGCCCTGTCATAGTTTCCGTTGTTGAGATATAAAAGTGCAAGCAAAAGATGCGCTTTTATAAACTTGGAGTTTAAAGAAAGCACCTTCTTTGTCTGTATCACTGCCAGATCCAGGCTTCCCTGGTGGCAGTAATTCAAAGCTATATTGAATTTCTTGACGGTCTGATTAAAGGTCTCCAGCTCCGAAGGGCTGTTTCTGACCATGTCCATATAGTTATCCGCGATGTTATCCTCAGCCTTGAGGTTCTTGCTGATTACCCACTCCGACAGTGCGGGAACCACTTCTCCGATCTCATAGTATACAAGACCCAGAAGATTTCTTGCATCGATATTGTTCTTATTGCACCTCAGGCTGTCGTTAAGGGAATTTATGGCTCCCGTCATATCTCTGACAGCCGCCTTCTCAAGGCCCTCATTGTAGAACCAGTTGGACAAAGAGACCAGCCTGTCTTTTGTTCCGGCCATTTTATTGTTTCCTCTTGGCAGCATCCGCCTCATCTCTGGCGTCCTTTAAGAGTTTAACGAGAACGTCTGACATGTCGTCCAGATCCTGGTTGTAAATTATCTCTTCAGCGTCTTCTATTTCAAGACTGGGTTTGAACTTCTTAAGTTCCTCTTCAAATTTAAGCATCTGTTGTCCCTCACCTAAACTTCAGGTATATCAAATGACTGACTTTATCTGTCCCGCCAGGTACAACGAACCTGCAGCAAATACGCAGTCACCGGACTTCCTCATGGTAATGACATCCGTCACGGCATCCCTTACATTGCTGTAATACTTGATGGGAAGGCCGATAATTCCAAGTTCATCCTTGCTGTCCTCAAAAGCTATCTTGAGATCAGAGGTTGATACGCTTCTATCGGTGTCAAGAACTGTTACATATATTGAATCAAACAGACGGCTCTTAAGGATCATGCTTACTATATCCTTATACTGCTTGTCTGACACAATTCCAAATAAAAGGTGTTTCCTGCCCTCGCAGGGAATCTGTGCTACGCTGTCCAAAAAGGCCTCGATGCCGTCAAGATTGTGAGCTCCGTCCACATATATGCCGGGTCTCATCTCATCCATCCTGCCGTCCCACTTAGCACAAAGAAGGCCTTCTCTGATATCGTTCTCGGTGACCAGTGCCCCCTTGTCTCTCAAAAGCTCCAGGCTTGTCACTGCAACAGCGGCATTCTCCGCCTGGTACTTAGCCTGCGTAGCAAGCTTCAAATCAGCATATCTATCATAAAGGGAATTATATGAAAAAGCAATGTATTTGTTGCCTCCGTCATCCCCTATCAGCTCAGGGTTTTCAATATTCTTTTCTTCTATGGCGATGGCCCTTGCATTCATTTCAAGAGCTCTTTTCCTGATAACCTCTGAGGATTCAGGTCTCTTGTCTACGTAGACCACAGGAACGCCCTTCCTTATAATACCGGCCTTCTCGGATGCGATTTCCTCAATGGTGGTTCCAAGATATTCCATGTGGTCATAGCCGATCTCAGTGATAATGGTGAGAGTCGGATTGCTCACTGCATTTGTGGCATCAAGTCTTCCCCCGAGACCCGTCTCCAGTATTAGATAATCCACAGGATAGACATCGTAGAGGATCATTGCCACGAAAAAGAGAAACTCAAAGTAGGTAGGGAAATACCCGTCCCTGTCGTACTCCATTACTCTCCTTACAGTCTCAATAAAGACCTCCACAAACACACCCTCGGAAATGGGTTTATTGTCTATGGCAAATCTCTCGTTGAGACTCACAAGGTGAGGTGACGTGAACAGTCCAACCGTGTAGTCGGCCTTTGTGAGGACTGATGAAATGTAGCTGCATACAGAGCCCTTGCCGTTGGTACCTGCAACGTGGATTATCTGCATGTACTCATCGGGATTTCCAAGGTACTCCAAAAAGGCCTTCGTCTCTTCTATTGTATGTTTATCGGTGAAGCTCGGAACCCTGTTTAAGAATTCCTCGCATTCACCGATGGTGATCCTGGCATTATTGTCAGCCCTGTCAAGGAGCTCTTTTACTGCCAAACTCAAATTTTCGTCCATACTTATCCTGCAAAGCCCAGGTTATTTCTGAAGCTGCTTAAGCCTTTCTGTTATCTGATCGTAGGTCTGCTGGTACTTGAGCTGTTTTTCTTTTTCCTCAGCGATCTTGCTCTCGGGAGCCTTGGAAAGGAACTTCTCATTGCTGAGCATGTTCTTTGAGCGGGCAAGCTCGCCCTCCAGCTTCTTCTGCTCCTTGGTAAGTCTTTCTATCTCGGCCTTCAGGTCAACGAGATCTGAGAACGGGATATATACAGTAGCGCTTCCAAGAGCTACGGACACAGCATCGTCTGCTATGCCGCTCTTATCCTCCTGGCATACTGACTCTGAAGCATAGGCCAGTGACTCGAAGAAGAGTTTTCCTGTAGTAAAGATATCAAGTGTTTCTTTATCTTCGCTTACAACGAAGACCTTTGCCTTCCTTGAAGGAGCAACGTTCATCTGTGTACGCACGTTACGGATTCCGCGAACGGCTTCCTTGATGGTCTCAATCGCCTTCTCATCTGATTCGAAGTTCCACTCATCCTTGTATACAGGCCACTCGGAGATCATGATAGACTCCTCTTCATCCTGAAGTGTGCAGAAAATCTCTTCAGTGATGAACGGCATGTAGGGATGAAGGAGCTTAAGTGAATTGATGAGCACGGTCTGCAGTGTCCAGAGAGCTGCCTCATGGGAAGCTGCATCATCTGAATTGTAAAGGCGCGGCTTAACCATCTCGATGTACCAGTCGCAGACCTCGTCCCAGATAAAGTCATAAACCTTCTGAACTGCGATTCCCAGCTCAAACTTCTCCATGTTGTCGGTAACTTCCTTAATGGTGTTGTTGAGCTTTGACAGTATCCACTTGTCAACGGGCTCAAGACCTGCGGGAGCTGCCTGATGGATAGCCGAAGGAGCATCCTCTGCCATGTTCATCATAATGAACCTGGAGGCGTTCCATACCTTATTTGCAAAGTTACGGCTGTTCTCTACTCTCTCGTTGTAGAAGCGCATGTCGTTACCGGGCGCATTGCCTGTAACGATGGTAAGACGCAGAGCGTCAGCGCCGTAGTTGTCTATAACTTCAAGAGGGTCAATTCCGTTTCCAAGAGACTTACTCATCTTTCTGCCCTGGGAATCCCTTATAAGTCCATGGAAAAGAACTGTCTTAAAGGGATATGTACCCATCTGCTCATAGCTTGAGAAGATCATTCTGATTACCCAGAAGAAGATGATGTCATATCCGGTAACAAGTACGTCTGTAGGGAAGAAGTACTTAAGTTCCTTTGTATCGTGTGGCCAGCCTAAGGTCTCGAAGGGCCAGAGGGCTGATGAGAACCAGGTATCCAGTGTGTCGGGATCCTGAGTAAAGTGGTTTTTGCCGCACTTAGGACATACTGTCGGAGCCTCTTTTGCAACAACCACTTCTCCGCACTCGTCGCAGTAATATGCAGGGATCCTGTGTCCCCACCATAGCTGTCTTGAAATGCACCAGTCTCTGATGTTGTCAGTCCAGTTGTAGTAGAGCTTGTCCATTCTCGGAGGGATGAGCTTGATCTCACCTTCCTTTACAGCCTTAACTGCGGGCTTGATGAGCTCGTCCATCTTTACGAACCACTGAGCTTTGATCATGGGCTCGATGGTTGTCTTGCAGCGGTCGTGGGTTCCAACGTTGTGAGAGTAGTCCTCTATCTCAACAAGAAGTCCCATCTCCTCGAGCTCTTTTACAATGGCAGCTCTGCACTCGTATCTGTCCATGCCGGCGAACTTGCCGCCGTTGGCGTTTATCGTAGCATCGTCATTAAGTACGTTTACTTCCTCAAGGTTATGTCTCTTTCCAACCTCGAAGTCATTAGGGTCGTGTGCAGGAGTGATCTTAACAACACCTGTACCGAACTCCATGTCAACGTACTCGTCTTCAACAACGGGAAGCTCTCTGTTTACAATAGGTAAAAGAACTTTCTTCCCCTTGAAATCCTTGTATCTGTCGTCGTTAGGATTTACCGCAACCGCTGTATCGCCCAGCATTGTTTCGGGACGTGTTGTGGCAAACTCGATAAACTCTGTATCGGAAACCGTGCCATCCTCGTTGATCACAGGATACTTGATGTGCCACAGGTGGCCTGCCTGCTCAACGTACTCAACCTCTGCATCGGAAATGGATGTCTTACATACAGGACACCAGTTGATGATCCTGCTTCCTTTATATATGTAGCCTTTCTCGTGCATCTTGACAAAGACCTCTGTAACTGCCTCGTTACAGCCTTCATCCATGGTGAAGCGCTCTCTGTCCCAGTCGCAGGAGGATCCCAGTTTCTTGAGCTGGGATACGATGGTTCCGCCGTACTCCTTCTTCCACTCCCAGGCTTTCTCAAGGAACTTCTCTCTGCCGAGTTCTCTTTTATCTATGCCCTGCTTCTTGAGCTCGTCCGTGATACGAACCTCCGTAGCGATGCTGGCATGGTCTGTACCGGGCTGCCAGAGGGCGTTGTAACCCTGCATCCTCTTCCATCTGATGAGGATATCCTGAAGAGTCTGGTCAAAGGCGTGCCCCATGTGGAGCTTACCTGTGATATTTGGCGGCGGGATAACGATGGTGAAAGGCTTTTTGGTCTCATCCACCTCAGCGTGGAAATATTTCTTTTCCTCCCACTTGGAATAGAGACGGTCCTCGATGTCCCTTGGATTGTAGGTCTTTTCAAGTTCTTTTTTCATGTTTATCTCCTATTATCTCTATATCAGAGCCGGGGGCTCTAAAATACCTTGCATTAGCAGGCGGATATCCGCCAAATGAAACTATAATATATTAATGTATCTGTTCATGCAAGCATGACAGCCATATTAATATATAGTTACTCCCGGTTCTGTATCTATTCTGATCAGCTGTGTTTTGCTTCGTTGAGCGATCTCTGGGATATCAGCGCGTTGTGGAGCAGCACCACTTCGCCCTTCTTGTGCTCTTTTACCTCATAGAGAGCGTTGTCCGCAGCGTACATGTAATCCCATAGCTTGTTGGTCTCACTCGGAATCGAGTTTCTGATACCCTGTGAGATGGTGACAGAAGTTCCCTTGTCTCCCTTTTTGGTTACTCCGAACCGCATGGAGGCCACCTGATCTCTTAAGCTGGTCGCACACTCCATTATCTGCGCGTCTGTCATGTCCTCGTAGACGAGGACGAACTCATCTCCGCCGTATCTGAAAGCCTTCACCGTGGGCCTGACCTTGCAGACGTTGTTTATGGCTTCGGCGATACTCTTAAGGCACTCGTCACCCACCTGATGTCCGTAGGTGTCGTTGTAGTGCTTGAAGTTGTCCACATCCAGGATTTCCACAGCCAGGGACTTCTGGTTGGCGTAGGCGTACTCGAAGGCTGTGTCTGCGTACTTGTTGAGGCTGTATCTGTTGCCCAGTCCCGTCAGGGGATCTGTCTCTGCCTGCCTGACAAGTATCCTGTTCTCTTTTTCTATAGAAGAAAGCCTGCTCCTTATGTTCATAAAGAACTTGTAGTTGGCTATACTCTCTTTTTCCTGCTCAAGGCTTGACTCGTAGTACTCCAAAAGAGCTGTTGCCTTGTCTTTATCCCTTCCCATTTTATCAAAGAACTCTATCTTGAGCTTGGCATAGCCCTTACGAAGGTTAGCAATGTTCAGGTCGGTCAGGGATCTCTCCAGATTTTTGATGACTCTGTCCACCTCCCCGAATCTTCCCACTTTTATGAAGAATCGGCAGGTCTGATAAATATCTTCTACGCTGTCCAGCGGAAACTTGTTGTTCTGCATCTGATACGAGAGCATATCTGCGTATTTCTCATATAGGTCCTTCTGCTTCAGGAAGTGATGGGCTCTCATCTTGGTATCCAGAACCGGAAGATCCTGGAAGAGCTCGCGACTCACCTTTGAATCCTGCTCAAGCTGGTCTATTCCCGTGAGGCACTTTTCCACTGAATCCGGCTTATCAAGAGCTATGTAGCAGTCGGCCTGGAAACAGTAACAGTACAGTAAATTTCTGTAATACAGGCTGTCGGTCCGATTCTTTCTTATCCCCTTGTAGGCCTGTTTGACATATTGAAGCGCCTGCTTGATATCGCCGTTGTTAAGATAGATCTGTCCTATGTTGAACATCACAAAACCGGGAATACTGCTGGTCTCCTCAATATCATCACAGTACTTGAGGGCGTTGAAGTAAAAATCCAGGGCGACCTCGGGATTTCCATGCTTAAGAGCATCGATTCCCAAAAGGTTATAACACCTTGCCAGATGCTCCATATCACCACACTCCTGCAGAAGTTCAATTGCTTTTAGAAGGTTGGTGTTAAACTTCTTGTAATCGGTACTGAGAAGGTAGTAGGCGTCGGCGACATAGTAGTAGGAGTAGCCAAGAAGATTCGGATCCCCGATCTCCTTCGCCCTCTTTAAGAGTCTGTTACTGCTTCCAAAGAAACCCTCAGACATGTGGGCTCTCTCCTTGAGCATCTCTTTATTCAGTAACGCAACATCCAAACCAAAGTCTTCTATCTTCATACAGTGTCCCCGGATTCATGAACCCCAATTTCCAGCAGCATATTCTCAAAATGTCGTTAGAAAATATTTTACAACATCATCCAAATAGTGGCAAGAAAGATATGTGGTTAGCTCAAGCCCAGTATTGGTGCGGTGTCTGAGATTATAAATGACAGTATTGTCATGTTTTGCTGTGGTTTACATAACATAATTGACCAATTAAGTCATAATGTGTTTTTACCCAGATAAAGCAGTGGATTTTATCAGCCTATTTAAAAAGCCTATTTATGCGGGGTTCTGGAAAGTCGTTTCCGAATAATCCCCAATTTCCACAGAGTTATCCACATGACATCAAAGTCAGTAATTGGCAACTTTTGTATCATTTCTCTGTCATTTTCCCAAGTTTTGTATACAATTTTACACAATAGGTGGGTTTTGATGGTTTACATAAATTATATTGTTATGATTTTATGTCAACCCATTCTCGGATTTATTATGATTTTTCAAAAAAAAACATCCGTAATTATTCCAAAAATCCGCTCCAGAACTGGGCTATCTCATTATTAACCGTTTGAGTCAAAACGCCTTTGCAGGTCTGCCACTCCCTTGGAAAGAGACTGCGATATCTCGACTCCATAAACCTGTCATCGAGAAGGAGTGCCACTCCTTTATCCTCTTCTGTCCTTATTACCCTGCCCGCTGCCTGAAGAACTTTGTTCATGCCCGGGAACCTGTAGGCATAGTCAAAGCCATCCAGTCCTTTTTGTTCAAAGTACTGCCTTATTATCTCCCTCTCATTGCAGACCATCGGGATTCCACAGCCCACCACCACAACGCCTATGAGACTGTCATACTTGAGGTCAATGCCCTCACTGAAGATTCCACCCATTACGCAGAACCCCAGTACGTTCTTGTCCTCCACTACCTCAATATCCATGTTGATGATCTGAGAGAGATCCATGTCGTTGCCCTGAGAGAATCTTCCAAGAAACTCCTCCCTGGACTTCTCCGTCATGAAACTGCTCTGGGCAAGAAGCTCTGTGGTGTCAGGGTCAAAAAACTCCTCATCATAGATCTCATAGACCTCGTAAAGGAACTGGTGTGAAGGAAAGAATACCAGATAGTTCCCGCCCTTTACCTTAATGACATTGTCGATGTACTCAGCCACCCGGTAATACATATCGTACCCTCTCTGAGTGTACCTGCTGCTGACATCCCTTCCAATGAATACTCCCAGCTTTGACGGGTCAAAAACTGACTTTGCGTAGATCTCATAATCCTCATCAGTACCTCCAAGCAGTTTCTTGTAGTACTGGATCGGCAGTAGTGTAGCTGAAAACAGAACAGATGAGATTCCCCTGTCCATGCAGGCCGCCAGATTTGTTGAAGGATCTATGCAGGCAAGTCTGATAAGGAAGTCTCCGTTGTCGGCGTACTCACCATATATAACGTAATGATCGTCAAGATAATCATAAATTGTGAGAAATCTCGATATCTCAAAGTAAAACAGCAGAATATCTTCCCTGCATGGACCTTCTGAATGGTCCTCCAGGTACTGGCTCATTATGGACGAAAGTCTGTTCAGGGGCTGAAGGAAACTGTCTATCGTGCTGTATACACAGCAGTCATCGCATCTTCTTTTTAGTTCTAAGAGGGCTTTGTTGCACTTATCCAGGTGCTTTGCAATGGCGGGATGGAACTCGCCTATAGTTTTCTTGAGGTCCAGAAAGCTCTCTTTTCTCAAAACAGCGCTGTACATATCCCGTCCCCTGTCCAGCAGGTTGTGGGTCTCATCCACCAGAAAAACATAGTCATGGGTTCTTCCGTCAGCAAAGAAACGCTTCAGGTGCACAAAGGGATCAAATACATAGTTGTAGTCGCAGATTATGGCATCTGCAAAAAGACTCATGTCAAGCGCCATCTCAAAGGGACAGACGGTGTGCTTCCCGGCATACTCAATCAGAGTCTCCCTGTCAAAGGAGTCCGTGCCGGTCAGAAGGTCATATATTGCATCGTTTATCCTGTCGTAGTGCCCTTTTGCATAGGGGCAGGCTTCAGGATTGCAGTTTCTCTTTTCCTCATCCAGAAAACAGATCTTGTCCCTGGCAGTGATATTACAGGTCTTGAGCCGCAGACCACCTGATCTTCGGAGGTTGTCAAAGGCCTCTGTCGCAACAGATCCTGTGATGGTCTTGGCCGTAAGGTAGAAGATCTTTTCCACCTTCCCCTCTCCCATGGCCTTCACCGTAGGGAAAACCGTGGTTATGGTCTTTCCTGTGCCGGTGGGAGCCTCCAGAAAGAGTTTTTTCTTGTGTACTATGGTCCTGTAGACTGCTGCCGCAAGGTCCTTCTGCCCTTCCCTGTATTGGAACGGGAAGTTCACAGCCTTTATGGAGGCTGTTCTGGTGTCGGACCAGGTGTACTCAAAGTCAGCCCACCTGCGGTACTTCTCTATAAGGTCAAAGAACCAGGTCGTCACTTCCTCGTAAGTGTAGGTACTGTCAAAATATCTTTTCTCCTCAGTATCCATATTGCAGTAGGTGATACGGACATCTACACTAGGGTAATGCCTGTCAATGAGGTACATGGCGGCGTAGCACTTAGCCTGCGCCAGATGTACCGGAACCGCCTCCTTCATTCTGGGCAGTTCCCTGTAGGTTCCCTTTATCTCGTCGATCATGGGTTTTCTGACTTCTTTTCCGGTAAACGACGCCTGTCCGGCTTCGACCTCAGACAGGGGCTTGTCCATATGCTCGTCAAGTATTCCGTCAGCCCGCCCCTCTATGATTATTTTGTAGTTGTCATAGTTCTTTTCATAAGAGAGCGGTACCTCAGCGTGGTAGTCCGGCCCCATGCTCTTCTGGATCATGCGGTGGATCCTGCCGCCCTCCTGCATGGCGTCGGGACTCGACTGGTGTATTCTGTTGTCTATGTCGCCGGACCTCAGGACGAATTCCACCAGCCCCCGGACGGACAATCTTATTTCCATTTGATAAATGTCTCCCTGCTTTTACTTGATACTTAAACGTTATCTCATCTCATGATTATATCACAGGCCATGTTCTTTTTATGGGACCGAAAACAGGCATGGGTGACGGGGGGTGTGGTTCATTTTAGTTTTCATCAAAAAGAAGGCAATAGCTGTCAATCAACTTCCGCTAGCCTTTTTCTTTATCTAATGTTGTTTGTAAGTCCGGGATCCCTCAAAAAAATGTGCTTTTAAGTTCTTTTTAGGATATGCGAATACAATTCAGATTAAAGGAGATGAAACTGAAATGAAGAGAATTGCCCTTATTCCTGCTTATATGCCGGATGACAAAATGATTGCAATTGTAAGGAAGCTCTATGACGCGGGTTTTGAAATCATCGTCGTAAATGATGGCAGTTCAGATGATTGCAACGGAGTATTTAAAGAAGCATCGCAATATGCCAAAGT
>JAEEGL013390401.1_pt1 | contig 18691 bp, 16 predicted proteins | sample 9134231 | NCBI WGS metagenome assembly JAEEGL01 (sample SAMN16246548, study PRJNA631951) | gut metagenome | biome: gut microbiome; feature: rumen; material: fiber-attached | host: Bos | place: Iran: Karaj | collected 2018-10 | reverse complement strand
CGCGCCGGGTGCCGCGCCGGGTGCCGCGCCGGGTGCCGCGCCGGGTGCCGCACCAGCTGCTTCATTCAAAATGGACTGCTTGATCTTGTCTCCAAGCATCGACGGGTTGGCGGGAGCCTCTAAGTTCTGCCCGCCGACAATACTCGCGCCGTCCTTGATGTCGAACCCCTTCAATATTTCAGCGGTTATCAGCTCGTTATACTTGTCAGCCGCTTTTTCCATTCCCTGCCGGACGCTGCCGTCGGGATTGAAGATATATCCCGCGACACGATTGAACCGATTGAAGGGGTCCTCGGGCGCGGCCTCGACGGGCGCACCACCTCCCGTGAACCTCGTCGTCCCCTTCCTGTCCTTGGCGGTAGGAATGATGCCGCCCAGCCCGTTCGCGGCGGCAACGCGCTCCGCGCCTCTGCGGACGTTTCCGAACACGGCGTCAATTTCGCCTTGCGTCGGCATACGCCCGCCACCTGCGCCGCCTAATGCGCCAACGTCAATCGGCGTGTTCAGCGACCGCCGCATGTCCGCCTCAAGAGCCATCTGCCCGCGACGCTCGTCCGAGAGCCGCGCGTTCTGGTTGGCTATCGCCGCCGTCCCCCTCTCCCATTGGTTCGTCTGCGGATTCCACACGGAGCGGTCGTCCGGGCGCGCGTTCGGGTCGTCGCCCGTCACGCGGAACTGCTGCGGAGGCGGCGCGGACGCCTGGATTAACGGCGCGTTCGGCGCGTGGCCGGGGCTTACAATATGCGAATCGTTGTGGGCTTGGATGAGTTGTGCCATGTTATGCCTCCTCTTGTTCCTTAAGATATGCGAGCGGGTCCATGTCGAGGTCCTCCGCCGGCGCGACGCTGTTCAGCTGGAGCTTGTTGAACTTTAGCTTCGCCGTCTCGCTGTGAAAGCCGTGCGAATTGAATTCCAAATCGGGGGAAATGTCAATGCAGACGTAGCGCCACGTGCAGATGCGACGGTCCATGTAGCGCCAGCACGTTATGGTGTAGGTCGCGACCTCCCATGCGTCGGTAAGGCCGTAGTTGTCGTACCAGGCGCAAAGAAGCCAGTCGGGAGCCTCGGTCTTGTGGTCGTCGTAGTAGTCTTCCCAAAAGTAGCCTCCCGGCCATATTGCGCCGAGGCGGGCGCGCTGCCAAAACGGATTTTGCAACGTGCCGGTGTAGGCGGGATCAATGACGTGGGAGTTTCCGAACTGCGCGATACTGCCCTTGAAGGTAAACTCCTTTGGCATTCCATTGTCGTCGAGGTCAAAACGAATTGACGACTCAAACGCCTCGTCGGTTTCCGGCTCCAGATGTTTCATGCGGAACTGGAGTTGTACGCAACCGCTGATACTAAGTCTTTCAACGCCCGTGTCGAGCTGGCTTTCTGTAAGCTCATCCGGCACGGTCTTTTTATAAGTTATTGTCGGTGGTAGCCCGTCGGATTTTTGCACCCATGCAGGCACGGGAATTGTAGTTTCGGCCAATACGCCGTGATCATGCCCGTGCGTAACGCCCGTAAAATCAAACGTCCAGTTCTTCCCCTGCTCCTGCGGCGTCAAGCGGTCGTAGTACCATTTATCGTGCGTTTGATCGACGAAAAGCTCCGCGCCAACGTAGGGAATAAGCTCGTCATTGCCGTCCTTGAGTTTGCAAGCTAGGCAGGAGTCGTTCGTCATGGACGGGTACTTGCACATGAGAAAACCCTCGGCGGAAAGGCCGAGAAGAGTATCAAGAAGGCTAAGGTCGTCCTTTTCAATGAAAATGCAAAGAGCGCCCCGCTGGTCAACTTGCAAGAAGTTTTCGGCAACTATGTCTTCAATGAACTCCATTACTCTTCCGTGTCAACGGCGTAGCCAAATGTGTAGTTGGGGCAGGTGTTCGTCCTAACCGTGAAAGTGGCCTTCGCGGGAATGTCGCTCGCGCCGAGGCCGACGCCTGCGGGGAACTTGTTGTCGCGTTTTTGTTTTGAAAGAACTTCCTGCGGGCCGAACTGAAGCGCAAGTAAAACCCTCGCCCCCTCGGAAAGCCCCTGCCTGATAATGGGGCGCACGGCGATGCTGTCCGGGTCGTGTAGCAGGAAGTTTCCAATGAACTGCCGCTGCTCCGGCCCAATGCCGATAACGCGCCCGCCGGCGCTGACCTGGACCTCGCGGAGGAAGGCGTACACGGTTTCCATGTTGCAGGTGTCGTCAATCTGCGTCGCTATACGCGATATGGCGTAAAAGCTGAAAGCCGTATTATTGTCCGTGCCGACGGATGAGGATTCGGCATCAACTGAATTTGTGCCGAACGCGGGGCCAACGATCTTGCCTGGGTTGGGCGGGTCAATGTCGCGCAGCGTCCACCAGCGGCGAACGCCGTTTATCATGGAATAAATGCGGTTGATAAATCCACCCGCGCCGCTGCCTGAATCGGCGTCGCCTTTAAGACGCAGGCCGTTCGCCCCGTTCTCAATGGAACCCGCGTTGTCGATTTTGTTTTCAAAGTAGTCTGGCGGGTCGCCGGCGCGCATAGAAACTTTGCCCGCCTCTTCGTCCGTCTTTTTGTTTTGCGGCGCGCGTTGATCGTTCGCGCCTTGCGTACCGAGGAAGTCCGCAAGGCGCGAGGCATTGGAGGCCACCTCGAAGTCGAAGGCCTTGCTTTGCCCGTCCGAGCCTGAATATGACGCCTGGATTCCCATTCGCGCCTCCTAGTAAGTGGCCCCGGTTTGAAGCGCGAGCTTTGAGACGCCCGCGCCGATTGTCTCCGCGCCAGGATAGGAATCCTCGCGCTTCTCCATGAAAGTGCACATCTTGACAAAAATGTCGTTGCGAACCTCGGTGAGCTTGATGAACATGGCGATAAGGTCCTTGAATTTGCCGAGAACGTCGATAACCTTGCCGCCGATGTCGCAAGTGAGCGTCGCGATCTTCCCGTAGGCGTCGATGCGGAGCTGTACCAACTCGTCCATAAGGTCGTTAAGGGCGATTTGACGGTCGCGCTCGATACCGCTTTCAGTCGTCGGCCAAACCGTGCCGTTGTAAAGTCCCTGGGTAATCATCCGCGACCGCGTTTCCTCCATGAGCTTGTCGAATTTGCGGTTGATTTCGGCGATGCGCGAATCTCCGAATGTGTCGGGAATCTCACCTACTTTGTCGCGGAAGAGGTCGAGCGCGTTCTTGCAATCCGCCACGATGCCGTCAATAAGGTCGCGCAGGTCCTCGGGCGCAATCGGGCGAATGTTGTTCATTTCGTCCTCGGTGCGAGACACGACAGCCGCGTAGAGCTTCACAAGCTCTTCGTAGCGGTCCACATTGATTTTCTTCCCGTCGTTGTGCGCGGCAACAAATGACGCGGCGAGGGCATCGACGGCTTTTTGACTGTCAAGAATCCAACGCTCTAGCGTCACGACGGCCTTCGAGCAATAATACGGGTCGTTCTTGTCCGTCGTCTCGATTTTAACAGTATGTCCATGTTCCGTGGTGTCCGTCTTGTCATGATGAATTTTGTAGTTGTTATAGGTGTCCTTGGACGAACTTTTCGCCTTGGCGTTGGACTTCCCCCATGCGCTATATGTCTCTGAATCGCCCTTGGACTTTCCGCGAGAACCCGCATAATTGGAACCATCCTCATTGGAACCCGCTTCAGAACTGGATTCAGATTCTGACTCATACTTGTTTTTCGACCCGCTATTGGAGCCTGATTCATTAGAGGCTTCGCCTTTGGTCTCTATGTTTCCAGTTGTAGTGTCGTCGCCTTTCGTTGTCACCGCGTCTTTTCCGCCATGCGTTTCCGTGCGGACGACTTTCTTCTCCCCTGGATTTGCTATTCGCGTGTTGTCCGTCGCACTGATGATATGCCACCCTTGCGCGAACATGGGATTCAGGACCGAAGCGCGCAACGCGCCGACGGTGCCGTAGGACCCTGTGTATTCGCCGAAGTTAATCGTGCAAGTTTCGTACTTGAACCAATCCTTGGTGTTAAGCGCGAAGTTGGCAGGCTTGTGCTGACTAACGTATGTTGAAAACGGCGTTTCTACAATCGGGATTTTCTTAAGCGTGTCGGACATGGAGCCTCCTTATGCGGAAAGGGCGTACTGTAAAATGGTCGTGGAACGGGCGGCATAAAGGTTTTGCCCTGCACGGTCGATGGTAAAACCGTAAACGTAGTTTTCCTCAATATTCCAGGTCTGAACAAATGAAAGTGTCGTAATGTTGAAAGGCGCGGACAAATTGAAGATATGGAATTTGCTATTGTGAGAATCAGTATTGCCGTCAACCTCGTGTAGGACAAGGGTGAAGCCATCTGGTGAAAATTGCCAATTACGGACGTTGGCTATGCTAAACCTCGACAAGGACACCTGCGTGTAAATCAGGCTTGCGGAACTTACATCGAAAGGTGTTTGCAAATAATAGCTTCTAATAGAGTTTGAAAATAAAACCAACAAATACAACCCGTCATTGGAAAAGGCAAGTCCAGCCGTATTGCTAGTAAGCTCTTTTAGAATCGACATCGTTGACAAAACAGGTATGCCGATATAAAAACTTGAATCCAATGCGCAGGAAAGAATGTCGAAGTGGTTAATCAGGACGCCATCGATTGTCACGTCAACGCTGTCACTTCCATGTCCCTGCTGAACGTAATGAAGCCCATCAGATGAAAATGCGCAAGGCCGCCGGTCGTCAAACAAGCCGCGCGTCCGATCTGTATATGAAACATTGACGAGGTGAGAAATGTCACCATAATGTCCAGCAGGGAATTGATATCGGTTTAAGCGCAGACCTGCACTAGAACTATATGGCTGGCAAATAAGGGATGAACTGTCATTATTGATAAACAATCGACCGACAGACAATGGCGAGCCCGGAGTTTCGGTAACGCCCGATGTGAGTACCACTCCGAAATCAAGATACTCTGACTTCGTGAGATCGAAGTTCCACCCGGAGGAACCTGTGCCCTGCCGGAAAGCCGTGCGCCTATGAAGAGCGTATGCCATTACCAAGCCTCCACGTTCCCGGAGCGTATGAACTGAATCGCAACACCGAGAAGAGATACCGCCGTCGTCAGGGTGTCGTGAGTGGTGTCGGATGCTTCGCGCTTGAGCCAGAAGTGAACACGTTTGCCGGCCTCATAGGTGCCGTCAACGGTGATGGCGAGCGCAGAAGAAACATGTTCCTGATTGTAGCTACTAACAGTATCATCAATGTAAGCGTAAGAGGCAGGGGCAATATCAATCGCGGAGTGATTGGTATGGAAACAAGCCTTAGCGCCGAATCGGACGGCCTGTGACGAACCAAAACTTGACTGATAAGGCGTCCAATAGAACTTGAGTTTGATTGAGCCGCCATTCCAATCATCGGGGAAAACAATGTCGAAGTCGGCAAAAGAATCCCTGTATATGGAACCATTAAGCTCTTTATCAAAGCGAATCGTGTCAAAGGATGCAAGCCCCGTGCTGCGACTCAAGACCTCGGCCACGGCGCTATTCGTAAGATTTGGCGTAATTGCGCCGGCAGGGACCCAAATCACGTCATAGCGCTGGAATGCTTGCGCATAAGCGCCGAGCTGCGCCGCAGTCAGTTTCTTGAATGAACCCGAATGATAAATGAGCAGCTCATCGGCGTCGTCAAATGGATCGAGGGCGGTGAGGCCGTCTTTATCATGAATGCTGACGTGATCGGTTTCGGACTCAAGCGCAGGCTCGCCCCATGTACCATCGCCGAACAGAACCTTTGTCGCGTCACCGGCAGCCGGCGCGGGAACAAGGCCTGTCGTACCTCCCGAACCTGAGTCGGGAGTGAAAACGGAAGATCCTGCGGGCACTCCCCATGTGCCATCACCCTTGAGATACTTTATGGATGCGTCTTCCGCAGGAAGTTTTGGCAAAAGCCCAGGCGCGGAAGTAGTGGCATTTGAAGTGGTAACGTCTGCGCCAACAGTAAGAGCCGTAAGAGGCGTCTCGTGGAGCAAATTAAGAATGTAATCCCAAATACGGGAGATTTTGCTTTTTTTGACGGTTTGCGCGGAAACGTCCGAGACGAGGAAGGTATCGTCGTTCGCAAGCGCGGCGTTAATCTCGCTCGCGCCATTGTGATCTACGAGGCCCTCAAGTTTGGCCTTGTCGGCTGCGGACATTAGGCCATGACGACTGGTGGAGGCGTCAAGGTCCGTTCCTTCGTCAGGTGCGGCGAGCTTGTCGAGCTTCTTGTTGTCGAGCGCAGTTTGGACAATGTTGACGGCAACGCGAACGGCCTTTTCGGTCGCGACAGCGGCATTACTCGCATTTGTGGCGTCGCGCACCTCCGTGACGAGCGACGTGCCGCCCTTGAGAAGTGCGCCCGTACTGCCGTCATAAAGCGGAATCTCGCCGTCGGCGTGGAGGCCCGTCTTGACCACGGTGTCCAACGCCTCGGCCACGGCAAGCTCCGTCGGTACATGATCGTCGTCGGCACCGGCTGGCGGGCGGATAGACGTAACTACCTCTTTAGCCGCGACGCCTTGCGACATGGCACTAGTTATTGCGGCGCGGACGGCCTTTTCAGTTGGAATCCTGGAGTCGGACGTGGCAGAATCCGTTTCGTTCACCTCCGTCGTCACGGTTGGCCCCGCTTCCAAGTTGCGGCCATTTGAACCAAATTTCGCCAAATCTCCTTGCGCATGGGTGCCGACGGTGAATTTCACATCATCGTCAACATACCCCTTCACGGCGTCAATACCTGTGCGGACGGCCTTCTCCGTCGGGATGTTGTCGTCGCTTGCTGTCATGGCAATGGCAACACTCGTCACAATGCCCTTGCCTGTTCCAAGAACGCCGGTCGCGTTCGCATAGACGGGGAGATTGCCCGTCGTGGTGGACTCGGGAACCATCGCGGCGACTTTGTTGTCGGTATAGTTCCTAGCAGCTGCCGCAGTCGGGAGTTGCGCATTCGTTGAGTTGCTGTCAAGCGCAGTCGAAACAGCCAACCCGTCCTGAAGCGTTTTCGCATCCGAACCCCATTGCGGCACTTTGTTTGCTGTCGTCGTGCTAGGTCCGTAAACAACATTGGCCAAAGCCAGCATGTCTTTCATTTGCCACTTGCGGAGCACCGTGCCGTTATGGGAGAAAACGTATTCCGTTGTCGCAGGCTGTGAGGTTTCCGTGGCAATCTGATTTAGATACGCGCCGAGGCCATTAAGGATAAAACTGCGGACAGTTGAAAGCGGTACTTTCTTATTCGTTAATGTCTCGTCCTCAAGTTGGGCGACAAGCATCAAGTTGCCGTCGCTCAAAGACTCGGCGGAGGTCATTCCACTTAGTTCGATTGTGGCCACGATTTGAGTGCGAAGGTACGCCGTCAGCTGCGTGAGCGTCATTGTGAACTCATCATTGCCCTTCTTGACAATGAAAGTGTCCGTGGCGGCGACGGTTTGGACGCCCGCCTTGGCAAAGGCGTAAGCGATGATGGTATTGGCGAACTGCGCGCCGGACGCAAATTTCAACGCACCTGCGGCATTCTTCCAGGTCACGCTACCTGTGGAGGCGTCAAATGCGTCCGTGCCGCTGCCAGTTGCGAAGGCCGCCGCTTCCTGAATAACCGAAAGAACGTATTTGGCAATGTTGGCCGTCGAAATGCTTCGCGGCTGATAGCTTCCAGAAATTTCCTCCACGGCGGGGATGCGCTCCGCTCCGCCTATGGTGGCATCATCTGTAGCTTCCTGGATTTTCATGTTTGCCATTATCTGTACCTCCTGAAAGTCGCGCCGCGCAGGCCGATTGACTCATACGCCCACCGCCCGACGCTCGCCAGCTCAATGGAACACCACGCCCCGCGCAGCCGGCATCTGTTCTTCTGCTGCCAGCCCGCCGTGAAAGTGAAAGCCTCGCCCGTCCCGTCAAGGCACGTCTCGGCGCTGTCCGCCGTGCGCACCGTCACCGTGACGTTCGCGGAGTTCTTGGCGAAAATCGCCGTGATGAAATTCGTGACCGCCGCGAGCGAATCGTGGCGCGACAGCCGCACCGGGCCAAGCACGACGCGGGACGAAATCGCCGAGCCGCTGTCGTTCACCTCGCGCTTGAAGTGCCGCAGCCCGTTGTCGGCGCAGCGGAACACGACCTTGCGGACTCCGCGATTCTCGACGCGGACGCAGGACTTCGGGACAAGTCCGGCCACCGCGAACGTCTCCGGCCATATCGCCCCGCTCGTCTCCATGAAGTATGTCTTGCCGTCGCCGACGTTGAGGATGTGGATTCCCTCGAATTCGGGGTCGAAGCAGAGGACCGTCTCCGCCGAGGCGTTCCGCAGCCCGTCGGGAAGCTGCGTTGAAACCGCCGCAAGCTCCTGCCCCGGCGTGAGCCGGTAGATGCCGCGCGGGGAAAGGAAGAAAAGCGAATTGCCGTTCCATGTCCAGGCGGACGGCCCGACGATGCCCACCTCGGGCGAAATGCAGACGCGCTCGCCCGTCGTCAGCTCGCCGTTGTACACCCAGAGGCCGTTCTGCGTCGCGACGTAGAGCCGCGTGTCCTCGACGGAGGCGATGCACGTTATCTCGTCACCCGTGCGGTTGGCGAGGCCGACATTGCCCGCGACCGCGCGGCCCGCGTTCTCGTAGTCCGCGCCGTAATCGAAGTTGCCATAGTCGTCGTTCGCGGAGGCGTACCACGTCGAGCCAGACGAAATGACGAGCCGCGCGCGGTAGTAGCTCGTGCATTTGGACTCCGACGGAATGTCGCCCTTCGTCGCCGTCGCGTCGATGTGCTGGTGCGGGTCCACGACGTGGATGCCGTCGAACATGGTGTCGAACGCGAGGCCGTGCGGGATTGTGCCGCCGTCCGGCCAGAGTATCGCCTCGCCGTTGGGCCAGCACCACACCCCGCCGAGGTCGTCCGTAAACGGCGTAAGGCCCGGACGCGAGCCGCCGCGCGCGCGGTTGAGGAACGTGTCGCGCCCCCAGACGTTTACGCAGTCGGGCGTGAACGGCGCGGAGCCGTCAGCGGGTTCGTAGGCGCGGAAGCCTCCGGCCTTGCCTAGCCCGTTCATCGGGAATCTGACTTCTTTGGCGAACTGGTTCATTACTTCGTACAGATGTGTTCAATGACTGCGGCTATCTGCGGCCTGAGTATCAGCGTCACGGAGACAATGCCCGTGATTGTGACGATTTGCCAAGAGCACCGCTCTATCATGCGGAAGAGTAAAGGCCAAAAACCATTCGCGGTGGAGCCGGACTCGATCTTGTCGCGGATGAAGAGGTAGCAAAGGTTGAAGAGGTTTTGCGCGTTGGCCTGCGTCTTTTCCTCAAGTGTCAGGCCGTTCGTCCCTTCCGCCGCCTCGGAAATGAACTCGATGTAGTCGTCGCGGTTGCCGGGACTGATGTGCTTTGCGACCTTCAAGTCGGCGATGGTCCCCTCAAGGCGGTTCTTTGTCTTTTGCGTCATTGCCATTTGCACTACCTCCCCGCCTTAATCACGTTCGTGCGCTTCTTGCCGCCGTCGTCGAGAATCACAAAGGCGTATGCCGTGGCCTTGCTTAACGCGGAGGCATCCCAACCGCCGTAGCCATCCTTAACGTTCTCGAATCCGCGCGAAGTCCTGTCGGTGGACGTGTGTTCCCACTTGCCGCCGATCCACTTCCCATCTACTAAACAGAAGAGCGCGCATGTGCAACACGGGTTTTTGTGAGAGCAGTTTCCGTCTAACTTCTCGCAACCACCCTTCACCCATTTGTGAGACAATCCGCTAGAAGTCACCTTGAGACTTCCAATCACCGCCGACGATTCCAGCTTGGCCTTTTTGCCGTTAAAGTCTCCCCAGCGCCACTCCAGCGCGCTAAAATCCACCTCGTCAGCGGATTGCGTCATTTGCCCGTCATTTGCCGGAGCTGGCGCGACGACCGGGCCGCTGCCCTTCCAGTTGCCACATGAAAACGCGCCCGCGTCGAGCGCCGCCTTTGCCTTCGCGGCGTCCGGCCCGCGAGAGTATTCAAAGCCGTTGACTTCATACCCTTTGCCCTTGAGAGCCTTCACAGACTTGGCAATGTCAGCCGTCGTGCAACTAGGCTCCAACTGATCCATCACGATTGAGCCGAGCGAGGCGTGAGTCGTCTTGCCGCTTGTGTGGTGTGTCGCGAACGGCCCCGTCCAGCCGGCGGTCTTGATTGCGTCGCAGAGAGATTTCCATTTCGCCGAGCTTCCCTCGCCCTCGTTCATTTCCAATCCCAAGACAATGTAGGAAATGTACGGCATGAAATCCTTTAATCCGGCGGCATACTTCGCGGGATCGGCGAAAATCTTTTGACGGTAGCCGTCGCTATCGTCGGCCACGACCCAGGCGACGACGCCGAGGCCCCGCGCGCGAATCTGCTGAACGCGCTTCAACGCCGTCTTGTGCGCGGAGGAATCGGCCAGCGCGTCATAGCCCGCGCCCTCGCCGTCCGCCTGATTAACGAGCAGCAAGTGAACGTGATCGCACCCGATACCTACCTGCCAATCCAAGTATTCCTTGACTTTGGAATCGCTGAACTTCGGCGAGACAAGATTCATCATCCGTTTGCTGGCATTTGAGCCGGACCAATTCGAGGAATACTTGCACTTCTTCCATTCGACGGCGCCGAGGTCCGCGACCTCCCCCTCGGCGCCCTGCCCGGCGTGGGAAGTCTCGGCGTGGGAGTCTGCCGAACCGCTCTCGACTTCGTGTTGTCCACCCGGTTTCTCTGCATCGGTGTATAGTGTCTTGCCCTGTTGCGACTCCGTGACCTCGGGTTGCTCTTCGCTTGGCTCGAACACGTCAGGTATGGCGAGACACCCGGCGAAGAAGAGCAAGGCGAGAATGACCGGCGCCCGCTGCTTGACCGCATGATAGAAACCGCCGAATCTGCGAACCGCCCAATAGTACACCCGTGTCAACGCGTTGCCGGCAACGCGCATGACAACAGTTGTCTGGCGCTCCGTCTCGGCATTGAGCAAATTTCCAAACATGGCATCAAACAGCCATCGGACATCTTCAACCTTCCAGCCCCACGCCTCGGCAATTTCCTCCAAGTGTTCGTAGCCGGCATCATGCCCGAGCGCGGCCTTGATAGTGTTCCAAGAACCAACCTTGTCAGGCGCAAGTGAAGAGCCGTCGCAGAACGGCTTGCGGTCGCCAGTTGCAAAGACCTCAAAGACGCCATCAATTATCCCGAAATCATCGCAAAGGAAATCCGGCACGGAGCGAATCGAACCGTCCGGGAAATTGATTGCCTGATGGAAACGGCCAAGTATGATGTTCTGCTTTACAACTACGCGCTTGTTCTGGTCGAGTTCGTACAGTTCCTTAACCTTCTTTGCCATTTTCCTCGCCTCCTTTGCGATTTTGATTGCCGTTGCAGCGTCCATGAAATCCGTCCTAGCCCTCGCAGGGGATTCTGCGATTCTCAAACTTCTTGTAGGCGTCGAGGTAAAACTCCTTCTTCGCCGCGTTGAAAGTCACCTCGTAATACATGCCGTCGGTGAGAGTGGTCGAAAGCAGCCACTTCTTGTTGCCGAGGATGTGGCAGAACCACACGACGAAAACCTTGAAATTGACTTCGCCATCCGTCTTGTCCAAATGCTCGCGGGCGTAGTCATAAACCATGTCGATTACCGTGTCCGTATAGTCCATCGTTGTGTCCTCCAAAAAACTTTTCCTCTTCTCAGGTTCAGCGGGTTTTAGTTGTTGCTCGGCTACCTCGCACACCCGTGCGGCTCGCCTCGCGTTATGTCGCTTTGCCCTTTGCGTTTCCTAACTCAACCAAACCTCAACCGATTGGAGTGCCTCCCCCTCGAAGAGGAAATCAAATGCCCCGTCAGCCCGTCCGCGCCGAAAGAAGAAAAGAGCGCGTCCCAACGGGGCGAAATCGTCATCTACCTGGCTTCTTCTCAACATGCGACGGATTTTCCTCCGCCTTTGCCCGGTATTCTTCAAGAACCTTGTCGGCGCCCTCGTCGGGCGCTTCGCGCTTACTGGCCGCCGGCTTGCTTGGGCGCTGCATCTTGGCGGGCTTCATCCCCTTGCGCTTCTGGCGCATGATGCGATCGCGCGACGAAATGTAAATCCTATCTTCGGAATCGGGATTAGGACGCCGCTTGGCTGCGGCGATTGCTTTATCCTCATGCTCTTGCCTGGCCTTGTCGAACGCCGGCCGGAAGGGTAGAAGCTGCGCGGCGCGGCCGATTGCATTTGAAACCGTGTTCCCCTCATGGTCGATCCAAAGGACTTCGACGAGGCGTGTGCGCTTGTTGCCCTTGCCGAGAATCTTTATCTCATGCGTGACGGCAACGGTTTTGCCAGGCTTCGGAATCCGGAAATGGGAGCGTGTGCCGTCGGCCCACTCGATCACGCCGGCGCCCTCGCGGGCCTCGCGGCGCTTCATCCAAAGAGCCTCGTTCGTCACGATATTGCCCGAAAAGTCAACGCCGACAACGCCGATCCAGTTTGTGCCGGCAGCCGGAATGTCAACAAGGCGCGTCGTGCCGTCCTCGCCCGTAATGGCAACTGGCCTCGCCGAGACAGAGAGGGCCGAGAGTAGCAACAGCGGTAAAAGCATCTTCCTCATCATTCGCCTCCAATCCAGTCAGGCACGTCATCGGCGTCGATTTCCTCGGTCGAGAGATTGCCCGAATCGTCAACCTTGAGCCGCCACCACTTCTTGTTCGGACTTTGCAGCGCAATTCCGCTCTTCGCGTAAACGGTCGCCTCGGTCAACATGACAGCGCCAGTTGTGGCCGATTCGCTGACAGCCTTGTAGATCCTGCGCCCGCCGGTAGTCGAATTCGGGAGCTTCGGCACGGCGATAACCCATGCGGACTCGCCGCCATAGCTGCCAGCCACCGTGCTTTGCCCGATAGGCCGCACCCATTGTGCGTCGGCAATGTCGTAGCACGTCAGGACGTAAGGCGGATCGGTGACGGACGTGTCCGTATAGATGTAGTCGTAGGTGTCCGAGCTTTGGAAGTCGATGCCGATGATGCGAAATGTGCCGTCGGCTTGCCCGACGCCCGCGACGGACCGCAGAATGGTTCTGCCGTTCTGGTAGAGCGCGATTGAATCGTTCGGCGTTTCCGTGGTTTCGGTGCGGAAGAAGGTGTCGCGGGAGAACCGAAGAGGATTGCCAGCGAGATTGACGGTGTTCGACGCGGGATAGTTGGCCCAATACTGCGCCCGCTGCGCGTCGTAGGTCCTGCGCACCCATTCGCGCAACGTCCCGAGCGAAATGCGCCCGTAGGTGTCGATGAACTTGTAGTCGCCGAAAGTCAGGTCGTCAACGGGGTCGTTCATGTGTCCGTCGCGGCCCGTCACGTTCGAGAAGGTTATCTCAATGGTGTACGTCACGGGAACGTCGCGCCCTTGCACGGTCGCCTCGACAATAACCTCACCTGATGCGGTAATGTCATAATTGAGGTCTAGCAGAATAGACATGGGAGAAAGGCCGCTCCAGCCAACGGCCTCGAAATGTGTGCATTTGACGGTCACGCCCTCAATCACCTTGCCGTTAATCGGAATCAGGCGAAATGTGCGCGTGTACCTCGGCGTGTTAGGGTCGATTTGACTGTGAGACGGGATGTAGTCCCCATCAAAGACGCGAACGGTGTGGTCGCCCACGAGAGTTGTATTCTCGCCCGGTTCAATGTAGAAGTCGGGGTAGTCCAGCTTTTCAAATGGAACGCGGCGCAGGGCGAACATGTCCCGCACCGGCACGTACTTCTTATCCGGGCCGCCGACATAGAGGCTTGCCACGGAATTGGAGCCGGAGTCCATGCCTGGAACCGCCACGAGGACGCCAGGTTCCGCGTTGCCTGCGCGCGCCCTCACACCCTGGTCGGACGCGAAACGGACAAGGCCCACGGTGTCAACGGGCACGGTTTCTGCGGCCCATGTCCCGAAGGCGAGAAGGAAAATGAGCGCCAGAAGCGCGGCCAGTATCGAAATCAAACTCTTCATGGCGCATCCTCCACAAGGTTAGTCACACCGCCGGCGTAGAGGTCGGCAGCGGTCCAAAACCGAATATCCTCCGTGCCGTTGCTATCAGAGCGAATCATGGCCGAAAGACTTTCAAGAACTCCATCGGCGAGATACGACGGACCCGAAAGCCCGCCACCGTCATTGAGGTACATCGTCTGGCCAATCGGAATGACGCGCCCGTTCGGCGCTACGAGAAAGAAGGGGTCGCCCGAATCGTACATGTGGCCCATGTGAACGCAGTCGGCGGCCTGCGCGGGAACGTCTATCCCGTCCGGGTACGGTGACGTGAAGGTGGACGTGCGCGGCTCGGCCTTCCAGCCGTACAGCGTGGAGCCGGTCCCGCCGAGGCAGTATGGCGTGACAGTCTGGTGCGCGTTGATTGTCAGGCACGGCACGTACTTGAAAAGCGTCGGCGAAAGAGATTGCAGCACCTCCCGCGTCGCGAAATGGGCGATGCACTGATCGGGGACGGTTTGCTGCAATCTGTAGAGGCGGATATCGGAATCATTGCCGCTCGCATAGGTCACGGTGCCGACGGCCCCGCCAATATGCGATAGAACGTAGTCGTTATCGTTCGTGGACCGCACAAAGCGCGGGTGGCATTGCCACGCGGAAAGCACCCAATCGCCATAGTGCGCCGCGCCGACGGCGTAATGCGGTGCGACGGCCATAAGCGGCACGGACCGATAGCCTTTGATAGGGTTTCCGTTTGAATCCTTTCCCAATGCCGGCGGAGCCGCGTGTCCCTCGTGGCAGGCCGAAGAAAAGCACCAAAGATTCGTCTGCAAGGCGGGCCAAAAAAAGTCGCGGTTCTGCTTGAAGGCCCAGGCTCGCGCCGTCGTAGGCGTGGCAAGGTCGGCCCATGTGCTGGAGTTTATCATCGCGCCAGCCCACTCGTTCGTATGGATTCGCCCGTCGGAGCCGAAACGCGAAAGCTGGCGCGCGGATTTCCACGTCGTGTACTTCCAGGCCTCGTAGCGCTCGGCAAAGGAACGGCAGTAGTTGTTCGCCACCAAGTCCGCCTCGGCAGTCGAGACGGCGGCCAGCTTCTCAAAGAGATTCGCAGCCCAAAGGTAGCGCTCGGTCACGTTCGTCTCGGCGGCGTACAAGTTCGCGACGTTTCCAGGCCGAACGGGCGTCATTACGACGGCGGCCTCGCGCGTGACGCCGTTTGTGTCGGACGCGGAAATGTGAACGACGCCGGGGACACCAGACGAAAGAAGCGTGTTGTTCGTGAAGGCGGACACCGCGCCGGACGGGTCGCGGTAGTCGAAGGAAACGGGCGGGACGGGATCGCCATAGGATGCGGCGACGGAGTCGGGCTCGGCGAACAGCTGGTAGCTGCGCCAGACGCCTGACGCGCCCGTCATGCGCGCGAGCATGTCATTCGTCGGCATGAGGTACGTTCCCGCCGGCGCTCCTGGAATGGAACCGGCGATGCGGATGTACCAGTCACCCGGCCACATATAGGGAGCCACGGACTTTTCAAGGGAACGGACAATGTTTGTGACGGCCTCGCCGTCCGTGCCACCGCCGCCACCTTTCGCCGTCGCGACGATCTCGCCATTGGTCAGCATGAGTCCGTCGCCAATAACAGTTTCGCCTGGAACGTCCTGCCACTCCGTCGCGGACGCGGCGAGCGCGAGAAACGCCACGAGGCAAAGCCCGAACTCCTGCAACGTCTTCACGACACGCCCAAGCGCCGTGCCAATCGCGCGCTGGCTTGAGTAGGTTGTCGGCACGTCGGCGAACGCCTCGCGAATGTCGGACATGGAAACGCCAGCAGGCCCCGAAGGCCCCGTGAGGTCGTCGCTCTCCCACGTCGAGCCATCGCCGAACGTGAAGATGATTCTGCCGCCGGATTGCTCCACGGAGTCAATCACCTTCGTCTCGACAAGCCTTTTCAGCTCGGCGATTTCGGCAAGCTCGCTTTCGATTGTCACGGGGTCCTGCATGTCCCCGTCGCCGATCCAGTTCATGACCGTCACGCGGCCACGGGCGACGAGGCAGTTTTGCGTGTCGTTCTCCACCGCGACGAGGAAAGTCATTTTGCCGTTTTCGGGAATGAAGCGGAAACTCTTGATGAGCGCGTCCGTGTTGCAGTTGAGCGTCGCCGTGAGGACGGTGTTTCCCGCGTCGTCGGGCGTCGCCGTCCATTCGTCCGCGTCGTCGAACGGGAACTTCGCCACGTCGCCGAGCTTGCCGCGAATGCGGACGTGAATATCGTCGCCGGACTCCATTGAACCGGGCGGCATGACCACCGTCAGGGCGACGGCCTCGCGCACGGCGATGATTCCCTCGCAGACGAGGCTTTTCGTCTCAATCTCCGGCAAAATTCTCAATGTGCTAGCCATTACGCCCAGCCTCCGTAGTTGACCGCATCCGTGCCGCGCGGGCCAATCGCCTGGAATGCGGCCTCGTTGACGGCCTTTTCAAAAGTGATTTTCTCGCTCGCCGCCTGCGCCGCGTCGGTCCACGGGCGGTTCTGCATGGCAAAAAGCCTTGAAAGTGCGCCGGCGACAATCGCCTCGCCGAACTGGTCCACGAACGGCCCCGGCAAATCCTCGCTGTTCATGCTCGGAACGCAGTCAACCTCGGCGATGAATCCCGTGCAGGACGAAATGAATTCCTCGGTAATCGCGCCCGTGAACACCACGACGGGGCCAGGTTCGACGGTCCACTTGCGATTCGCGGACGTGAACACCTTGTGCGTCACCTCCACGCCGTCAACCGTCTCAACCCACAAATGGAAGAACTTCACTTCGCGGACGGCCTTCACGCGGCAGTCGCACGGCGCGACGACGGGGTACGACCGACGCCCAACGTCGAAAGTGACGGGAATGTGGAAGCGGAGCGCGCTTGTCCGTTCGCAGAAGTCACGGCAGGCCGCCTGCAAGGTCTTGCGGACCATTACGTCGTCGCAGCCGGGGAGGCGGTACACCATGTCGTCGGCGAGGCTTCCGAGGTTGCGGAGGTTGGCCGCTACCGCGTTCTCTTCCAGGGCGTTCTTGTACTCAAGGATTCCCATTCTGCCTCCTACGCATGGGCCAGGGCGTTGAACTCGGCAAGGTACGCCTGCGCGCGCTGCAAGGTGAAGTCGTCGGCGGCGTCCATGTCGAGGCACTTCGACACGGCGAAGCAGCGCACGGCGCGTTCCCAGCGCGGATCGCATGGAAAGTCCATGGACTCCGCGCTGGTCACGTCGCTCGCGGCGCTGTTTTTCGTCAAAAACGGGAATTCGATATCCCGCACGAGCTTTATGCCGCGATACCGCGACTGCGGGCAGACCGAATTCAACATACGGATTCCGTCGAAGATGTTGGAGACGATGAAGTACGCCGGATAGGTGCCGTCCGGCGTGTGTTCCGCAAGCAGCGTCTCGCGGACCTTCGTTTCAATGTCCCCAATCGTCACGGCGGAACCCTCCTACTTCGTGGCGATGCCGCCGAAAATGTCGCCGTCGGGCGTCGCATCCTTCGCGGACTTTCCACGCTTCTTCGCGGCGGGAGCGGGCGCAGGGGCGGGCGGCTCGTCGGTCGGGATTGTCACGGTTTCCACCGGGACCTCCGCAGGGGCTTCCGCAGGGACTTCCAGCGGAGCGGGAGGCGCGGGCGGCGCGGGAGGCGCGGGAGGCGCGGGCGGATTCAGGAGCATTTCGGGGTTGCCGTTGCGCTGGACGCAGACAATCACGTCCTCCATGCGCAGCTTATGCGCGAAAACCGCCGCTGCAACCTTGTCGGAAATCAGAACCTCGTCCTTGTCGAGGGGAATCTCTTCCAGGTTGCGGCTGACCGCGAGCGGGAAAATGGCAAAATGACTGGTGGAAAGAATCTGCATGGTTATCTCCTGTTGGGGATGATGGACTCCCCGTGGAGCCTGCCGCGGGGAAAGTTTGTTTTAGGCCTCTACAGGAAGGCCCCCCAACAAGGAAGTTAATCCATGAAGGGACAATCGCCATACAGCGTGACCACAAAGCGACCGTCGGAGACGGCGGCACTAGGCACGATGTACAGGTACTGCGGATTGCCCTTCGGGACGAGGTAGGGCGTCGAGAGGTTCGCGACGCTCGGCGTGTTCGTCACGACGGCGGTCAGCTGCGAGAACGCCTGCGCGGCGGCAACGGCACCGTTCGTACCGATGTTGGCCGTGTAGGATGCCGCGCTCGTGCAAGTGCCGCCCTTGTAGTCCTTTTCGGGCTTGATGGCAGCACCACGGACGAGGAATCCAGCCGGAACCTTCGCGAGAAGGACCTTGTTGGTGACGCCGGCGGGGACGCGGGCGAAGTCAACGACCGCGACGACCTTGCCATTGACAAGGTACGCATCGGAGACTTCGCCATTCGGCGCGAGATAGCCTGCCACCGTCGCCGGAGCGGCGATGGCGAAGCTGATGGAGAGAGCCGCGACGAGCGCGGCGGCGAACAGTTTGTGGCACTTCTTCATTGTCTTTCCCTCCCTTAGAACCGAAGAACGGCGTAGCCAACGCGCTCGGGATAGACTGGAATCCAGTCGTAGGCCACCATTGCGCGGTGGTAGTCGCCGAAGGTCTTCTCGAAACGGCCGGCCTCGATCTTGGAAACCTCCAGGTCGTAGCAGATGCCGGAGCGGTCGCCGAACAGGCAGATGTAGTTGCCGTTCGTGTCCTTCGGGCAGCGGTTCGACTTGAAGACGCGGATTCCGCTGATCATGCCGCAATCCACAATGTCCTTGCGAACCAGAGAAACGGCGTCCCCGGAGAGGGAGGCGTCCTTCAGCTCGCCGCGGGCAAT
>JAEEGL010164028.1_pt1 | contig 18691 bp, 18 predicted proteins | sample 9134231 | NCBI WGS metagenome assembly JAEEGL01 (sample SAMN16246548, study PRJNA631951) | gut metagenome | biome: gut microbiome; feature: rumen; material: fiber-attached | host: Bos | place: Iran: Karaj | collected 2018-10 | reverse complement strand
GTCGAACATATTCTTCACCAACCGCGTCACGTCGCTGACTGTTCGCACCATCACGACCGCTCCCTTCGCCGCCGTCCCGCCGGGAATCCGGACCGGCAATATACCAAAAGCCGTTCATGCCTGCCGGACGAAGCGCCGGCGGATGTTTGCGGCTCCGGCATATACCGCGGACGATTTGTAACAAACCGGAACCGTTCATTGTTCGCAAGTATAAGAAAAAGCCAGACCGGCGCCTGGCAATCAATCCATCATTTTCGCACCACCGAGCCCAGCACCCCGTTCACGAAGCGCGGGGACTCGTCCGAGCCGAACTTCTTCGCCAGCTCCACTGCCTCGTTGATGGCAATGCCCGGCGTCATATCCGGCACGAAGCGCATCTCGTACACCGCCAGGCGCAGGATATTGCGGTCGATAGCCGCCATCCGCGCCACTTTCCATTCCTTCGACACCGCCGCCAGGGCGGCGTCGATTTCCGTCAGGTGCTCCCGCGTTCCCGTCACCAGCGCCCGGGCGTAGCCTTCGTCCAGCTCCGCCGGTTTCTTTCCCGTCTCCCAGGCCGCCGCCAGCGCCCGGCTCTCCTCGTCGGCGCCCGCTCCGGCGGTCATGTCAAGCTGGAAAAGCGCCTGCATCGCGGCTTCTCTCGCTCGCTTCCGGCTCATGGGCGTCCCTGCTTCCGCTTGAAATGGATGTACTCCGCCGGATTGAAATCCCGCAGCCGTTCCAGCCACTCGTTGTCCTCGCTGTCCACCTTCAGCCCGAGCCAGATGCCGACCGTGACGCAGATCATCACGAACGCCGTCCGGAAAAAGCCGAAAATCAAGATGCAAATCGCCAGGAACGCGCCGACGACGGCTCCGATCACACAGCCGCGATGCGTCGCCCAAAGCCAATCCAGACACTGCTTGATATCATCCTTCATATCGCTGCCGCCTCTCTTACCGGACCCGCCGGGCCGCCGTCTCCGGCCGCGCGATTTCCGTCACGGCCACCGTCAGCTTATACGTTTCCAACCCCAACACCTGCTTCATGTTGCGGTCCACCTCGCTGCGAATATAGTCCGAAACCGTGCCCACGTTCTGGTCGTCGTCCACCGCGACGTTCACCGCGGCCTCCACCTGGGACCCCTCGCCCTGCGCCGTGGAGTGCACCTTCGCCCGGGCCTCCCGCACGCCGAAGACGCCCATCGCGCACTTCTCGATCAACCCGCAGACCGCATTGGTCGCCACTTTCACTTCGCCCGTCGCGGTCTTCACCAGCACCGCTTCCGGCTCGTCCTTCTTCTTTTGCTGCTTGGAATCGCCCGACCGGGCAAAGCTGCATCCCATCATGTGGACGCTCCAGAGGAACAGGAACGCCGCCACCGCGATCGTCTCCCACCGCGACAGCAGGAACCGAAGCTCATTGTGAACCATCGGCTCCGGCAGCACGTGCAGGCAGAGCGCGATTACTCCCAGCGACGCCAGGGCGATGAGCAGGGCGTAAAGGAACAACAGAAACCGATTGAAGAATCCCATGATAACGGTTCACCTCGTAACGAAAGAATGAAACCGGCACCGCCGGCAAAAAGCTACCAGCATTATATCATGCGGGAGGAAAATATACAACCGGCCCCGGCGGCGGGCAGGCGAAATGTTTTCCCGGCCGCCGGCGGAAAATTTTCTTCAAATGCGACTTATTACCCATATCCCCTCTTGTCTACGAGAGCAAATCATTTTATAATATGGAAAAGACTTTGCATTTCGCTCAACCCGATTCCAAGGAGGAGGAAAACCATGTTGAGAATCAGACTACGAAAGGCCTATCGCGTTTGGTGGCAGCGCGGTTCCGTAATCGTGCTGACGGCGCTTCTCTTGCCCGTGATGCTCGGTTTCTGCGGCTTGGCAGTGGATCTCGGCAATCTCTATATCCATAAATCGCGCCTGCAGAACACCGCCGACGCCGCGGCTTTGGCGGGGGCGGCGAAATTCGCCGGCGAGTCGGAAACCGTTACCACCCATCCCCAGGCGGACGCCGAAGCCCGGCGCTACGTCACCAAGGACATGAAAACGACAACCCTCCCCAACGAAACAAAGCGCGAGCGTTACCAGGCCCAGGAACAGGACGGCGTCATCTATTACCGCGTTGCTCTGACGGAAAACGTGCCCCTCTATTTCCTGCGGCTTTTCGTTCCCGAAGGCACCCAGGACGTCAGCGCCGATTCCATCGTCGCCATATCGGCGGGCGAGGAGCTCATCGACGAGATGTTTGGCTTTGCCATGTGCGCCGGCCATGAGAGCCAGAAGAATTACAATATGCGGCAGCCTTGGTCAAATCCCACTGCCAACGACTGGTCGATTTGGTTCCATACCGATAACGTACAGGTCAGCGGCGACATCATGACCAACGGGAAACTCCGTTTTGACAACAGCCGGAACACAACCCTTGACGGCAGCCTTAGCGCGTTCTCGGGTGTGAAGGATTGCGATACGTCTTTTTCGCAGCAATTCTGGAGAAACGGCGTACAGTACACGGAAACGGTGTCACCCAGCGTATGGGGCGTATATAACTGGGGCCAGAACGGGTCAATGGAACTGTTCACCTTCATTGACAAGGACGGAAAGCCTTTTGTCTCCGAGAACGTCACCGGAAACAACATCACGGAAACCGACGGCGACAACGTAGGATTCCGTGACAAGATAGACATTTCCGTCGCCGCTAACAAAAGTGTCCAGTCCTTCATTGAGAATATCAAGTCCATGTCTTTTGCCGACCGCGAGAATCAGCACACGTATTATGACGATTCCAACCGGAATTACAATTTCTCGTCGTCGAACGATACCTCGCATTTCCCGGCGCTTTGCCCCCATGGCAGCACAATCGTTCCCTCCAGCGCGACGTCAACGCCGACCTGGAGCCGTTGGTACGACAAGATCGTTGTCGGCGGCGATATCCAGGTCAGCTTCGAGAAATCGCCGGCGCCGGGAAGCGATGATTCTGCCATCATCGTTTCGCTGAACGGCAATATCCATATCCCCAATGATATGAATTTCCAGGGCATTCTTTACGCGCCCAACGGCAAGGTCACGATTGACGGCCGGGCCAAAGTCAGCGGCAGTATCGTCGCCCAGCAGATCCTCATCACGACGGGCGGGCAGTATATAGAGGCAAAGGACGCCTTTACGAAGAGCTCGTCGAAGAAAATCAAGACGGGGGCCACTTACAAACTCGCCAATCCCCCGAATCTGAACTGGGATTGAAGCAGGCGGGACAGGAACGGCAGTCAGAGAACCGCGTGAAACCAAGCGCCAAAGCACCCGGCGGCAGGAAGCGTCCTGTTGCCGGGTGTTTCTTTGCCGCCGCTCGGGGGAAAGGGCAACAGCTTGCCGGCAATGCCGAATCAATCGAATCAATCGATCCGTTTCTTTAAGATGGCGTTTTGTTTGCCGTTTTCCGGGGCGCGACAGGAAAATGCGGCCGGCGGGAATTCCCGCTGGCTTTTTTTCCCCGGACGGGGTACAATAGGACGCGGCGGCGGATGATCGCCGCGATAGGAGGTCGCTATGCGAAAGAGAAAAAGGATTTGCCCGGCTTCGTGGCGGAACAGGATCTGGCTGCTCGTCCTGGCGGCGCTGCTGCCTTTGTGCCTGTTCTTCCCGCCCCGCCTCGCCGCCCGCAAGGGAATGGACGAGACCGGCGGCGCCAGGATCGTCGTGTTGAACTATCACAAGATCGAGAATATGCACCATTCCCTGGCGGTGCTGCCGGAGGATTTCGACCGGCAGATGAAGTACCTTCACGACAACGGTTTCCACGTCATCACCCCGGCGGAACTTCACGCGGCGCTGACGGAGGGGGCGGAGCTGCCGGAGAATCCGGTGGTCATCACCTTCGACGACGGTTACCATGACAATTACAAGAACGCCTATCCCATCCTGAAGAAGTACGGTTTCCGGGCGACGATCTTCGTCGTCACCAGTTACCTCGATCAGGCGGTGCCCGGCTACATGACCTGGGCGCAGGCGGCCGAGATGGAGGCCAGCGGCCTCATCGACATCGAGTCCCATACCGTCACCCACGGCTCGATGGTCGAGCTCAGCGACGAGCAGCTCCGCTACGAGCTGGCGGAGTCGAAGCGCGATATTGAGCAGCGGCTGGGCAAGACGGTGGAGTTCATCGCCTATCCCACCGGGACGTATAATCTCCCCATCGCCAGTCTGGTGACCGCGGCCGGCTACAAGGGCGCTTTCACCCTCAAGTACGGCAACGTGGACCGGACGAGCAACCTCTACGCCCTGGAGCGGGTGCCCATCTTCCATACGGCGAACACCTACCGATCCTTCCTGGAGCGGCTCCAGTACGTCCCGGTTTTCGAACAGTTGGGCTGGAATAAGAGCTGATTTTGCCGAAAAATAAACAGTTAGTCCCTGCCACGGTTTGACATTTTCGTCAAACCGTGTTTTTTTGCCTTCGGGAGACGACGTTTCGCGAAAATGGATAACAGGATATTGTGGATAATTAAATTTTTGTGGGAATATATTGTGGCGGTGGGGGAGAATGAAAGAAAAAGATTTCGTTCCCGCCGCCGGTTGGGCGATAAGCAGGAAAATAGACCCAGAAAAGTTGAAAAACCCTTATTTTAAAATATATGTTCGTTGATTTCCCGCCAGGGGAAGGAGGATTTTAGGTGGGAAAAAAGAATTTATTTTAACCAAAAGTGGGGAATTGTGGTAAAATGTGGGGGAGAATTTTGGAAAGGTGGTGAGACGAAATGTTGATGGGAGAGCACGCGCACACGATTGACGCCAAGGGGCGCATCATCCTGCCATCGGAGTTCCGCGAGGACCTCGGCGAGCGTTTCGTCATCACCCGGGGCTTCGATACCTGCCTGTCCATCTACAGTGAAGCGGATTGGCAGGTGCTGACGGAGAAGCTGAAGTCGATGCCGGTGGCCAAGCCCGAGGTGCGGATGCTGAGCCGCGTCTTCGTATCGGTGGCGCGGGTCCTGGACTGCGATCGTCAGGGGCGGTTCCTGGTGCCGAGCAATCTGCGGAAATTCGCGATGCTGGAGAAGGACGTGGTACTGGCCGGCGTCATCAACCGCGTCGAAGTCTGGAGCAAGGCGGAGTGGGAACGTTACAACGACGCGGTGATCCCGACCATCAGCACGATGGCGGAGTCGCTGGCGGAGCTGGGGTTCTAAGCGATGGCGGAGTTCCATCACGTCAGCGTCATGCCGGAGGAGACCATCGGGGGACTCCTGACCTCCCGGGACGGGACGTATGTGGATTGCACGCTGGGCGGCGCCGGTCACGCCGCGCGGATCGTCCGGTGCCTTTCCCCGGCCGGGCGGCTCATCGGTATCGATCAGGACGCGGCGGCGATTGCCGCGTCCCGCCAGCGACTGGACGGGGCGGCCTGCCGGGTCGATATCGTCCGGGGCAATTTCCGGCGGCTGGAGGAGATTCTGGCGGAGCTTTCCGTCACCGCTGTCGACGGGGTGCTTTTCGATCTCGGCGTTTCGTCGCCGCAGATCGACGAAGCGGAGCGGGGGTTTTCCTATATGCAGGACGCGCCCCTCGATATGCGCATGGACGGGACGGCGCCGCGGTCCGCTTTTGAGGTTGTGAATTCATACAGTGAGGAAGCGCTGGCCCGCATCTTCCGCGAATACGGGGAGGAGCGGTGGGCGAAGCGCATCGCGGCGTTCATCGCCGCGGCCCGGGAAGAGGCGCCGGTCAGGACGACGGGCGAGCTCGTGGACGTCATCTGCCGGGCCATTCCCAAAGCCGTCCGAAGGGCGGCGGGGGGCCATCCGGCGAAGCGGGTCTTCCAGGCGATCCGCATCGAGGTCAACGACGAGCTGGCCATCCTGGAGGGGGCGCTGCGCACGGCGGTGCGTCATCTGAAGCCGGGCGGGCGGTTGGCGGTCATCACCTTCCACTCGCTGGAGGACCGCATCGCCAAGAACACGTTGCGGGAAATGGCGCGGGGCTGTATCTGCCCGCCGGAGCTGCCCGTATGCGTCTGCCATCATCAGCCGGAAATCCGGCTGCTGGGCAAAGCGGTTTCACCGGGGGCCGGAGAGACGGCCCGCAACCCGAGGGCCCGGAGCGCCAGGCTCCGCCTCGCGGAAAAACTCCTCCCGTCCGCGTCGCAGCGGACAGACGGGAGAGAAGGGAGTTCGATGGAATGTCAGCGTTGAATGCGATGAGACAGGAAGATTTCGGCTTTGAGAGGGACCTTTACGCGGCGCCGGTCAGGAAGAAGGTACAGCGGGTGCAGCCGGCGGAGCGGCCCCATATCAATACGAATCTGCGCAGCCGGGCGCTGGTCCTGGCCATGGTGCTGACCGTGGCGGCGTCGATCATCACGGCCCGCAGCATCCTGAGCGCCGTCCGCGGCGCGGAAATGCTGCAGACGGTCCGGGAGGCCACGCAACTGGAGAGCGAGAACCAGGAACTGGAGATTGAGATCAACCGTCTGAAGTCGCCGCAGCATATCAAGGACTTCGCAATCAATCACCTGGGTATGGTTGTGCCCAAGGACGTGTACTTCGCGGCGGATAAGCAATAAGAGGCGGTCCGGCGCGCCCCCGAGGGGTTCCCGGGGGGTTCCCGGGGGGAGGCGATTCGCGCCGGCCATTGAGGGTATTGCCGCGGCAATGCCCTTTTCATGTGGGACGAAGCGGGAACGGAGTCCATGAGAAAGGCGGGGAGAAAATGCAGAAGAAGCTGAAGGATCTGGCGGCGATGGTGGAGGGCGCGAAAATCATCGGCTACGCCCAGGCGACCATCACCGATATCGTGCAGGATTCGCGGCAGGCCGGACAGAATTCGCTGTTCGTCTGCGTGGCGGGCGAGCACGTGGACGGCCACGACTTCATCCCGGCAGCAGTGAAGCAGGGCGCCGTCGCCATCATGACCGAGCGGGACGTCAAGCCGCCGGTGGGCGTCGCGGTGCTCAAGGTGCCGGATCTCGACGCGGCCGTGAAGAAGATCGTGCCGGCTTTCTTCGGCTACCCCGGCAAGCAGCTCCGCCTCATCGGCATCACCGGAACCAACGGCAAGACCACGACCAGTTACCTCGTCCGATCGATCCTCGAAAAAGCCGGGCACAGGACGGGCCTCATCGGGACCATACAGATCATCATCGGAAACAAGATCCTGCCGGTTCATAACACGACGCCGAATGTCGTGGATCTGCAGCGCACGCTGGCGCAGATGGTGGACGAGGGACTGGAGTACGCCGTCATGGAGGTTTCCTCCCACGCGCTGGATCAGGACCGCGTCGCCGGCTGCGAGTTCGACGTGGCGGTGTTCACGAATCTCACCCAGGATCATCTGGATTATCATAAAACGATGGAGAACTACCGCGCCGCCAAGGCGAAACTCTTCGCTTCGCTGATGGAGGGCGTGAAGCCGGGCAAGACGGCGGTCGTCAACGTGGACGACGCGGCGGCGGGCGTCATGCTGGAGGCGTCGGGGCCGGCGGCCCATATCACGTACGGCGTGATGAACGAGGGGGCCCGGCTCCGGGCCGTGGAAACCAGGGTTCGGGCCACGGGCGCGGACTTCGCGATTCAGGGCAGCTTCGGCCGCCTGAAACTGCAGCTGAAGATCACCGGCCTGTTCAACGTCTATAACGCCCTGGCGGCGGCCGGGGTGGGGCTGGCGGAGGAAATCCCGCTGGCCGTCATCGAAAAAGCGTTGACGGAGTTCGGCGGCGTGCCGGGACGGTTCGAGCTCGTGGACTGCGGGCAGGATTTCGCGGTGGTGGTGGATTACGCCCATACGCCGGACGGCCTGGAAAACATCCTGAAAACGGCCCGGCAGATCACGGAGCACCGCATCATCACCGTCTTTGGCTGCGGCGGCGACCGCGACCGCACGAAGCGGCCCGTCATGGGGCGCATCGCGGCGGAGCTTTCGGACGCGGTCATCGTCACCTCGGACAACCCGCGTTCGGAGGATCCGGAGGCCATCCTGGACCAGGTGATGGCCGGCGTCAAGGAGACCATCGGCACCAAGCCCCATGACCGCATCGCGGACCGCCGCGACGCCATCCTGACCGCCATCGCCATGGCCGGGCGGGGGGACACGGTCGTGATCGCCGGCAAGGGCCATGAGGATTATCAGATACTGGCGACGGGAACGATTCATTTCGATGATCGGGAAGTCGCCCGCGAGGCATTGGGAGGAATCATCTGATGGCGGAGTTATCGTTGGCGGAAATCATGGAGGCGACCGGGGCCCGGGTGGAGAACGCGGCTTCCGTGGTGTACGAGGACGTCGTCACGGATACGCGGAAAATCGCCATGGGGAACCTGTTCCTGGCGCTGCGGGGCGAACGCTTCAACGGCGAGGATTTCGTCCGGGACGCGGTGGAGAAGGGAGCGTTGGGCGTCGTCGTCAGCGAGGGCTGCGACCGGGAAAAGCTTCGGGACGTCAAGGTGCCGGTTTTTTTCGTGGCGGATACTCTGAAAGCGTATCAGGACATCGCCCACGCCTGGCGGATGCGCTTTGATCTGCCGGTCATCGCCGTGACCGGCTCCAACGGCAAGACGACGACGAAGGACCTCACGGCGTCGGTGCTGGCGGCCAGAATGCCGGTGCTGAAGACCGAGGCGAACTTCAACAACGAGATCGGCCTGCCGCGGACGCTGTTGCAGATTACGCCGACCCACCGGGCGGCGGTGGTGGAGATCGGCATGCGCGGACTGGGGCAGATCGCGGCGCTGGCGCCGGTGGCCGCGCCGACCATCGGCATCGTCACCAACGTCGGCGAGACGCACGTGGAGCTCCTGGGCTCCATCGAAAACATCGCCCGGGCCAAGGGAGAGATGGCGGAGGCCATCGCGCCGGGCGGGACGGTCATCCTCAACGACGACGATCCCCGGGTGGCGGCCATGCGCGGCCGGGTACGGGACGGCGTCCGGGTAGTGGCCTTCGGCACTTCGGGCAACGCCGACGTGCGGGGCGGCGATATCGAGGCGGAGGGCTCGGCCATGCGCTTCAGCGTCTCCTTCGACGGCGCGCCGCCGGTTCCCTTCCTGCTGCCCATGGCGGGGCGGCACAACGTTTACAACGCGCTGGCGGCGCTGGCCGCAGGCTACGTGCTGGAACTCACGACGGAGGAAATGCAGGCGGGGCTGGCGGAGCCGGAGGTGACCGGGCAGCGCTTCGAGCGCCGGCAGATCGGCGATATCACCGTCATCAACGACGCCTATAACGCCAGTCCGGCCTCGATGAAGGCGGCGCTGGAAACCCTGCGGGAAGTCGCCCCGGGACGGAAAGTTGCCGTGCTGGGCGATATGCTGGAGCTGGGAACGATTTCCGCCGAGGCGCATCGCCGGGTGGGCGCCCAGGCAGTGGACGCCGGTGTAGCCGCGCTGGTGACCCGCGGGACGCTGGGGGAGGAGATCGCCCGGGGCGCGGAAGAAGCTGGTCTGAAAGAGGTTCACCGCTGCGCCTCCCATGAAGAAGCGGGACGCGTGCTGAAGGAAATCCTGCGGCCGGGGGATACGGTGCTTTTCAAGGGCTCCCACAGCATGGCGATGGGAGAGATCATCGGCCTCCTGTGAGGGCAGGGGCGGCGGATCGGAAGAAAACGCGGCGCGCGGCGTCGGGAGGGGAATGATTATGGGAAGCAATTCCTGCCTGCTGGCGGGCCTGGTGGCGGCGGCGGTCGTGCTGATTTCCGGCCCCCTCGCGATTCCGGCGCTCCACCGGCTGAAATTCGGCCAAAGCATCCGCGACGAGGGCCCGAGAAGCCATCGGGCCAAGAGCGGCACGCCTACGATGGGCGGTCTGATGATCGCCGCCGGCATCACGATCGGGACGTTGGCGGCGACGGGCCGCGAGCCGGCGGTCCTGCTGGCGCTTTTCGTGACGTTGGGGCATCTCGTCATCGGATTTGTCGATGACTATATAAAGGTGGTAAAGAAACGCAACCTGGGGCTGAAAGCCCGGCAGAAGCTGGCCGGGCAGATCTTCATGGCGGTGCTGGTGACCTTCATCGGTACCCGCTGGCTGGGCATGACGACGGAGCTTTGGATTCCGTTCGTCGCGCGGGCCGTGGACCTGGGCCTGGCGTATTACGTATTGGTATTTTTCGTTCTTGTGGGCACAACAAACGCGGTCAACCTGACCGACGGCCTGGACGGCCTGGCAGCAGGGACTGTAGCCGTCGCGGCGGTGGCGTATGCGCTCGTGTGCGTTCATTTCGGGAAAGCGGCGTTGGCCGCTTTCTGTGTTGCCGTAGCCGCGGCCTGTCTCGCCTTCCTGCGCTTCAACGCGCACCCGGCCAGGGTGTTCATGGGCGATACCGGGTCGCTGGCTCTCGGCGGCGCGCTGGCGGCAGCGGCCATCCTCACGAAGACGGAACTGTTGCTCATCGTGATCGGCGGCGTTTTCGTCATGGAGGCGCTGTCCGTCATCATCCAGGTCATTTCGTTCCAGACAACGGGCCGGCGGGTCTTCCTGATGAGCCCGATCCATCATCATTTCGAGCTCAAGGGATGGCCGGAGACGAAGGTGGTTCACCGCTTCTGGCTGGCCGGGGCGCTGCTCAGCGTCCTGGGACTGATCATCCTGCGGGTCGGTTGAAATTGGGAAGAAAGTATGATACAATCACGGAATCCGTAGCCGGCAGCGATGGCTGGATCGCGGCGGCTTTTTGTTTCGCGGCGGCGGCGCGGGTTTCGGACCGGGTTTGGTATGCGACGCCGCGGCGTTTGGCGGCGAATCATGGGTTGATTTAAGGAAGTGAGTCGGTTGGAGTGGAACGAGGAAAAGATTCTTGTCGTCGGCGCCGGCATCAGCGGCATCGCGGCGGCGAAGGCAGCCCGTAGCTTCGGGGCGGAAGTGGTTCTCAGCGATGCCAAGACCGAAAAGGAAATCCCGCAGGACCTCAGCGAGCTGCGGGCACTGGGAATCGGGCTGGCGCTGGGGCCCCAGGACGAATCGCAGCTGGACGGCGTAACCCGCGTCATCCTTTCGCCGGCGGTGCCGGTGAAGATTCCCCTGGTCCAGGCGGCACGGCAGCGGCAGATTCCGGTGGGGAGCGAGGTGGAGCTCGCTTACCGGCTGGCCAGGGCCCCCATCTACGCCGTCACCGGCACCAACGGGAAGACGACCACCACGACGCTGCTGGGGCAGCTGATGGAGACGGTCTATCCGGTGGTTGGCATGGGCGGCAATATCGGCGTCCCCCTCTGCGAGGAGGCGCTCCGGGTGGGCAGCGAGGGCTGCCTCGTGGCGGAGATTTCCAGCTACCAGATGGAGGCGACGCAGCACTTCCATCCCCGGGCGGCGGCCATCCTCAACGTGACGCCCGACCACGTCGTGCGCCACGGCTCTCTGGAAGTCTATCAGCAGATGAAGGAGAAAATCTTCGCCCAGCAGACGGCGGAGGATTTCCTGATCCTGAACTATGACGACCCGCATACCCGCGGCATGGCGGAGCGGGCGAAGGCGAAGGTCTGCTTCTTCAGCCGCCGGGAGGCGCTGGAGGAGGGCGCGTTCCTGGAGGACGGGCAGCTCGTCATGCGCTGGCAGGGCAAGACGCACGCCATCCTGCCGGCCCGGCAGCTTCGCATCAAGGGCGGCCATAACGTCGAGAACGCGCTGGCGGCCAGCGCCATGGCCTTCCTGGCGGGGGCGCAGCCGGAGAAGATCGCGGCCGTCCTCCATGATTTTCCCGGCGTGGAGCACCGCATCGAGCCGGTCCGCATGGTGGACGGCGTCATGTATTACAACGATTCCAAGGCGACGAATACCGATTCGGCCATCAAGGCGCTGGAGAGCTTCCCCGGAGAGCCGGTGGTCCTGATCGCCGGCGGCGACGACAAGATGACCGATTTGACGGAGTTCATGCAGCTGGTGAAACAGCGTTGCACCAAGCTGATCCTCGTCGGCGACGCGGCGGCCCGCTTCAAGGAGGCGGCCATCAGGAACGGCTTCCCGACGACGGACATCCGTGAGGCCGGCTACTCGATGGAAAAGGCGGTGGAGATTGCCCACGCCCTGGCCAAGCCGCCCCAGACCGTGCTGCTGTCCCCGGCCTGCGCCAGCTTTGATATGTTCAGCGGCTTCGAGGAACGGGGCCGGGTTTTCAAGAATCTCGTGAAAGCGCTGAAAGACACTATGGCATAAGGGGTCCTGGCATTGCGCGTCATTGTATCCGGCGGCGGCACGGGAGGGCACATCTACCCGGCCCTCACGCTGATCCGAACCATCGGGAGGAAAGTACCGGAGGCCCGGTTCCTTTACGTCGGGACGCGGGCGGGGCTGGAAGCGGACATCGTTCCCCGGGAAGGGATTCCCTTCACCACGGTGGAGATCAGCGGCTTCAAGCGCAGCCTGTCGCCCGCCAATCTGGCGCGGGGGGCCAAAGCCTTCGGCGGCGTGCTGAAGTCCCTGCGGATCGTGCGGGAATTCCGCCCCGATATCGCCATCGGCACCGGCGGCTACGTCTGCGGCCCGATCCTGCTGGCGGCCAGCCTGCTCCGGGTGCCGTCCCTGGTGCAGGAGCAGAATACCGTTCCCGGCATCACCAATAAGCTGCTGTCGCGCTTCGTGAGCCGCATCGCGGCGGGCACGCGGGAAGCGCTGGCGGTCTTCCCGAAACAGAAGACGGTGTTCACCGGGAACCCCATCCGCCGCGAGGTCATGGAAGCGCGGCGGGAGGAAGGGCTGGCGGCCTTCGGGCTGGACCCGGGAAAAAAGACCATCCTGGTCTCCGGCGGCAGCCGCGGAGCCCGCAGCATCAACCGGGCGATGACCGGCGTGCTGGCACACTACGCCGGCCGGCCGGGGGTGCAGATCCTGCACGTGACCGGGAGCGACGGCTATGAGGATACGCTGGCGGAGCTCACGGCAGCCGGCATAAATTGGGAGGCGGCGGGCAACCTGTTCCTGCGCCCCTATCTTTACGATATGCCGCAGGCGCTGGCCTGCGCCGACCTGGCGGTGTTCCGGGCCGGGGCCATCGGCATCGCCGAACTCACCGCCCGCGGCGTGCCGTCCATTTTGATTCCGTATCCCTACGCCGCCGCCAATCATCAGGAGCACAACGCCCGGGCTGTGGAAGCGGCGGGGGCGGCGCGGATGATCCTCGACCGCGATCTCGGGGCGGAAAGCCTTTTGCGGCTGCTGTCCGAGCTGTTGGAAGACGACGGCACGCTGCGGCGGATGGCGGAGGCGAGCCGGGCGCTGGGACGTCCGCAGGCGGCGGAGGAAATCGCCGATTTGGCTTTGCAGATGGTTCGCAAAGCGTAAGGAACTCTCACGAAATACGATACGTTTTTTGTTCCGGTTCATGAGAAAGGGAGAAGGCAGTATGCTGGAGGATATCCATAAAATCCATTTCGTCGGCATCGGCGGCGTCGGCATGAGCGCCCTGGCCCGCATCCTGCTGGACAAAGGCTACGCGGTTTCCGGCTCCGATCTGAAGGATTCCCCGATAGCCCGGCAGCTTCAGGAACACGGCGCCCGCATCTTCCTCGGCCATCGGGCCGAGAACGTAAACGGCGCCGAGGCGGTGGTGGTTTCGTCGGCCATTCCCGCCAACAATCCCGAGGTGGTGGCGGCAAAGGCGCTGGGCCTCAAGCGCCTGCACCGCTCTGACGTCAACGCGGCCCTGCTGAACGCCGCCCGCGGCATCGCCGTGGCCGGTGCCCACGGCAAGACCACCACGACCTCCATGATCGGCCTGGTGCTTGAGCACGGGGGACTGGACCCGACCATCGTCATCGGCGGCGAGGTGGACTACCTCGGCGGCAACGCTCGCCTCGGGAAAGGCGCCTGGCTGGTGTCGGAGGCCGACGAGAGCGACGGCTCCTTCCTGAAGCTGAAGCCGCAGATCGCCGTGGTGACGAACGTGGAGGACGACCACCTCGACCACTACGGGACGGTGGAGAACATCAAGCAGGCCTTCCGCTCCTTCATCGAGAACCTCGACCCGGCCACCGGGCGGGCGGTCCTCTGCTTCGACAACGAGAACATCCGCGAGATTGCCGGCCAGGTGGAGCGCCAGGTCGTCTCCTACGCCATCGACCATCCGGCCGACTATCGGGCGGCGAACGTCGAGCCCGCGGGAACCGGCGTCGCCTTCGACGTCATCCACGCGGGGGAAAACCTCGGCCACGTGGTCCTGCATATCCCGGGGCGCCACAACGTGCTGGACGCGCTGGCCACCGTGGTGACCGGCGTGCTCTGCGGGCTGACGGTAGAGGAGGCGGCGGCCGGCCTGGACGGATTCCACGGGGCCAAGCGCCGCTTCGAGACGAAAGCGCATATCGGCGGCGTCTGGATCGTTGACGATTACGGCCACCATCCCAGCGAAATCAAAGCGACGCTGGCCGCGGCCCGGGAGACGAACCCGAAGCGCCTGGTCTGCGTCTTCCAGCCTCACCGCTTCAGCCGGACGAAGCTCCTGGCGAAGGAGTTCGGCGCTTCGTTCCGGGCGGCGGACGTCCTGCTGCTGACGGACGTCTATTCCGCCGGGGAGGAGCCCCTGCCCGGCATCAGCGGCGAGACGATCTTCGCCGCCGTGGAGGAGGAGACCGGCCAGGACGCCACCTACATCAAGGAACGGGCCCATATCGCCCCCTATCTGGAAACCATCGTGCGGCCCGGCGATCTCGTCATCACCATGGGCGCCGGCGACATCTGGCGGACCGGCGAGGAACTGGCGCAGCGCCTCGGAAAAGGAGTATCGGAATGAAGAATCGGAAAATCGTCGTCGTCATGGGCGGTCCGTCCTCGGAGGCGGAAGTCTCCCGGCGGACGGGGGACGCCGTCCTGAAGGCGCTCCATTCCCGCGGCCTCGACGCGACGGGCTTGGACCTCGTCCCGGCGCGGTTCGCGGCGGATATCCAGGCGGCGGCGCCGGCCATCGTGTTCAACGCCGTCCACGGCGCTTTCGGCGAGGACGGACGGCTGCAGGCGGTGCTGGAACTCCTGGGGATTCCCTACACGGGCTCGGGGGTACTGGCGTCGGCCATGACGATGGACAAAGTGATGGCGAAACGGGTATTTCTCGGCGCCGGCATCTCGACGCCGCGGGCCTGCTCCTACCAATCCTTCCAGCGGCAGCAGAATCTCGCCGCCGTCATCGCCTCGGAGTTCTCCCTGCCGGTGGTCGTCAAGGCGGCGTCGCAGGGCTCCAGCATCGGCGTCGTCATCGTGGAAAAGAAAGAAGACCTCGCCGGGGCCATCGACGAAGCCTTCCTCTATGGCGATGAGATTCTGGTGGAGGAATTCATCCCGGGCATGGAGGTCACGGTCGCCGTCTGGGGCGACGGGGAAAAGGCGGAATGCTTTCCCATCATCGAGATCACGACGTCCTCCGGCCGCTACGACTACAGCAGCAAATACACCGTGGGGGCGTCGCAGCACATCATTCCGGCGCGGCTGGAGGAAAAGGTGGCGGAGCGGGCCCGGCAGATTGCCCTCGACACCTTCCGCGTCTGCGGCTGCCGCGGCGTGGCGAGAATGGATATGATGATCTCGGAGGACGGGGTCCCTTACGTCATCGACGTCAATACCGTGCCCGGCATGACGGGCACTTCGCTTGTGCCCGACGCGGGGCGGGCCATGGGCGTCGAGTTCCCGGAGCTTTGCTTGCGCCTGCTGGCGATGGCGGGCTTCAAGGTCTGATTTTTTTTCGGGAGAAAACGGTGAAAGGAGGCGGCAACTGTGACGGAAGAAAAAGAGGCGCAGGAAATGCCGCGCCCTTCGCCGGCAGCCGACAGGCGGAAATGGCATTGGCTCTCCCAGGGTTTGCTTTTCCTGGGAACGGTGGTCGCCCTGGCCGCGGCGTTTTTCTACCTGCCGGTTTTCCAGGTCCATTCCGTGACGGTGGTCGGCAACAGCTACGTCTCCTCCGATGACATCTGCCGGATTGCCAGCGTCGCCGGCATCTACCGCGGGCAGCATCTGATGAAAGTGAATACCGCCGACGCCTCCCACACGCTGATGAAGGACCTGCGCATCGAGCAGGCCAGTGTCCGCCGCGTCTTTCCCAACGGCATCATGATCGAGGTGGAGGAGCGGCGTCCCGTCGCCATGGTCGCTTTCGAGTTCGGCTTCCTCGACCTGGACCGGCAGGGGATCATCCTCAATGCCCATACCGGGCGGGAGACGAAAGGCATCCCGCTGCTGACCGGCGTCAGCGCCCGGGAGCGGTATATCGGCGACCGGGTGGACCAGCCCCAGGTGGAGGCGGTCCTGCGCTATCTCTCGTACCTCCGCCCGGAGGGGCTGGCCCAGATCACCGAGGTGGCGCTGGACGACCCGGGCCACGTCGTCGCCCGGACGCACAACGCTTCGGTGATCCGCGTCGGCGCCCTGGAGCCGGAGCGCCTGGAGGAAAAAGCCAAGGTCACGCAGGACTTCATCGAGGAACTGCGCACCACGAAACACGCCATCGACTACATCGACCTGACCTACGCCCAGCCGGTCATTGGACTGCGCCAGTAGGCGCGGCGGGCGGCGTACCGGTCCGGGAAACATTCCTACAGAAAGAAGCGTTTGCGTTATGTCATCTCTGCGGCGAAGCCAGATATCGATTTCCTTCGTCTGCATGGTGCTGGGCTTCATGCTGACCATGCAGTTCCGCATCGCCATGGATCAGCGTTCCTCGCTCCCTTACCAGAGAACCGAGGAATTGTCCGCCCGTCTGCTGCAGACCGAGAAAGAGCGGGACGCCCTGCAGGAGCAAGTGGCGAAGCTGGAAGAAGCGGCGGCGAAAAGGACGGCCGAGCCCTCCAGCCAGCAGACGATCCAGGAGCTGCGCCTGCGCAGCGGCCAGGTGGCGCTGACGGGGCCGGGGGTCATCGTCACCATCGACGACAGCAAGATCGCGTCGAAGGCCGGCGACAACCAGAACCTCTACATCATCCACGACGACGATCTGCTGAAGGTTATCAACGAGCTGCGGGCGGCGGGCGCCGAGGCGATCTCCGTCAACGGTCAGCGGCTGGTGGCGACCTCGGAAATCCGGTGCGCCGGGCCGACGCTTTCCGTCAACAACGTCCGTTCCGCGCCGCCCTATGAGATACGCGCCATCGGCGACGTTCAGACGCTGGAGAACTCGCTGCGGATGCGCGGCGGCGTCATGGAGACGCTGCAGGTCTGGGGCATCCAGTTGGAGATACAGGCTTCGGAAAGCGTGACGGTGCCCGCCTACAAGGGAATCGGCACTTATCAGTACGCCCGGCCGGCCGAGGAGGCGTCCTCATGAGTTATGCCTTGCTGAGTCTGGCCATCGGCGCCGTCCTGGGGGCCTTCGCGCCCATTGCCGTGCCGGTCGCCTACGCCAAGCTCTTCTCCGTGGCGCTGCTGGCCTCGCTGGACTCCGTTTTTGGCGGCTTCCGGGCGGCGATGGAGGAGAAATTCGACAATACCATCTTCATTTCGGGCTTTTTCACCAACGCCCTGCTGGCGGTGTTCCTGGTCTACGTGGGCGACCATCTGGGCATCGACCTCTATTACGTCGCCTTGCTGGCGTTCGGCCTGCGGATTTTCCAGAACCTCGCCATCATCCGCCGCTACTTCTTCAGGAAGCATGGCTGAAGGCCGGTCCGGAGAAGGGATTTCGCTTTTCGGGGCCGTTCTGAAATTTTTTGTAGCAAAATTGACGGAACGATGGTACAATAGGAGGGTATATTAGGAAAAACTGGGGCGCATATCTCATTATGCTTTGGATATTGTAAGGCTTGGAGGTTTTTATCGTGATTGAATTGGACGATACGGCAATGGAGGAGTTCGCCCGGATCAAAGTGGTCGGGGTGGGCGGCGGCGGCAGCAACGCCATCAACCGGATGATTTCAGCCGGGCTCAAGGGCGTCGAGTTCATCGCCGTCAATACGGATTCCCAGGCTCTTCTGCATTCGCTGGCGCCGAAACGCATCCAGATCGGCGCGAAGCTGACCCGCGGTCTGGGCGCGGGGGCCAAGCCGGAGATTGGCGGCAAGGCCGCGGAGGAAAGCCGGGATGATCTGCTGGACGCCCTGCAGGGCGCCGACATGGTCTTCATCACCGCCGGCATGGGCGGCGGCACCGGCACCGGCGCGGCGCCGGTGGTGGCAGCCTGCGCCCGGGAGTCGGGAGCGCTGACCGTGGCCGTCGTGACGAAGCCCTTCAAATTCGAGGGCAAACGCCGCATGGTGAACGCCGAAGGCGGCATCGAGAACCTCAAGCAGCAGGTCGATACCATCATCACCATTCCCAACGACAAGCTGCTGCAGATCGTTGACAAGCGGACGCCGATGATGGAGGCCTTCCGCATCGCGGACAACGTCCTGCATCAGGGCGTGCAGGGCATTTCCGACCTGATTGCCGTGCCCGGCCTCATCAACCTCGACTTCGCCGACGTGCAGTCGATTATGTCCAGCGCCGGTTCTGCCCTCATGGGCATCGGCGAGGGCTCCGGCGAGAACGCCGCCGTCCTGGCGGCGCAGAACGCCATCAATTCCCCGTTGCTGGAGACTTCAATCCAGGGCGCGAAAGGCGTCCTGCTCAACGTCACCGGTTCGGCGGAGAAAGTCAGCATCTTTGACGTCAACGAAGCCATGACGACGATCCAGGAAGCGGCGCACGCCGACGCCAATATCATCTTCGGCGCGGCCATCGACGATACGCTGGGCGATACGATCCGCGTCACCGTCATCGCCACCGGCTTCGATCCCGAGGAAACGGTAGGGATTCCG
>JAEEGL010017102.1_pt1 | contig 18691 bp, 13 predicted proteins | sample 9134231 | NCBI WGS metagenome assembly JAEEGL01 (sample SAMN16246548, study PRJNA631951) | gut metagenome | biome: gut microbiome; feature: rumen; material: fiber-attached | host: Bos | place: Iran: Karaj | collected 2018-10 | reverse complement strand
TCGCTAAAAAATAATTTTCAAAATCAAATTGATCAATATAACACAAGTATAGATAGTAAAATAGATGGTGCTATAGCATCATATCTTGCTGGAATAAAAACTGTCGTATCTGAACCAAGTAAAGTGTTGGTTGATAATTATAGTGATATGATGTGGGTCAGAGACTATAAAGTATATGGTAGGTGGAAGAAATGGACAAGCAATACTGCCATGACATCTAATATGACTAATAGTTGGTTTGCTCCAAGTATGAATGAAAAACGTCATAACTTTAGACAGAGTAATGTTGAGTTTTATTCAATTTTGAGGTTCGCATATAGCTTAAGTACAGCTTATTTCACATTTGTTCCGTCGTCTTTATCAAATGGAATTTCAATTGCAAGAACAGCTGCCTGGCAGTCTCAGGATGGGGATATTGGTGTGGGCGTGTTAGGCATTCACCTTAGTAAGAATTCAGATGGTGTGTGGCTAGCTCAAGCACCCGTGAATGTATTTAATATCAACCCATATGCTTTTTCAAAACCGCACATGATGATAAGTTCCGATTTGCAACAGTGGGTTTATAGTGAGCATCGATGGTTCCCTAATAGTCTAACAATACAAAGCAAGGGTGCAAATGATATTATTAAATATCAAATGAAAGTTGATGCAAAATCTGGTTCCTCAACATATACATTCGTAGATACTTTGAATCCTGACAATACATCATTTCCTGGAATATGGTCATGGACTAATCAAGGTGGTGATGGAAATAATAAATTTGCAACTCAGACGAATGTTTATAGTACAGCTACAACTACTAATAATTATTTTAACACTGGATGCACATGGCATGCTTTCAGTAGTTATAATCAACAAAAGAATTTTTTTACTCGAATGATGCTAGGGCTATCAAATACGCAGCAAACAAATGCTATGTATGTCAATGGGTATGAGGCTGAATTCGGTGATTGCGACTTTTCCAAGTCTACTTCTTCTGCAACTATGCAAGGTACGATTGATTCCATTTCTTTTCATGGGAAAATGCACAATATAACCAGCGATGGTATAGGAACTCAGAAAAAAACAGTTAGTGTGAATTGTTCATTCTCTGTCCCTCACTGGCCAACAGAATATTTGAGAAATTTAACAACTGGTTATTTTGTATATAATAATGCGGGTCTTAAGTTTGGAGAAGGAATGCCACTTAGGATAGACAATCAAACAAATGGATATTTGCAAATTCAATTTGATAGTCAAGTTATAGGAATTATAAGTGGAGAACAGCAAAGTGAGCAAAACCTTAGAATTGATATGAGAAAGGAAAATTTCTTGTCTACTACAACTAATTGGGCACAAGGTTATAAAGGTTTGGTAAATCCTGATTCAACAAGTGAGCCACTTGTCACACTTAACGGTTATAAATATACGACCACTGATGGCAAAATCAAACTTACAGTTCCAATGAAAAAAGATGAGAGTTTATGGATTAGGATTGCACCTTGGAATGAAACTGCTGGATCGGCTGCAAAATGGTCAAATCTCAATATGACTATAAATACTAATTAAGTGATATAAAAGAGAATATTTCTAATTAAATGAAGAAGTTGTGAAAGCAACTTCTTTTTTTAATAATATTTTAAAAAAATATTTGTATATTATTAAATATTGATATAATATAATGGAATATAAAAATCAATAAGAATATATTATTCTAAGTTATGATAAATAAAAATCAAGTAAAAATTAATATACCTTATTATCCAAAGTTGATAATTGATTCACTTAAAAAAATGGATTTGAAGCTTATATAGTTGGTGGCTGTGTAAGAGATAGTTTGCTTAATAAATAAATTAGGGGACGGGGTATATTATTTGTGATTTGGGGACACCCTTAGAGGTAGGGGCTCTGCAAGTGTTCGCCCCTATGGGTGAGGGCTCCGCCATATTTAAATACTTCCTCTAATTTGTCGAGTAATTAGCACTCACCACTTGACAGTGCTAACAATTTGTGTTATAATATAGCCATAAGTAAGGTAGGGCTTATAAATATCTTTAGTATGAGTTGGCTTTACCAGAAAGGAGGCAAGACATATGCAAATAGATAGATTTACAAAAAAGTCTGTAGAAGCAATACAAAATATGGAAAAAATTGCTATGAATAATGGCAATTCAGAATTTAAGGAAGTTCATTTACTTAAAGCTCTTCTTGATGTTGAAGAGAGTCTCATTAAAAATTTGCTTGATAAGATGGGAGTTAATATTGCTGAGTTTAATAATACTGTAGATAAAGAAATTGATAGACTGCCAAAGGCAACAGGAAATGTTCAGTATCATTATTCAAATGAATTAAACCAACTTATGATAAATGCCGAAGATACTGCAAAAGGTATGAGAGATGAATATGTGTCAGTTGAACATTTGTTTTTAAATCTTTTTACCTATCAAGATTCTACAATTAAAAATATATTTAGAGAGTATAATGTAACTAAAGAAGGATTCTTAAAAGCTCTTTCAGAAGTTAGAGGTAATCAAAATGTAACTTCAGATAATCCAGAAGCAACTTATGATGTACTTAATAAATATGGATATGATTTAGTAGAGAGAGCAAGAGAAAGAAAACTTGATCCAGTCATAGGAAGAGATTCTGAGATTAGAAATGCTATAATGATTTTATCAAGGAAGACAAAAAACAATCCTGTACTTATTGGTGAACCTGGAGTGGGTAAAACTGCAGTTGTTGAGGGCTTGGCAGAAAGAATAGTTAGAGGAGATGTGCCTACACAACTTAAAAATAAAAAATTATTTTCACTTGATATGTCATCTATTGTTGCTGGAGCGAAATATAGGGGAGAATTTGAAGAGAGACTTAAGTCAGTTCTATCTGAAGTAAAAAAATCTGATGGACAGATAATTTTATTCATTGATGAAATTCATACAATAGTAGGAGCAGGCGGCAGTGAGGGCGCAATAGATGCAAGCAATATTTTAAAACCTATGCTTGCAAGAGGAGAACTTCATTGTATAGGTGCTACTACGCTCGATGAATATAGAAAATATCTTGAAAAAGATAAAGCACTTGCGAGAAGATTTCAGCCAATACAAATCAATGAGCCAAGTGTTGAAGATACCATTTCTATACTTAGAGGTATAAAGGAAAGATATGAAACATATCATGGTGTAAAGATAACAGACGGAGCTTTGGTTGCAGCAGCTGAACTTTCACATAGATATATAAGTGATAGGTTTTTGCCAGACAAGGCAATAGATTTGGTAGATGAATCTTGTGCTATGATAAAAACAGAACTTGACTCTATGCCTCAAGACCTTGATGCTATGAGAAGAAAAATCATGCAACTTGAGATAGAAGAATTGGCCTTAAAGAAGGAGGAAGATGCTGCCTCAAAAGAGAGACTTGCTGAGATTCAAAAAGATTTATCAGAATTAAGAGATGAGTATAATTCAAAAGTAAGTAAGTGGAAGGTAGAAAAAGAATCTGTTGACAGCGTAAAGGTGATAAAAGAGAAACTTGAAGATATAAATAAACAGATTGAGAAAGCTGAAAATGAAGCAAACCTTGAACTTGCATCAAAACTCAAATATCAAGATAAACCTCAACTTGAAAAAGAAATAGAAGAAAAAGAAAATGCTGCAAAAGAAAAAGAATTAACTCTTGTGCACAATAAAGTTACTGAGGATGAGATTGCAAAAGTTATAAGTAAGTGGACTGGCATCCCAGTAAGTAAACTTACAAGCACTGAAAAAGAAAAAACTTTGCACCTGGCAGAAGATTTACATAAGAGAGTTATAGGTCAAGATAATGCGATAGAAAAAGTTGCAAACTCAATTCTTAGAAGTAAGGCTGGTATAAAAGATCCAAAAAAGCCTATAGGTTCATTTTTATTCCTTGGTCCTACTGGTGTGGGTAAGACAGAACTTGCAAAAACTCTTGCATATAATTTGTTTGATGATGAAAATATGGTTATAAGAATTGATATGTCAGAGTATATGGAAAAACATACTGTTGCAAGACTTATAGGTGCACCTCCTGGATATGTTGGTTATGATGAAGGTGGGCAACTTACGGAAAAAGTTAGAAGGAAACCATATTCAGTAGTATTATTTGATGAGATAGAGAAAGCACACCCAGATGTGTATAATATCTTATTGCAAATACTTGATGATGGTAGAATAACTGATTCAAAAGGTGTGACAGTAGATTTTAAAAATACAATAATAATCCTTACATCTAACATTGGCTCACAACTTTTACTTGAAGGTGCTGAAAATCCTGTGGGATTTTCTACAGGTGATAAGGTAAAGACAAAATTAAGTGCTGATGAAGACATAGATCTTAAAGTTGGAGGTAAAGAAAAGAACTCAGAGTACTCTTTAGTTGAACAAAAAGTAATGGATGAGTTAAAAGAACATTTTAGACCAGAGTTCTTAAATAGACTTGATGAGATAATAATGTTTAGACCACTTTCAGAAGAAAACATTTCTAAGATTGCTGATTTAATTATAGCTGATTTGAATAAGAGATTATCTGACAAGAGAATAACTATTAAACTTACTGATAAAGCTAAAAAATTTGTAATTGACAATGGCTATGACCCATCTTTTGGTGCTAGACCACTTAAAAGATTTATACAATCCTCTGTAGAAAATCTTGTAGCAAAGGCAGTCCTTGAGGATAAGGCAAAAGAAGGAGATGATGTCGTAATAGATGAAAAGAACTCTGAACTCTTTATAGTATAATACTAAAAAAATAAGCTGTTTCTAACAATTATTAAGCAAAGCCCCTGCTTTATAGGGGCTTTTTATATCTCTTGTATAAAGAACTTACAAGTGATATAATTATTTACGGCATGAATCAAAAAGTTATAAAAACAATAATTAAAACATTACCACGAAAAACCTTGATAGGTTTAGTATTATTATATATAAAGTGGAAATGGAAACAATTCTTAAAGAAAATGACAAGAACTAAAAAACATTAAAAGAATATACTTATATAAAAGGAGGATATATGAAAAAAATTGTTATTGCGCTTGGCGGAAATGCATTAGGTGATACTGCGATTGAACAACTTAAACTTGTTGAGGAAACAGCAAAACCAATAGTGGATCTTGTAGAAGACGGAAACCAAGTGATTATTGCTCATGGAAATGGACCACAGGTTGGAATGATTAATCTTGGAATGAATTATGCTTATGAGTCAGGAATTGTAAAAGGAGAAATGCCATTTCCAGAATGTGGTGCAATGAGCCAAGGCTATATTGGTTATCACCTTCAAAATGCAATAGGAAATGAATTGAAGAAAAGAGGCGTTAAAAAAGATGTGGCATGTATAGTGACTCAAGTTGTAGTAGATGAGAATGATGAAGCATTCAAAAAACCAACTAAACCTGTAGGTGCTTTTTATGATAAAGATACTGCCGATAAAATGGCCACAGAAAAAGGATGGACTTTTGTAGAGGATGCAGGACGTGGATACAGAAGAGTTGTTGCAAGTCCAAAACCAATTGATGTTGCAGAGAAAAATATTGTAAATGATTTGGTAAATAGTGGTCACATAGTTATAACAGTTGGTGGTGGCGGTATACCAGTTATTGATAAATCTGGAAAACTTATCGGAGTTCCAGCGGTTATAGATAAAGATTTTGCCTCTGCAAAACTTGCAGAGATAGTAAAAGCTGATGCACTATTTATTCTTACAGCTGTAGAAAGAGTTTGCATTAACTTTGGAAAGCCAGACCAAAAACAACTTGAATCAATGAATCTTTCTGATTGCGAAAAGTATATTGCAGAAAATCAATTTGCACCAGGATCTATGCTCCCAAAAGTTCTTGCTTGTATGAGTTTTGCGAAAACTGGAGGAGAAGCAATAATCGCAGATCTTAAAAATGCAAAACAGGCACTAGAAGGAAAGAGCGGAACTAAAATTACAAAATAAAATAGTAAATAAAAAAATCTCTCAATTAAGAGAGATTTTTTTATTTTGAAAAATTTAATTACTTATTCTCTTTTGGTAATACAAGATTTAATACAACAGCCACAATGAACACAACAGCAACTACATTTGAAGCAAATATATCACGTATTATTTGTGGAGCAAACTTAAATATTTCATTTGAACCAGCAGCAGTGAATCCGCCACCAATACAAAGTGCTAAAGCTGCAATAGTAAAGTTTCTCTCATTAAATCCTGCTCTGTGAATCATTTGGAAACCAGAAACTAAGATTTGTCCAAACATCATTATTGTACATCCACCAAGAACTGGTTGTGGAATAGTTTGGAAGAATCCTGCAAGTGGTGGGAAGAAACCAGCAATTATAAGTATAACTGCACCAGTTCCAACTGCAAATCTATTTACAACTTTTGTCATAGCACAGAGACCAACGTTTTGTGAGAAACTTGTGATAGGAGAACATCCAAATAAACCAGCGATTGATGATGCAAAACCATCACAGGCAAGTGAACCTGAAGTTTCTTCAGTAGTGATATCTCTATCAAGACCACCTTGACAAAGTGCTGCAGAGTCACCGATTGTTTCTGTAGCAGATACAAGGAATATAACAGTCATAGAAACGATAGCACCAATTTCGAATTTTGGAGCTCCAGTTGGTAATGGTTGAGGAATACCAATGAAACCTCTTGACATTATTTGGCTGAAGTCAATTAATTTGTAAACTCCACCTTGAGCAGCTAATTCTTCAGCTGAAAGACCACAAAGTAAAGTACTAATTCCTGCTATATCAAAAATAACTGCGAGCACATATCCTACAACTAATCCTGCAAGTGCAGAAAGAGCTTTGATAGGACCTTTAGCAGCATATGCCCATACAAGACAAGTGATAAGTGTGGCACCACCAATTATCCAGAAAAGTGGAGCACCAAAGTTAGGCATATAAGATCCGCCACCACCAAAAGAATTAGTTCCTACAGTGAAAAGTGAAAGACCGATACCACAAACAACACAAGCAGAAACGATTGGAGAAAGAATGCCTTTCCAGTATTTGTAACAAAGACCAAGAATACCTTCGATACATCCTCCAACGATAACAGCACCCATTGCTATGTTGTAATCTTTTGAAGCTGAACCCATCATTGCAGCAAGGAAAGTGAAGCTTATTCCCATTATGATAGGAAGACGGCTACCGATTTTCCATATACCAGCAATTTGGATAAGAGACGCAACACCTGCGATGAATATACAGTTTTGAATTAAAACTGATACGAGGTGTGAATCCATTGGTTGTCCGTTTACTACTGCAACTCCAGTAACGAGTATTATAGGAGTGATGTTAGAAACGAACATTGCGAGAATGTGCTGTAAACCAAATGGTATAGCTACCCCTATAGGTACTTCGCCATTTAATTTGTAAACATTCTCAATTGATGAATTTTTACTTGCCATATAACCTCCTGAATAATTTATTATTAATTAAATTATATTTTTTTTTGAATAAATTGTCAACACAATTATAAGTAATATTTTTGAAATTTAGCAAAATTACAGGTTTTTGAAAATTATTAAGGGTAAAATGCTTATTTTGTCTACCTAAAAAAAATTTAGACTTTCTAAAAAAAATGTAGATTTTTATAATAAAATGTGCTAAAATATTAGTGTATTTGGATGGTGAATATGAAGAAGCAAAACATCTTATTGGAAAATTTAAAAACTGTAGCTGATGCATTTGCAAAACATAATGGTAGTGATTGTGAAGTATGTATACATGATCTTAAATCAAAAGATACTGAACATACCATAGTATACATCGTAAATAATCATGTAACTGGAAGACAAGTTGGCGATTCGCTTTCATTTAGTTATTTAAAAAATAGAAAATTACTTGAAGAAGGAAAAGAACTTGAAAATAAATTGTTGTTTTATAGTCATACTTATGATGGAAAACATTTAAAATGTTCTACAATATATTTAAAAGATGAAAAAGGCGAATATAGATATATGCTTTGCATAAACCAGGATGTGAGTAAGATAATTCAAGCTAATAAAGTTTTAGAGCAGATATCAAATAGTTATAATGAGAATGAAAGTGCAAAAGAAGAACACCTTTCACTAAATGTCTCAAATATACTTGAGGAATTAATAAATAATTCAATAAAGTTTATTGGCAAGACACCTGCTTATATGAATACAGAAGAAAAGAAAGCGGCAATAAAATATTTAAATGATGCGGGAGCATTTTTAATAACGAAGTCAGGTGATCGTGTGTCAGAGGTTTTTCAAATCAGCAAGTTTACTCTTTATTCATATATAAGTGATGGTAAAGAAGAACCTGAAAAAATAATACATACAAAAGAAAATAAAAAAAGAAAAATATAAAGGAGAAATAAAATGGAGAGCACAAATTTTAAATGGAAGATTAACACAATGCCAAAAACAGATGACAAGAATCTTCCTATCATGAGTGTTGAAGAAGTTGAGAAAGCTAAAAGATTTCATAAAAGTTTTCCACAGTATTCTGAGACGCCATTAGTAGATTTAAAAGAACTTGCAAAATATTTAGGACTTAATAAGGTGTGCATAAAGGATGAATCATATAGATTCGGACTCAATGCATTTAAAGTTCTTGGCGGTTCTTATGCTATAGGCAGACATATAGCTGACGAACTTGGAAAAGATATCTCTGCTATAGACTATAAGTATCTTACAAGTGATCAACTTAAAAAAGATTTAGGTAATGTAGTTACATTTTTTTCTGCCACTGATGGAAATCATGGAAGAGGAGTAGCTTGGGCAGCTAATAAACTTGGACAAAAATGTGTTATCTATATGCCAAAGGGATCTACAGAGAGAAGACTTAAAGCCATCCAAGCTGAAAATGCAACAGCGACTATAGAAGAAATGAATTATGATGATTGTGTAAGAAAAGCTGCAGCAGAATCTGCAAAGATTCCTCACTCAGTAGTTATACAAGATACTGCATGGGAAGGTTATGAAAAAATTCCTTCTTGGATTATGCAAGGTTATGGAACTATGGGACTTGAGGCAGCAGATCAATATGGAGAAAGACCAACTCATATATTTGTACAAGCTGGTGTAGGATCACTTGCTGGTGGTATGGTTGGATATTTTGCTAATAAATATAAAGATAATCCGCCTATTATGGTGGTGGTTGAAACTGCAGTTGCTGATTGTCTATATCAAGGTGCTGTTAAAAATACTGGAGAGATCTCAATAGTTGGTGGTGACATGGATAGCATAATGGCTGGACTTTGTTGTGGTGAACCAAACATAACAAGTTGGGATATACTTAAAAATCATGTAACTTGTTTCGTATCTGCAGAAGATGATGTAACAAGACTAGGTATGAGAATTTTAGGAGCACCACTTAAAGGTGATACTCAAGTTGTATCAGGTGAGTCTGGAGCAGTTACTACTGGAGTTCTTGCATCAATTATGACTGATGAAAAGTATGCAGGTTTAAAGAAAGAATTAAAACTTGATTCAAATTCAAAAGTTCTTCTCTTCTCAACAGAAGGCAATACCGACCCAGAGAGATACGAGAATATCGTATGGGGCGGAAAAGATAGATAATATAAAAGAATAAATTTGGAGGAAAGGTATATGGCAAAGTTAACAAATGAGCAACTAGCTCAAATCAAAGAAAAGGCAGAAGGCTACAAAAAGGATATGGTAGCTTTCCTTAGAAACATTGTAAAATATCCTGGCGAATCTTGCGGTGAAAAAGAGCACATACAAGTTATTGAAAATGAAATGAAGAAAGTTGGCTTTGATGAAGTTGTAATTGACAAGATGGGAAATGTTTACGGCTTCATGGGAACTGGAAAAAGAATTTTTGCATTTGATGCACACATTGACACAGTTGGTATCGGAAACCGTGACAACTGGAAATTTGATCCATATGAGGGCTTTGAAGATGATACTCAAGTAGGTGGTCGTGGAGTTTCAGACCAACTTGGCGGTATTGTATCAGCAGTATATGGTGCAAAAATAATGAAAGATATGAACCTTATACCTTCTGATGTAAAGATTATGGTAGTAGGAACAGTTCAAGAAGAAGACTGTGATGGACTTTGCTGGCAATATATTATAAAGGAAGATAAGATAGTTCCAGAATTTGTAGTATCAACTGAGCCAACTGATGGTGGTATCTATAGAGGACATCGTGGTCGTATGGAAATAAGAGTTGATGTAAAAGGAATTTCATGTCATGGTTCTGCACCAGAGAGAGGAGATAATGCTATTTATAAGATGGCAGACATCTTAACTGAAGTTAGAGCTCTTAATGACAATGATACTAGTGGAGAAATAAAAGGTCTCGTAAAAATGCTTGACCCTAAATATAATAAAGAAGCAGAGGCAGCAAACTTCCTTGGCAAAGGAACTATAACTGTATCTCAAATTGGTTATACTTCACCTAGCCGCTGCGCAGTTGCTGATAGTTGCTGGGTGTCACTTGATAGAAGAATGACTGCAGGTGAGACATTTGAATCATGTCTCCAAGAAGTTCGTGATCTTCCTGCATGTAAGAAGTATGCAAAAGATGTAGTTGTATCTATGTATAATTATGATTCACCATCTTACACAGGACTTGTATATCCAATCGAGTGTTATTTCCCAACTTGGTGGTTAACTCCAGAAGATCCACTTTGCAAATCAATGGTTGAGACATATAAGAGTTTATTTAACACTGATAAGAGAATGGGTGCTAAGGATACTATTGAGATGAGAGAGAAGAGACCACTCCTTGACAAGTGGACATTCTCAACTAATGGTGTAACAATTATGGGAAGAAATAAAGTTGATTGCATAGGATTTGGTCCTGGTGCAGAAGCACAGGCTCATGCTCCAAATGAAATTACTTGGAAGCAAGATTTAGTAACTTGTGCTGCTATGTATGCTGCACTTCCAACAACTCATGCAGAGAATGTAAAGAAATAGTATTTTCAATAATTATAATTAAAGTTTGCTTCAACTATTTTCTTGTGAGATATGCAAACTATAAAAAATATTATTAAAAAGGAGATAAAAGTATGGATTTTAATAAGGCAATTGAAGGTTTATCAAAATTAAATTTTAAAAATATGTACGAGGGAGATTTCTTCCTCACTTGGGACAAAACTGATGATGAGATTAAAGCAGTATGGGAAGTAGCAGATGCACTTCGTGCACTTCGCGAAAGAAACATCTCTACCAAGGTATTTGATTCAGGACTTGGAATTTCTCTTTTCAGAGATAATTCTACAAGAACAAGATTTTCATTTGCATCAGCTTGTAACTTACTTGGACTTGAAGTTCAAGATCTTGATGAAGGAAAATCACAAATTGCTCATGGTGAGACAGTAAGAGAGACTGCAAATATGATTTCATTCATGGCTGATGTTATCGGTATAAGAGATGATATGTATATCGGAAAAGGTCACACATATCAAAAAGCTGTAGTTGAAGCTGTTACTCAAGGACATAAGGATGGAGTTCTTGAACAAAAACCAACTCTTGTAAATCTTCAATGTGATATAGACCACCCAACTCAATGTATGGCAGATGCACTTCATGTAATTCATGAATTCGGTGGCATTGAAAATCTTAAAGGAAAGAAGATTGCTATGACTTGGGCATATAGCCCATCTTATGGTAAACCACTTTCAGTTCCACAAGGTGTTATAGGACTTTTCACTCGTCTTGGTATGGAAGTTTGCCTTGCTCATCCAGAAGGATACGAAGTTATGCCAGAAGTTGAAGAAGTTGCTAAGAAGAATGCTGCAGCTACTGGTGGTAAGTTTACAAAGACTAATGATATGAAAGAAGCATTTAAAGATGCTGATATAGTATATCCAAAATCATGGGCACCATTTAAGGCAATGGAGAAGAGAACAGACCTCTATGGCAAAGGTGACATGGATGGAATTAAAGCACTTGAGAAGGAACTTTTAGCTCAAAATGCAACTCACAAAGATTGGGCATGTACAGAAGAAATGATGAAATTGACTAAGGGTGGAAAAGCACTTTATATGCATTGCCTCCCAGCAGACATAACTGGTGTATCATGCAAAGAAGGAGAAGTTGATGGTTCTGTATTTGATAGATATAGAGATCCACTTTACAAAGAAGCAAGCTTCAAGCCATATGTTATTGCAGCTATGATTTTCCTTGCTAAGTTTAAAGATCCAGTTGCTACACTTAAAGCACTTGAGTCAGCTAATAAGGCAAGAGTACATGCATAGTATTATTATAAAATTTTGATATTTTACCCCGTTTGTTAGCAAATGCTAGCAGATGGGGTTTTTTGCTTAAAAAAGTGATAAGATTGTGGTATAATATAAGAGTATATTATAGTTGTAAACTAAATTTGAAAATAATAAAATTATAAATATATAAAGGGGCAAAATATGGATTACATTGGAAAAAGTAATTTAAGAGTAGATGCATACGCAAAAGTTACAGGAAATGCAAAATATGCTGCTGATTTAGCACCAAGAGATGCTTATGTTGCAAAAGTTTTACATTCAACTATTGCAAATGGAGAGGTTGTAAAAATTGACATTGAGGAAGCAAAGAAAGTTCCTGGCGTTATAGGAGTGTTTACTTGCTTTGATGTGCCGGATGTTGAATTTCCAACAGCTGGTCACCCTTGGTCAACAGATCCAAACCATCAAGACATAGCTGATAGAAAACTTTTAAATAAGAGAGTTCGTCTTTACGGCGACGACATTGCTGCTGTCGTGGCAGAAGATAGTGTGGCTTGTGACAGAGCACTTAAACTTATAAAAGTTGAGTATAAGGAGTATCCTGTTCACACTGATGCTCGTTCTATGGTAAATGATAAAGATGCACCTGTTCTTCATCCTAATTGGAGAAAAGACAATGTCATTGCACATACATCGTTCCAATCAAGTCCAGATTTTGATTATGAGGAGGCAAAGAAAAAAGCAATTGCAGAATATGGCGAAGAGAATTTAATTGAAGTTGTAAAAAATGTTAAGACTCCAAGAATTTCTCATTGTCACATTGAACTTCCAGTTTCTTATGCATATGTAGATGCAAATGGTAAAGTAACTGTTGTTGCGTCAACTCAGATTCCTCATATTGGTCGTCGTATAATTGCTCAAGCTCTTAACATTCCATGGGGAAAAGTTAGAGTTATAAAACCATATATAGGTGGTGGTTTTGGAAATAAGCAAGATATGCTATATGAGCCACTTAATGCATGGCTTTCTGTAAAATGTAATGGTCATCCAGTAATTCTAGAAATATCAAGAGAAGAAACTATAATAGGTACAAGAACTCGTCACCCTATGGATGGTGATGTAAGAGGACTTTGTACAAAAGATGGAAAACTACTTTGTAGAGAACTTGTAAATTATTCAACTAATGGTGGGTATGCAGCGCATGGTCATAGTATCACAGCTAAGTGTGCTGGTATATTCCAAAATCTATATAAAAATCCACTTGGTGTAAAATCAGAAGCGTATACAGTTTGGACAAATGCTCCAACATCAGCTGCCATGAGAGCATATGGTGTGCCTCAGGCTGTTTCTTTTGCTGAGACTTTGACTGATGATTTATGTGTAAAGGGTGGATTTGATCCACTTAAGTTTAGAATGGATAATCTCTGCGATGAAAATCTTAAGGCAGGAGGAGTTGAGTTCTATACATATGGATTAAAAAAATGTATTGAGATAGGTGCAGAGAAAATCAACTATGCTAAGAAGAGAGAAGAATATAAAAATCAAACAGGACCTATAAGAAGAGGAATTGGTATGTGCTGCTTCATTTATCAGACAGCAGTTGCACCAATAGCACTTGAGACATCATCAGTTCGTATGGTTTTAAACCAAGATGGTTCCATGCAATTATCAATTGGCGCTACAGAGATAGGTCAGGGTGCGGATACTGCATTCACTCAAATATGCGCAGAGTCTACTGGCATAACTCCAGACAAAGTATTTATAATGAGTAGTCAAGATACAGATATCACACCATTTGATACAGGTGCATATGGATCAAGACAAACATATGTTACAGGAAATGCTATAAAAGAGTGTGGAATATTATTTAAGAAAAAAATCTGCGAGTATGCTCTTACTATGGAAGAAGAGAAGGCTCTTGCAGGTAAAAAGATAGATGATTTAGATGTATTTGAAAATTATGTTGTGGATAAAAATTCAAAAGAAAAATTAGTTTCTCTTGAAAAACTTTCTACTACAGCATTCTATTCAGTAACACACAATCAACATATTACAGCAGAAAAGACAACTGATATAACAACCAATACTTTTGCATCAGGTTGTACTTTTGTAGATGTAGAAGTTGATATGCCACTTGGTCTTATCAACATTAAAGATATAGTAAGTGTACATGATTCAGGAACACTTATAAATCCAGCGCTTGCCACAGCTCAAGTTCATGGTGGTATGTCAATGAGTCTTGGCTATGGTTTAAGTGAAGAATTAATATTAGACCCAAAAACTGGAAAACCATATAATGACAACTTACTTGATTATAAGATACCTACAGCTATGGACTCACCAGAGTTTAAAGTTGAGTTTGTAGTTATGAAAGACCCAACAGGAGGATATGGCAATAAGGCTCTCGGTGAGCCACCTACAGTTGCCCCAGCAGTTGCAATCCGCAATGCAGTCCTAAATGCCACAGGCATCGGCTTCAACGAATTCCCACTCACATCTCAGAGACTCGTGCACGAGTTTAAAGAGAAGGGAATGATTTAATTATAATAATTATGAAAAGAGTATTTTATTTAGCTGTATTTCATGAAGAGAATAATGAGTATTGGGTTTCATTCCCAGATTTTCCAGAGTGTTTTTCGCAAGGAAATACTATTGAGGATTCTTTTTTGCATGCTCAAGAAGCACTTGAAATGTGTATAGAAGAAAGAATTAGTAACAATGAAAAGTTACCAAAACCGACTTTACAATTAAATGATAATAAAGAAGATAAGCATGTTTTACTATCTTGCGAATGCAATCCAAATTTAATTGCAGCATAAAATATATTACATGGAGATGAATTATGACAGGCAAATCAAAAGTTTTAGCAGTATGCATAAGTGAAAAGAAGGGCGTAGTAAAGCACGCGGTTGACTTTGTGGAAGTTAATGACAAAGGAATAGTTGGCGATGCTCACAGTGGTGACTGGCATAGGCAAGTAAGTTTACTTAGTGTTGACAGTGTAAATAAGATGCAGTCAAAGATTAGTTTTAAACTAGAACCTGGAGCATTTGCAGAAAACATATTAATAGATACGGGAATAGTATTATATGAATTAAAAATTGGTCAGAGAATAAAAGTCGGAGAGTGTACTTTAGAAGTTACTCAGATAGGTAAAGAGTGCCATGCAAGTTGCGAAATAAGAAAAATTACAGGTGACTGTGTAATGCCAAGAGAAGGAATATTTACTAAAGTAATCACTGGTGGAAAAATTAAAGCAGGCGATGAAGTAGAATTGATACCTTAGGGGCAGTATACTATAAGAAATAAATCGTAGGGGCGAAGCTTCGCGAGCCCTTTATAGGGGCGAGTTTTACGAGCCCGAAAGGAGTATAAATGTTTGATATTAGTTTTTTATACGAAGCGAATGATGTGAAAGATGCTATCAAAAAATTAGTTGAGAATGAAAATTCAGAAATAATAAGCGGTGGCACTGATGTTTTGATTCGTGTTCGTGAAGGAAAAGATGCAGGAATGGGACTAGTTTCTATTCATAACATCAATGAATTAAAGGGTGTGAAACTTGACGACAAAGGAAATGTTGTGATTGGTGCAGGAACATCATTTCATGACATAACTTACAACGAGATAATACAAAAACACATTCCTTCACTTGGAGAAGCAGTTAATACTGTAGGCGGTCCACAGGTTCGTGAAACAGGAACAATTGGTGGTAATATTTGTAATGGTGCTACTTCGGCTGATTCAGCTTCAACAATGACCGCACTTGAAGCAGATATTGTCCTTGAAGGTCCAAATGGAGAAAGGACTGTCAATATAAAAGACTTTTATACTGGACCTGGCAAAACAGTTCGTGACAGATGTGAAGTTTGTAAGTGTTTCATAATTAAAAAAGAAAATTATGAAAACTATTATGGATATTATTTTAAATACGGAAAGAGAAAATCACTTGAGATAGCAACACTTGGTTGTTCAGTTCTTGTGAAACTAAACTCTGCAAAAGATACTATAGAAGATGTGAAAATTGCTTATGGAGTTGCAGCACCAACACCAAGTAGGGCGCCTAGTGCAGAGGCATTTGCAAAAGGTAAGAAATTAAGTGATAATTTTATAGAAGAGTTTGGAGAAAAAGCACTTTCAGATATGAAACCAAGAGATAGCTGGCGTGCTAGTAAAGAGTTTAGAGAACAACTTATAAAAGAAATGGCAAAAAGATCACTTGTAAATGCAATAAGAAGAGCAGGAGGTAAGATAGAATATTATGTCTAAGAAAATAATTACACTCCATGTAAATGGAAAAGATAGGGAAGTAGCAGTTGACGAAAGAGAGAGTTTATATGAGACTCTTAGAAATGAGTTGAGACTTACATCAATTAAGAAAGGTTGCGAAGTTGGTGAGTGTGGAGCTTGCTCAGTTCTTTTAAATGGAAGATGCGTAGATAGTTGCATTTACCTTACTATGTGGGCACAAGGTAAAGAGATTGTAACTGTTGAAGGTTTAAAAGATGAAACAAATGGTGATATAACTGATGTTCAAAAAGAATTCATAAAGCAAGCTGCAGTTCAATGTGGTTTTTGCACACCAGGTTTCATATTGAAGGCAGTTGAAATAGTGGGTCACAATAAACCATATACAAGAGATGAGATTAAGCAACTTATAACAGGAAACCTTTGCAGATGTACAGGCTATATGAATATAGTTACAGCTATTGAACATGCAATAAAGCACAATATGGATAAACTAGGAATCCCATACGAAGTTCAGCCTGCAACTACTTCATTTGATTTGCCAGATGAAGAAAAAGAAAAGATGCTTAAAGATGTACTTGCAATGCAAAATAATGATGTGACAAAAGTGTAGTGGTGGATATCATTCGCAAAGATATGGGCGAGCTATACGAGCCCAATTAAAGGAGGGTAGTTATGATTTTAGTATTTAATGGAAGAGTAGTTACAAGAGATGAGAAAAATCCGCTTATAAATAGTGGTGCAGTTGCGATTGATGGAAATAAGATTGTTGAAGTTGGCGATAGTAGTGCTCTTAAATCTAAATATGGAAATGCTGAGATGATAGATGCAAAGGGTGCTGTCGTTATGCCAGCATTTATCAATATGCATGAGCATATTTATTCGGCACTTGCAAGAGGACTTAATATAAAAGGTTATGTAGCAAAAGACTTCTTAACTATTCTTGATGGAATGTGGTGGACTCTTGATAGAAATCTTGACAATGAGTTTACAAAACTTTCTGCAATTCAAACCTATATTGAATCTATTAAAAATGGTTGTACTACAACATTTGACCACCATGCTTCATTTGGTGAGATAGATGGTTCACTTGATGCTATAGAAGAGGCTGCAAGAGAACTTGGTGTTCGTTCGGTTCTTTGTTATGAAATTTCTGATAGAGATGGAATTGAAAAATCTAAAAAGTCTGTTCTTGAAAACTCTCGCTTTATTAAAAAGACATTAAAGAATAATGATGATTTTATAAAAGCTATGTGTGGTATGCATGCTCAATTTACTATTTCCAATGAAACTTTTGAGTTTGCTCGTAGCGAGATACCAAAGGAAGTAGGTTTCCACATCCATGTTGCTGAAGGCATAGAAGATTTACATGATTGCCTAAAGAAACATGGAAAGAGAATAGTTGATAGACTTGATGATTTTGATATTCTAGGACCTAAATCACTTCTTGCACATTGTATTTATGTAAACTCTCACGAGATGGATAGAATTAAAGAGACAGATACTATGGTAGTCCATAATCCAGAGAGTAATATGGGAAATGCATGTGGATGCCCACCAACTATGGAAATAGTCCATAGAGGAATTTTAACTGGACTTGGAACTGATGGCTATACTCATGATATGATAGAGTCATATAAAGTTGCAAATGTTTTACATAAACATCATCTTTGCACTGGAACTGCAGCTTGGGTTGAAGTTCCACAGATGCTTTTTGAAAATAATGCAAAGATGGCTAATCGTTATTTCGATATTCCGCTTGGAAAATTAAAAGAGGGTTATGCTGCAGATGTAATAGTTACTGATTACTATGCTCATACTCCAATGGATGAGACGAATATCAATGGTAATATTTTATTTGGTATGAGTGGACGCTCAGTGGTAACAACTATTGGAAATGGTAAGATTTTAATGAAAGATAGAGTTTTAACTATGCTTGATGAACAAAAGACCCTTGCTGACATTGCTGAGAAAACTAGGAAATTATGGAGCAAAATAAATTCTAATAAATAACACATTGCTTTTTATTAATTAAAGTAAAATAATGCATGGTGGTGTTAATATGATACCAAAATACACAATATATAAACATATAGGTAGTATTTCAAAATCAAATAATGGATGGGTGAAAGAATTAAATAAAATTGCATGGGGAGATAGAGAGCCAGTGTATGATATTAGGACATGGAATATTGATCATACTAAATATGGAAAAGGGGTTACCATAACTCATATTGAGTTGAGAAATCTTTATGAGTTGCTTTCTAGCATTAAGGTTAAATTA
>JAEEGL013147090.1_pt1 | contig 18692 bp, 5 predicted proteins | sample 9134231 | NCBI WGS metagenome assembly JAEEGL01 (sample SAMN16246548, study PRJNA631951) | gut metagenome | biome: gut microbiome; feature: rumen; material: fiber-attached | host: Bos | place: Iran: Karaj | collected 2018-10 | reverse complement strand
TAATAAGAAGTATTCTTATACCAATATCAAGAAGCACGATAGCCAGACTACCGATGGCAGTACCTTCTATGACTTTGGCCTGAGCTGGCCATACGAGTTTACGTATGTTCCCTGCAATCTTCAGAATTTCATCGGTGGTGTCGCTACTGTGAATGTGAACAATGGCACTGTTACCGAATATGTATATGGCGGTGGTCAGGGCAAGGTAGCATTTGGCACCACAGATGGAACTATAGACGACATCACGGAACAACGCTACGTCGAGGCCTTCTGTGCCAACGTGCGTAACACCCAAGTCACCATAGGAACGAGTGGCGGTTCTGCCGATACACCTAAGATAGGAACCGAGACTACTGGCTCTGTCTATGGCGGTGGCGAAGACGGCCACGTCTATGAGAACGCCAGCGTCACCATCCATCACGGCACGGTTACCCACACCATCTTCGGCGGCGGTAAGGGTACGAGCACTTACAGTGCGAAGCTGTTGGATCCTGCAACGAGCAATGAAAAGACGGAAGCCGAAGAGGTACGCAGCTGGACGGCCGGCAAGGTCTATGGCAACACCTCTGTCACGATGAACGGTGGCAGCGTGGGCTGGTTCATCTATGGCGGCGGCAACATGGCCTCCGTGGGTAAGGGCAACTATGCCGGCGGCTCGGACGACTACTCCACTGGCGGCTACGGCGAACTGCCTTCTGCCGACGGCGGAATCTGGACGACCACTTCTACAGCAGAGAGTACAACCAAGGATATGGCTTATCACTTCCTGAACAGCGGTCAGACCACGGTGACCATTCTTGGCGGTGAGGTTGGTTCTGGCAATGCAGGCTTTGAACCCACCGACGGCATCCCTTACGGTTCTGTCTTTGGCGGCAGCCGTGGTAAGGCGGCCATGTCCGTTTCAAACTCGCCCCGCTACAAATACGTTCCCGACTTCTTCATGGGCTATGTCAACAAGACGCGCATCAACATCGGCGGCACCTCTAAGACTGACCTTGCTGCAGGCGCCGGTCCTACCATCTGGGGTTCCGTCTATGGCGGTGGTCAGGACGGCCACGTGCGCAACAGCACCGAGATAAAGATCTTCAAGGGAAGGGTTTCTTGTCAGACGACCGATGCCGCTGGCCGTAGCGGCCATGTATTCGGTGCCGGTTCGGGTATCGGAAAATACACGGTTAAAGAGACGGTTAATGAGAATGAGGTAGAAAAGCAGTATTGCAACAGCTCTTCAGGCTCCGTAACGTGTACGACCCAAATCGACGTTGAAGGCGGAACCATCGCCGGCTCCGTCTATGGTGGTGGTGCCCTGGCCTCAGTAGGCCCTCGCAAGACGGAAGCCTTTAATGAGTTCAACAATACGACAACAGCCTATCCGCGTGAAACGAACACGGCGCATGGCTCTCAGTCGTATAATAAGGTGAACATCAATGCCGGCAGCATCAGCGGCAGCGTCTATGGCGCCAGCCGTGGCCCTGGTTCTACCATGTTCCCAGGTACTTTCTCAGGTATTGGTACTGGCACTGGCCAATACGACCCGGCGGAGTTTGCCACCAGTATCTGGACTGAGGTGAACGTGAAAGGCGGCACCATCGGAGGCTCTGTCTATGGTGGCGGCGAGATGGGCCAGGTCAAGGAGAGCACCGTGGTCAGCCTCACTGGCGGCGACATTGCTTTCGATGCCTACGGTGGCGGTAAGGGCACGGTCGGTACGTATGCCATCGCTGCCGACGTGGGCGGAAACACCACCGTGGAGCTGAACGGAACCACAGCTGCAAATGGAACTATAACGACTGTGGCTGACAATGTCAGGGGCTGCAGCCTGCAGCGCATCTTCGGCTGCAACGACCTCAACGGCACGCCGAAGGGACACCCGCTGGTGCATGTCTATGCCACACAGCATAAGGATAAGGAAAATATCATTAGCAAATACGAAAAATATAAAAAACTATCAGACTACATTGATTCTTATGACACCTACAAGAGTGAATTAACTGGTTTCGCTACAACATTCGGTGTTGACATTTCTACGTATCTTACTGTCCTCGAGAGCACCAACTGGCAAGGTATGCCAGGAGCAAATGATGACGAAAAGAGGTCAGAACTTCGGAAAAGGAAGAACATCGCACTTGATAATATTCGTAATCTTCTGTATAAGAAATATGATGTGCAGGCAGTCTATGGCGGCGGCAATCTGGCAGGCTATGTGCCTAACGACGACAATGAGCATACCGAAGTCATCATTGAGGGGTGCACACAGACCAGCATCAAGCAGGTTTACGGTAGTGGCAATGCAGCCTCTGCATCAGCCGTCTCGACAACAGTATATGGAGCTTACGAAATAGACGAATTGTTTGGTGGCGGTAACGGCAAGGACAGCTACCAGCTCCCCGACGGCAAATGGTATGAGAACCCAGGGGCCAATGTGGGCTACCATAATTACACTCACTATGTGAAGTCTGGCGAGACTGGCTACGATGCTAACACTCATGGTGATGGTTCTGAGGGCAACCCATACAAGGCTATTGAAAACACGAATGCCACCAACAAGGAGTACCGAGAAGCCAACTATTCCTATGGTACGGGCGAGGCTATTACAGATGTTTATGGTGGCCGTATTCATAATGCGTATGGTGGTAGTAACGAAAAGGGTAACATCCGCAGATTGGCACTCTCTACCTACGAGACACAGGCTACTTGCGACCTAATTATAGACAACACCTACAATGCAGGCAAGAATGCCGATATCGATGGTGAAGCACGTATAACTATTGATTGCGTTGACTATGCGGAAAGTTTGTATGCCGGTTCAACAGACTCTGATATTAACAGCGATATCCATCTGACCATCACAAATGGAGTCTTCGGCAAGGTATTCGGCGGAAACAACCTCGGAGGAAAAATCAAGGGTTCTATCACGATAAACATTAAGGAGAGTGGCTGTAAACCAATCATCATCGATGAATTGTATGCAGGAGGAAATCAGGCAAGCTATTCTATCTATGGATATAATTCGGATGGCTCTGTTCGCACGAAAGAAGAGTTTGAGGCGGCTAAGGCCGGGGTGTTAGCAGGTCATGAGTCGGACACGGAAGACGTAAAGAACGACTTGTTGATTCGGGAAGGTCTCTATGGATTCCCCAAGGACAGTCCGCGTATCAACGTCATTTCTGCTACAAAGATTGGCAAGATTTTCGGTGGCGGCTATCTGGCTACCACTGTGGGTGACCCAACTATCAATGTGAATATGGAGCAAGGGCAGATTACCGCCAAGTATGCTAAAGGCGACTATCTTGAAGTGGGCGAACATGACTTGATAACCGAAATCGCAGCCGCGCAGACCCGAACCGATAAGTACACGATAGAAGGCCAAGTCACCGAAGATGGTCCTGACAAAGGCAATGCAATTCTTAAGATTGGCACCATTGGCGACATCTATGGTGGTGGTAACCTGGCTTCAGTCATTGGCGACACTCATGTGGAGATAGGCACAGGAAAATGGCTGAACCAGAGTCGTGAGGAAGAAACCCTCGATCGTAATGCTGCCACTATCACCGGCAATGTGTTTGGCGGTGGCAAGGGTGAAGCCCTTGAGAGTGGTGCCCGTGCCTTCTTCTGCGAGGCAGCTATGGTAGGTGCTGACGGCGACGGTTTGACGAATCCTGCTGGCGGGACGAGTGTCACCATTGGTAACGGCACCGTGGGAACTCTTGAGGCTGGAAAACTCAAGGCTGGTACTGGCAATGTCTATGGCGGTGGTGAAATTGGCCGTGTGGAAAAGAACACGATTGTCACCATAGGCTTAGAAGGAGAAGTAGCAGAAGATTCCAAGTTTAAACCTGTCATCGAGGGTAATGTGTTCGGTGCTGGCAAGGGTTTAGCAACACATGGCTATTCTGCATTGGTGCGTGGTAACAGCACTGTCACCATCCAGGGTAAGGCCAAGGTTAAAGGCTCTGTCTATGGCGGTGGTCAGTTGGCTTCTGTGGGCAGGTATAAAGTTAAGCAAGGCCCTGGTGACCCTGAAGACGCACCTGCCGACCTGCCTATTGGTATGCCATATTCATTGGCAAGTGAAACAAGTGGTAATTGCACCGTCATTGTTCGGGATGACGCTGAGATTGGGCCACCAAATGGCATGCTGATGACGGCTACTGGCGGTCCTGATGATGCAGGTCATATCTTTGGTGCTGGTCAGGGTTCCATACCTGAACAATATACCTTCTCGGGAAATAGTTATCCTCATCGTATGGCACTTGATGACGATGGGAAAAGCAACTGGGAAACTATATCTAATGAAGAAGATTATCTAACGTTTATCGAGACGTTGGGCTTGGCTACCCAGACCGAGGTGAAGATTGGTGGCAACGCCTTCATCAAGGGTTCCGTCTATGGCGGCGCCGAGAACGGCTATGTGCAGCACAATACGCATGTGACCATAGAAGGTGATTGTCAGATTGGTAACGGCTATGTGCAGATGAAAGATAACGGTGAATATCTGGCAGAACCGTATAGCCTCAACCGACGCTATACCCCAACAGAGTGGGCTGAAGGACGGCTCTACAAAGACGGTGAAACGAATTACACTTCTTCTCTGCCTGAGTGTGCCAGCTGGCCGTATGGACAGGCTCCAATTCTTGCAGACAGATATACCATATACGATAAGTATTATGGCACTGCGGGATACGATGCAAAGGACGGTCGTGTAAATGCTGATAATGGATATACCTTCTATGGTAATGTCTATGGCGGAGGCTCAGGTTATTATCCATACGCAGCAGGCAAATGGCACAAAAAGGCCGGTTCTGTAGGTGGCAACACCGTGGTGGATATCACAGGCGGACACATTCTGACCAATGTCTATGGCGGCAACGAGATGACGAATGTGACAGGTAAGTGTACCATCAATATGTCTGGCGGTACGCTCGGTGTAAAGCGCACATTAGGCCAGATTATTGCTCATCCTGTCACTTGCTACCTTTTTGGTGGTGGTAAGGGTGACCCGCGTGTCTTCTTCAACAAAGATACCAATGTCGAGGACGCCGAAGTCAACATCTCTGGTGGATGGATTTATGGTTCTGTATTCGGCGGCGGTGAAGATGGACACGTACTGCGCAATGTGACGATGAACATCAGTGGAGGAACGACAGGTACCCCACCAACTTATCTTGACTATTATGAAGGCCGAGCAACTAAGATTGGCACCTGGGGTACCTCCTACGTGGATGGCAATGTCTTCGGTGGTGGCCGTGGTTTCTCTGGTGATGCCTATACGGCCGGTAACGTGGCCGGCAGCGTGACGATGACTATCAACAGCGGCACTATTCTCGGATCTGTCTATGGTGGCGGACGTCTGGGCTCTGTGGGCTACGGATTGTATGATGAGAAGACGTCTGGTGGCGATCCGACACCTGGCTATGGTGAGATGCGCGATGATGGCAAGTATGACGATGGCACCGATGGTTCAGCCTTCTTTACGAAGGGACGCGGCCACGTCAACATCACCATCAAGGGCGGCACCATCGGTAATACGAATGAGTTTATCATTCCACAAGCAAGCAATTCTCCAACGGCCCTCCAGGAAAAGGACATGAGTACATGGACGGCTGCTGACTGGACAGATTGGAAGAATTATAACAATGTTCCCTATACTGTTTATGATACTTCTAACGGAAGGGTTACCCACACCAAGGGTGGTAATGTCTTTGCCGGCGGTATGGGACGACGCAAGCAACTGGATGGTGAGACCGAAATCACATCTGTTGACTGGAAAAAACTGGGTAATGTCAAGAGCTCTTCGTTGGAAATCAAAGGTGATGCTTGGATTATGGGCAATGTCTATGGCGGCGGTGAGTTCGGTGCTGTAACGTCCTATACAGACAGCACGGACCCCGAACATCCTGTTGTTCAGGGTGGCACAACCACGATAATCATCACCAATGGCACCATCGGAACGGAAGTTACAGGATCCACTCCTGTGAAAGCCACTATTGACACACCCACCGACGGCACTAATAGCGTGGTCAAATATACCTACGGCAGCGTCTTTGGTGGTGGTATGGGTGCAGAGGATCACCTCAGCACAGCAGACCACGGCGGTGATGTGAAAGGCAACGCCACGGTCAACATCAGCGGTAATAGCACCAAGGTGCGCGCCAGCGTCTTCGGCGGCGGTGAGGTAGCCAACGTGGATGGCAACACCAACGTGACCATCAGCGGCGGTGAGATAGGACGAAACGAGGTGTGGGGCAACACTGAAATCTACAAGGATGGCAAGCCGAATCCCGGCTACGTGAAGTTCGGCAGTTCCACGATGGGTAATGTCTATGGCGGCGGCAAGGGCCTCTTAGACCATACAGTAGCCGGTCTCGTCAAGGGCAACACCAACGTCACCATCAACGCGGGTGAAGTTGAAGGTCAGCCGTTCATCTACCATAATGTCTATGGTGGCGGTGCCCTCGGATCAGTGGGTACCTTCGGACTCTCAACAGGAACAGGTGACCAAGCTTATATTCCCGAAGGAATACCGTTTGGCTGGAAAGAAAATACAGGTACTGCTACTGTCATCGTCAATGGCGGTACCATCGGTATCAGCGGTCGTGACAATGGCATGGTCAATGGTTCTTCACGTGGTGATATCGAGAAGCCTACGGGTTCTCCTGCCGTAGATCGCTACGACAAACTGGCATGGGTTAATCACTCGATTGTCACAATCGGTGAAGCCTCTGGCAACAGTGCCGGTCCTCATATCAAGGGTTCTGTCTATGGCGGTGGTGAAAACGGTCATAATGCCGGTAATGCCACAGTGACCATGAACAGGGGTACCATCGGTATTGTAGATACTAATGATCCGTGGTATAGTTTCATACCCGACGGTATGGCCAAAGAGCATGCTGACTATGCTTCTTATAAGGCCATCGACGATAAGGCTCTGATTTCCCGTGGTAATGTCTATGGTTCCGGTTGTGGTACAGATATGTACGACTCTGATAATGATGGTACGGATGATACCCATAATCCGAAGTCGGGTATGGTGGCTGGTAATACCTTCGTCACTATCGCTGGCGGTCATGTAGGACACAGTGTCTATGGCGGCGGCTCGATGGGTGTCGTGGGCACGGTTATTAGTGAAGAAAAACACGAGAATGTAGTAACTGTAGATGGCAAGGAGGTCGTTTACGGCTTTGGCCTTAGCTGGCCATACAAGTACGTGTTTATGCCTGGCACTGGTAAGGCTACCGTCAATATTACGGGTGGTCACATCGGTACCAATAATATCGATGGCGGCGACGTGTTCGCTGGATCCCGTGGAGAGGTCGGTGACCGCTATGAAACGGCACAGTTGGCATACGTCGGAGAAACCGAGGTGAATATCAACTATGACACCCAGCCAGATGAAAATGACATACCGAATATTAAGAGTAATTATACGATACCTTGTGTCACCGGTTCCGTGCATGGCAGCGGTGAGGATGGCTATGTCTATGGCGATACCCATGTGACACTGAACAAGGGTCTGATTGGTCACTCACTCTATGGTGCCGGTAAGGGTAAGGGTACTTACAAAGTGACACTTAACAAGATAGGCGGTGGTGGCACCTACGTGTCCGACATCTACAGCCTTATCGCTGGTAAGGTGTTTGGCAATACATACGTGACCATGAACGGCGGCCTTGTAGGACGTAATGTCTATGGAGGCGGTAACATGGCTTCTGTGGGTAAGGGTAACTATGCCGGCGGAGTGGATGACTACTATCCAGCCGGCTATGGCGAGACGCTCAAAGAAGATAATCTGTGGACTGCAACTCAAGGCTTTAATCCCGATGCAGAGATTACTGAATCGAACAAGCCGACAACTATGGCTGACTACTTCCTGAGTAGCGGTAAGACTACCGTTAAAGTGTTGAGCGGTCAAGTGGGCATACTGACATATGAACTGAAGAACGAACTTCCTTACGGTAATGTATTTGGCGGCAGTGCTGGAGAGGCTGCACCGAACGTACCCAAAGATCTTTCTCCACGTTACCACTACTGTCCGACGTTCTTCGCAGGCTATGTCAATGAGACGGATGTGACCATTGGAGGCTACAAGTGTAAGGTAGCATACGGTGATTATAATGTGGGTGACTGCATTACCGCCGAGCAGTTCAAGGATGTATCTGATGCAGATGCCTCCAATTGGGAGGAGGTTGGTCCGACGATTCTCGCCTCTGTCTATGGTGGTGGTCAGGATGGTCACGTGCGCAGGGATACGAAGGTGACTGTCAATAGCGGTGTAATTGGTATGGCCTATGGTACAGAAGTGATAAAGGACGATAAAGGAAATTATATTACAGACCTTGATAATGGACACTGGCTGCATCGTGGCAATGTATATGGTGCCGGCTCCGGTATCAGTAAATATACACCTACTTTACAATATGCGGACAACTATTCTGGCGACAAACTGGAAGAGCCGGACTACAGCACCTCTGCCGGTTCTGTGACCCGCTTCACAGATGTCAACATCCTGGGCGGTACCATCCACCGAAATGTCTATGGTGGTGGATCAATGGGTAGCGTGGGTGCACCTCCCATTCCGCCTAACAGAGCTGATATGCCTGACAAGAAGGGTGACACAACTCCGACTCACGGTCCTGGTTGGCAGTCGCAATGTAACGTTACCATAGGCGGTGCAGGTAAAGTGACTATCGGCACGGAGATTGATTATCAAAAACACTATGGCGGTGAGGTCTATGGTGCCTGCCGTGGCCTTTCGAGCGACAACACCGATATTGCCACTGCCATCTGGACGAAGGTACTCATCAAGGACGGTGCCACCATCCAAGGCAACGTCTTCGGAGGCGGCGACGCCGGTATGGTGAAGAAAGACACCGACGTGCAGATAGGCGAGAAGAAAGAATAAGGAAGAAATGTGAAAGCAATCGGGGATTCGCTGCTGCGAATCCCCGATTGTCTGTAAGCACTCTTAGAAGAACACTGATTTGAGTGATTGAACTGATGCTCCTGAAAGAGCAAGACCGATTTTCACTGTTTGTAAGCTGACAAACGTCTTTTAGAAACAGTATCGGATAATTGCGGATAATCATTTTGGCAAAGCTTGGAAGCTTCGCCTAGTCGTTACCCTTTTTTCGCTGGGATGGTGAAGGTAAAGGTGGTACCCTTGCCTTCCTCAGTCTCGAAGGAGAGTTTGCCTCCGTGCTTGTTCTCGATGATGTCGCGGGTGATGGCCATGCCTAGACCAGTTCCTTCACCGATGGGCTTTGTGGTAAAGAAGTTCTCGTAGAGCCGCTCTTTCACCTCGGGAGTCATGCCCTCGCCGTTGTCAGCAATGGTGACGGTGATAAAGGTCTGTGGTCTGTGGTCTAAGGTCTGAAGTCCTTGTTCTGAAGTCTGAGCGACCCTGATGTCGATGCGGGGCTGGTAGTCGGGCCCGGTGTGCTGCTGCTTGTGCCAGACGGTGTAGCAGGCGTTGTTCATCAGGTTGAGGACGGCGCGGCTGAGGTCTTGCGGTATGACCATCACCTGCGGAAGTCCCTGCTCGTAGTCCTCGCCGATGCTGATGTTGAAGCCCTTGTAGTTGGCGCGCATGGCGTGGTAGGAGAGCCACACGTACTCCTTCACCAGGTGTGAGATGTCCGTTGGGAGGAACTCGTTGTCCTTGCCCCGTGAGACGAGGAGTATTCCCTGGATGATGCTGATGGCCCTCTCGCCATGCTCCACGATGCGGGCCATGTTTTCCTTGAGGTCGCCGACGATGTCGTCCAGCTCCTCGCGGTCGTCGGCGGGCAGGGCATCCTCATTGTCGGCCACGATGTCGGTAAGGTCGCTGAGCAGCTTCGACGACATCTTGCTGAAGTTGATGACGAAGTTCAGCGGGTTTTGTATCTCGTGGGCGATGCCGGCACTGAGCATGCCCAGTGAGGCGAGCTTCTCCTGTTGGCGGAGGCGCTGCTGGAGGGATTCTACTTGATTTTCCATATCGTTCTTTTGAGGGAGTAAAAGGGGAGTGAAAGGGAGTGAAGAGGAGTGAAAGGGACGTTAGATTTGAGGATTCCTTTCTATTGGGAGTGTAATGGTAAACTCGGTGTATTCTCCTTTCACGGAGGCGACAGTAATGTCGCCACCGTGGTTCTGGGCTATCTCGCGGCTGATGTAGAGACCTACGCCCGATGCCTCACCTGTGGTCTTGGTGGTGAAGAAGGGGTCGAAGATGCGGTCGATGATGGTGGCTTCGATACCAATGCCATTATCGTAGATGGTGATGACGGCCTTCCCCTCGCTGGTCTTCATTTCGAGCCTCACCTCCGGTTGGTAGGGTCGAAGGTCTGAAGTCTGAGGTCTTTGTTCTGAGGTCAGTCTGAGGTCTTTCTTCGCCACGGCGTAGACTGCGTTTCGCAGCATGCTCATGATGGTCATACTCAGCAGGTCGGCGTTGCCTTTTATGCGTATGTCATTGGCGGGCAGGGTGAAGGGCGTGCTGATGTTGTGTTCGGAAATCTCCTTCTCGTAGTATTTGTGCAGCAGCTCCCGGTCGTGACGCAGCATGTCGGTGAGACTCATGTCTACCTGTCCTCCCGTGCGGTCCTTGAGCATCTCCTCCATGGCCTTGAGTATTCGCGAGGTGTTGGCTCCGTGCTCTCCCACCTTCTGCAGGTTGCCTTTCAGCATGTCGAGCACCTCCATGGTGTCATCGTAGGTATCGGGGGTGATGTTTTCCTTCTCGTCCTCAATGTTGGCCTTGGCATCGTTGACGAGGCTCTCGGAGAGCTTCGCGAAGTTGTTGATATAGTTCAGCGGGTTGAGAATACGGTCTATGAGTCCCTGGGTGAGCTTACCCACGGTTGCCATCTTCTCCTGTCTCACCAGCTCGTGCTGAGCCTCGATGAGGTCTGCCGTCCGTTCCTGCACCACGGCCTCCAGGCGGTGCTTGTCTTTCTCCAGCCGGTAGAGCCTGAAGCGCATCACGCCATAGCCCAGTGTTATTAACACGAGGGCGTAGAGCAGCTGCATGTACCATCGTCTGTACAGTGGCGGCATGATGCTGAAGTCTATGCCGACGATTTCCGACAGCCGTCCGTAGGAATCGCGTGCCTGTACCTCGAAGCGGAAGTCTCCGAAGGAGAGGTTGCTGTACTCCTCGTAGGTCAGTGTCTCCCATGCGCTCCAGTTCCCTCCGTTCAGGCGGGTGCGGTATTGCGTGGCGAGGAGCAGCGAGGGGCAGTCTATGGAGTAGTCGAACACGATGTGGTGCTCGTTGCTGGCCAGCGTGGGCAGCTCGCTGGGTTGCTGTCCGTAGCCTCCCCAGATGATGCTGTCGACGTGCAGCCTCACGGAGCGCAGCAGGAGCCTGGGCTTCACGTTGAAGGCGGGGTCTTCACGTCTGTCGTCTACGATGCATAGGCCCTTGTCGCCGCCCATCCACAATTGCTCTCCACGGCGCATCATGGCACGCACGGAGTAGTCCATCAATGGATAGACCAGCTGCGACATGCGCTCCTCGCGAGTGCCGTCCTGCATGGCGAAGAGCTGGTGGCCCTTGTTGTCGGTGAGCCATAGCAGACCCTCGTCGTCGGCGTAGGAGAAGAGCGGGTAGGGGAACGGCTTGGTGTCGTTAGTAGCAACGGGCATCACCCGGCCCTTGTAGCTCACGAGTGTGCGTATCTCGTTTTCGTTGGGCTTGTAAGGTGAAAGGAGTGATGGGGGAGTGAAAGGGGAGTGAGAAGGGAGTGAAGGGGCGGTCCAGACCCCTCCGTAGAGGTTTTGTATCCACAGTGTGCCTTGGTTGTCCTTCACTATGGTCACTACCTTCTCTATGTCCCATAACTTCTGGCGTTGTAGAGGATTTGCAATCCCCGTCATCAGGTATATGCCGTCTATCTCACCCGTGAGGAATGAGCCGTCGTCAAGGGGCAACACGGAGAACGTTCCGGCGGTGGTGAGAAAGTCCACCTTCCGGTCTGGATGGATGGCGTATAGCCCGTCGATGGTGGCTGCCAGCAAACGGTCTCCCTGTCGCTTCAGCTGCCAGCAGGCCAGGGTTATCTCCTTCACCGACAGGAAGCGGTTGCCCTGCAGCCGGTAAAGTCCGCTCTGTGTGCCAACGTAGATGTCATCACCCAACGTCTCTATGCAGCGCACCTCTCCGCGCAGTCCTTCCCTGTCGGTGAAGTGTGTGTAGACCGATGGTATGGCCATGGCGAAGATGCCGTTGTCCGTTGCCCCCCAGAGCAGTCCGTGCCCGTTGTATGCCAGGCGGTTCACGTTGTTGGAGCAGAGGCCGTTGGCCTCACTCACGCGCAGCACTTCTGTGCCTTCCTTGTCGGTGATGATGATGCCTTCACCGTTGGTGGCTACGGCTTTGATCTGGCTTCCCAGGTCCAGCTCCTGATTGAAGTATGCCGTCAGGCTGGCGGCCAGGCCCTGACCATCGGGCAAGGGCTTCTTTGGGGTGAGCGTCAGTGTGCTGTCGGTGACGATATATTCGCTGCCGTCGCTGACATGGGCGTACACGGTGCTGTCGGCTTCCCATATCTGAAGCACCTCGCCGTGAATCCTGTTCTGCTGTCCGCCGATGGGCTGCAGGTGCAGGATGCCGTTGTCGTCGGTGGCAAGGCGGCCAATGTAGTTGTAGCCTCCTGTCCAGAGGGTGCCCCTAGAGTCGCGGAAGAGCTTCGTCACACGGGTGATGCCTGGTGTGTGGATGATGCGCCACGATGCCTGGTCGTAGTAGAGCAGCCCCTCGAAGTTGGCCACGTAGACGGTGCCGTCATCGGCGGTCACAATGTCGAAGTTCTGGTTGTGGGCCTTGTACTCCGTGGACAGGTAGTTGCGGAAGAAGGGGATGCCCTGGGCGTAGAGGTTGGAGAAGGAAGATGGAAGATGGAAGATAGAAGATGTTAGATTGAAGATGAGCAAGCAGAGTAAGCCCCAACCCTTAGAGGGGAGGGAAATAGCTGCGTAAAGCCTTCTCGTTGTTTTCCTCATACCTTGTAGCATTATCGTTTCTTCTTTTATCCCAAATGGTTTTCTCTTAGATGCGGGGAGCGGCCTTGCAGGCCGAACAATAAGCGAAAGAGATTATGACGTTTACACAATGTTCAATGGTCAATCTTTCAGCTTCTCATACGGCACGTTGTGCCCGATGTAGTAGTCCCACTCCTCGCGTGTAAGGTTACGCTTTAGCTTGTCGTGTATCTTTTCGGCCATGATGTAGGGGTCGATGAGTGTCTCGGTGAGGTTTCCGTTCTGGTCGGCAGTCCAGATGTAGCGCATGGTCTCGTCGAAGGCGAAGCTCACAACCCATTGGCGTGTATCGATGATGGTCATGGGGTCAATCTTCTGCTGTGTGAAGGGCCAGAAGCGCACGGTGCCATCGTAGCTGGTGGAGTAGAGACGGTTACCGTCGAACTTCACTCTCGTCACGCGGCTGCCGTGGCCTATGAGGCGGTGTACGTTGCCGTGGTCGTCGACAATGATGATGACTCCCTCTTGGGTGCCGAAGGCCTCGTAACTGTTTCTCCAGTTATAGGTGTAGGAGGCTATCGGCTGCACGTCGAAGGGCAGTTTCTTGGGCGTCACCTTCGTAGCCTTGTCATCGGCGGTGTAGGCATGTCCTTTCCTGTCGAAGAGCAACAGCTGATGGTCGTCCTCGCCGGCTACGTTGGTAATAAAGTTAAGGGGTAGTTGTCGCACCTGGGTCATGGTCTTAGTCTCCAGGAGGTGTATGCTCTGCTGCGCCACCACGAGGAGTTCGTTGTCCTTGTGGATGAACAGCCTGAAGGGCTTCTGTGCCCCTTCTATCACAATGGTATGCAGGTCTCCACGCTTGCCATAGACCAAGTGACCGGTGTTGCTCAGGGCGTAGAGCGTTCCCTTGTCGTCTATCACCAGGTCGCGGAAGTCGTACTGGCTGTTGCGGTAGATGTTCTCCGAGCGCAGGTTACCGTCCTTGGTCTTGGTGTGGAAGGCTATCTCGCCGTAGGTGCTGACGGAGGCAAAGGTGTTGGTGCCGGGCAGCTCCCACATCTTCATCACGGCCCCCTTCCCCACGTTCCACTTCTTCATGCTGGCACTGGTCATGGAGAGGGCTTGGTAGATGCCGGGGTTGTAGACATCGCCTCCATAGCGCTGGGTGAACGTGTAGGCGGCGTATGCCAGGAGGTCGGCCAGCTGGTGGTTTCCCGTTATCTTCTGTGTGATGGCCAGCGTGCCCACGTTCCTGGCCATGGCGATGTAGCTCAGTGTGTCGGCCACTCGCTTCGACTGCTCTGCCTGTGCGCGTTGCTCCTCGGCGATGGTGCGCTGCCGCTGTGCCACGTCCGATGCCTCCAGGGCTTTCTGCTCGGCGGCGATGGCGTTTTGTCGCTGCTCCTCGGCCTCGCGCCGCTGTTGTTCGGCGTTCTGCCGCTCGGCCTCGGCCACCTTGCGCTGCTCGATGGCCTCCTCGCGCTGACGGTCGCTGATGAGACGCTCCTGGTCGGCTATCTCCTCCATCTGGGCGTTGATGCTCTGCATCACTGCTGCACGGCTCTCCTTCTCCGTAAGGCTGTCCAGCTGCAACTTCAGCTCCTCGTTGCGCGCTGCCTCCCGCTGGTAGAGCACGCCGAGCATCACGGCACACGCCAAACTCAGCACCAATGCTGCCGCTAAGACTATCGCCAAAGTTGCTTTTTTCATAGTTCTGACCTCTCTTGTGCGTGCAAAGATACGAAGAATTCGCGAAATAGCAAAAAGATGTACACTTTTTTGATTTACAGATGCAAAAAAAGGGCGTAAATTAGTTAAAATCACTTTCTTACCTTTGCCTATAGGCGGATTCTTCGTACCTTTGCGGCTGTATGTGGATGATACTCTTCCTTCTGTTGCCGCTGCTGGGTCTGGCCTACTGTGGCTGGCATGTATGGACGCTGCTGCCGCTGCCGCGTCTGTGGCGTGCAGTCATTTTGTGCATGGGTATCGGGGCGTTCCTGCTCCTGTTCCTCAACCTCAGCCGTTTCATCGACCGGCTGCCGCTGTGGCTGGCGCGGCTGTGCTATGACGTGGGCAATTCGAGCCTCTTCATCATGCTCTATCTGGTCATCATCTTCCTGGTGCTCGACCTGGGACGGCTCGTGCGACTGGTGCCTGGTGCGTGGCTGCATCAAAATTTCTACACCACGGTCGTACTCATCGTGGGCTTGTTCGCCGTCTTCCTGCTGGGCAACGTGAAATACCACCACAAAGTGCGCGAGGAACTGCGGCTCACCACCACGAAACCGTTGTCGCGCCCCTTGCGGGTGGTCATGCTCAGCGACCTGCACCTGGGCTACCATAACCCTCGCCATGAGCTGGCTCGCTGGGTGGACATGATCAATGCGGAAAAGCCCGACGTGGTGCTCATCGCCGGAGACATCATCGACATGAGCATGCGTCCGCTCATCGAGGAGCGCATGGCTGAGGAGTTCCACCGCCTGAAAGCCCCCGTCTACGCCTGTCTGGGCAATCATGAGTACTTCTCCGGCGGGCCACGTGCCTTTCAGTTCTATCACGACGCGGGCATACACCTGCTTCGCGACAGCTGCGCCGTCGTGGGCGACCTGCTCATCATCGGCCGTGACGACCGCATGAACCCGCACCGCAAGCCCCTCTCCGAAATCCTGGACGCCAGTCGCTGTTCCCTCGCTCCCGAGCGAGTGCCCGCCCCCCTACCCTCCCCTTTTCCCTCTCACTTCACCATCCTCCTCGACCATCAGCCCTACCATCTGGAGGAGGCCGAGCTGGCGGGCATCGACTTCCAGTTGAGCGGCCATACGCACCGTGGCCAGGTGTGGCCCATTTCGTGGATTACCGATTGTGTCTACGAGTGTTCCTTCGGCCCCTGGCAGCGTGGACAGACCCACTACTACATTTCCTCGGGCATGGGTATCTGGGGTGGAAAGTTCCGCATCGGCACCCAGTCGGAGTACGTCGTAGCCAACATTAATCCGCAATAATTCGAGAAAAATAAGACTATGAAGAGAAACATTTCCTTAGTGGCACTGATGACCCTGACAATGGGAGCCGGTGCGCAGCAAAAAGATGCAACGCCCGAAAGCGTTGCCCATAACACGGAAGTTAAAGAGTTCAACCTGGCAGGACCGTTCGCCGTGACCGCGCCGATGGCCTTCGATACGGTCGACGTGAAAGGCAAAGCCTTCGACCCACAGTCGCTGCTCACAGCAGTCTCTTACGACGTGGAGGCCACGACGACATGTACTGCTGGAGTGTTGCCATCGCTGAAAGACAGCAAGTCAGTGGGCGTGCTGTCGTTCTACGTGAACAACACGTCGTTTCTAGAGACCAAGCTGAATGTGAAAGGCCCCAAGAACCACAAGCTCTTCGTAGACGGCGTTGAAGCCGGGGCCGACTTGAAGCTGGCTCCCGAGCACCACACCATCGCCATCAAATACCTGGCCGAGCCTTCTGACTCAGACAGCATCCGCGTGTGCTTCGAGAAGGTAAGGGTAGATATCACTCTCGACAAGCGCCACCCCTACATGGTACACGACCTCACCGACGGAAAGCGCGTGCGTGGTGTGAACCTCTCTGCCGACGGCAAATACTTGGTGGTCAGTTATCAGACCACCGAGCGTGGCGGCAACAGCCGCTGGGACTATGAGCTGATGGCTTATCAACATAAAAACAGTTCTTGGCAGCTGGTGCGCCATTTGTCGAGGTCGGTGCGGTGGATGCCCACTTCGTCTGCATGGCTCGAGGAAGAGAAGGAGCAGGGCGTACGCACCCTCTACAAGGTAGACCCCGCTACAGGCAACCGCACGCTCTGGGCCAGCGGTATGCCTGACGGTGGCTATACCGTCAGCCCTACGGAGGACTATATTATTATTAATGTGGAAGACGAAGGGACGAAGGAAGACCCCGACGTCTTCGAGGTGCTGGAGATGGACGACCGTCAGCCCAACTGGCGCAAACGCTCCTATCTCGTGCGCCACGACATGAAGACGGGCGTGAGCCAGCGCATCACCTTCAGCCCACGCAACCAGTGGCTGATGGACATCTCGCAAGACGGCAAGAAGTTGCTCGTCGGCATCAGCTACTCACGACTGGAGAAACGTCCCACGGAGGTGTCCGACTACTACATCATGGACGCACAGACGCTCAAGACCGACACCGTGCTGCGTTGTGAGGGCTTCCTTGGCGGAGCAGAGTTCTCGCCCGACGGTAGTCAGCTGCTTGTCAAGGGCACGCCCGAAGCCTTCAACCGCATCGGCTGCCAGTTGTCCGAAAGCGTGACACCGAGCATGACGGAGAACGAGCTGTTCCTCTACGACCTGGCCACCAAGAACATTACTCCGCTGACCAAGGATTTCGACCCCAGCGTGGAGCATGTGGAATGGTCGGATGCCGACGGCAACATCTATTTCTCAGCCGAAGACCGCGACTATGTGCGCATCTTCAGCCTGAACCCCAAAACGGACAAAATTGACCAGCTGCCCATACAAGGCGACTATGCCTACCGTTACGACATAGCTGCCAATGCCCCTGTCATGGCCTATCTCTCCTACAAGACGCTGGAACCGGCATCGGCCTACGTAATACCTCTAAATACAAAGAAACAAATGGTCAACGGTCAATGGTCAATGTTCAATGGTGCTGAGGCCCTTGGCGATGCCGAGGTGGGCACCTGCCAGGACTGGAACTACACCAACTCGAAGGGCGACACCGTCTATGGTCGCCTCTATTTGCCGAAGGACTTCGACCCTGCGAAGAAATACCCCATGATAGTCTATTATTATGGTGGCTGTTCACCAACGAGCCGCTACTTTGAGTCGCCCTACGCTCCGCAATACTGGAACTCCCTCGGCTATGTGGCCTATATCCCACAGCCCAGCGGTGCTACCGGCTTCGGACAGGAATGGGCCTCGCGCCACGTGAACACCGCCGGCGGTGCCCCCGCTGCAGACGGTAGTGTGCCCGGCGGTTCGCCCGCCGGCGACATCATCGAGGGCGTGAAAAAGCTCTGCGACGAGAAGCCCTTCATCAACCGCGACAAAATCGGTTGCATGGGAGCCTCCTACGGCGGATTCATGACGCAGTACCTGCAGACCGTCACCGACATCTTCGCCTGCGCCGTCAGCCACGCCGGCATCGCCAACCATACCAGCTACTGGGGCGAAGGCTACTGGGGCTACAACTACAGTGAGGTGTCGATGGCCAACAGCTACCCCTGGAGCCACCGTCAGCTCTACGTCGAACAGTCGCCCCTCTTCAATGCCGACAAGATTCATACACCCTTGCTTCTCCTCCACGGCAATGCCGATACCAACGTGCCGCTCATCGAGAGCCTCCAGATGTTCACCGCCCTGAAGCTCCTGGGCCGCGAGGTAGCACTCGTAGAGGTACAGGGCGAGAACCATCACATCCTCGACTACAAAAAACGTGAGAAATGGCTCGCCACGCAGATGGCCTGGTTCCAGCGCTGGCTTAAGGACGACCCCTCGTGGTGGAACGCCCTTTACCCGAAGAAGAACCTCTGAGTTCTTCGTGACGCAGAAATTGAGCGATGCAACGGTAATCCACTGTCCGTTGCATCGCTCAATTCTTTTTATCCAGCTCAGGCTCACCACAAACCCTAAAACGTTACGGAGAAACACACTCTAAGTGCGTACTCCAAATACGTTTTGGTTTCTTTGCTCGTTATTCGCTGTCCGAGGTGG
>JAEEGL012372252.1_pt1 | contig 18692 bp, 12 predicted proteins | sample 9134231 | NCBI WGS metagenome assembly JAEEGL01 (sample SAMN16246548, study PRJNA631951) | gut metagenome | biome: gut microbiome; feature: rumen; material: fiber-attached | host: Bos | place: Iran: Karaj | collected 2018-10 | reverse complement strand
TCCCGCTTCGAGTACTGGTAGAAGTGCTAACTTATTGAATTTCAATGGTTGGCACTTTTTCTTTTCTAAAAAGTTTGCACAAAATTTCCACAAAACTTCCAAAACTCAACGGGAAAATAAAAAAAGGTTGCAAATCTCATTCGATTCGCAACCCTTCAAATACATTATTAATATCTATTATTTCTTCTTCTTCCTGCTTTTCTTTTCAGGCTCATCACTATGGAAGAACTGTTTCCAGTCGTCTTTTTTCTTTTTAGTCGATTCGAAGTAGAAATCATCATCTTTCGATTTTTTCTTCTCTGATTTTCCTTTACGTTCTCTACCCTTCGGCTCACTGGCTTTGGAAGTGCTCTTTCTTCCTTCAGATGCTCTCTTCTTACCGCTCTTGTCGCTGTTGCCTTGGTTCTCACCGGCTACCTCGACAACGAGTTTACGGCCTTTGATAGTAATACCGTTAAGTGCTTTGGTAACTAATTTAGCTTGACTTTCAATGACTTCGAAGAAAGAGAAGTTCTGCATCAGGTCGATACGTCCAACTTCCACACGTTCCCCTTTGGTATTACGGTTGATTAGTTCGATAATCTTGGTTGGAGCGATGCCGTCTTTTTTACCTAAGGTGATGAAGATGCGGGTGTATCCTTTCTCGGCAACTCTGTCTCGTTTCTCTTTGTTGGTGCCACGGTCTTTCCGTTTGCCTCTTTCCTCACTCTTTCTTTCCTTCTTCTTTTCAGCATCCAGGCTTTCTATTTCTTCGGCATTCATATAATACTCCAAGAAACGGTTGAACTCCAGTGAAACCATGCGCTTGATAAGGTCTTCCTTCGACAACCATTCCCATTTGCGGTAGATATCCGGCAGGAATGTAGCGATTTCCTCTTCGTTAACCTTTACTTTCTCGACATCGTCAATAACCTTTAGGAGTTGTTGCTCACAGATATCATGACCGCTCGGGAGTTTACTGATATTGAATGATTTCTTGATGCTCTTTTCAATAGCTCTCAGCTTGCCTTGTTCCTTCATATTGATGATGGCAATGGAGATTCCTGTCTTTCCTGCACGACCAGTTCGTCCACTTCGGTGAGTATATACTTCGATATCATCAGGGAAACCATAGTTAATGATGTGTGTCAGGTCGCTTACATCCAATCCTCTTGCTGCTACGTCGGTCGCAACCAAAAGTTGGAGATGGCGTTGGCGGAACTTCATCATCACCAAGTCGCGTTGTGCCTGACTTAACTCACCATGCAGAGAGTCGGCATCATAGCCGTCATCGATTAGTTTGTCGGCAATCTCCTGTGTCTCCATACGGGTACGGCAGAAGATGATACCATAAATCTGCGGATAATAGTCAACGATACGCTTGAGGGCCAAATATTTGTCCTTTGCGTGAACGATGTATGCGTAATGGTTCACGTTTTCACTACCCTCATTGCGTGTTCCGATGGTTATTTCCTTGGCATTATGTAAATATGTTTTTGCAATCTTGGCAATCTCGTTACTCATGGTAGCTGAAAACATCAACGTGTTTCGCTGTTCCGGTACTTGTTCCAAGATGGAGTTCAAATCATCTGAAAATCCCATGTCCAACATTTCGTCAGCCTCATCCATCACTACATTCTTGATGGTTTCCAACTTTGCTACGCCACGCTTCATCAAGTCGAGCAAACGGCCGGGAGTAGCCACGATGATATGCACTCCGGTCTTAAGCATTCTGATCTGGCTTTCAATGGACGAACCACCATATACAGGGATAATCTTCAGGCCTTGGATATATTTAGAATAATCCGACAAGTCGCCTGCGATTTGCAAACATAACTCGCGAGTAGGGCAGAGGATAAGAGATTGTGGTATTCTGTTTTGTATATCTGTCTTTTGGATTAAAGGCAATCCATAGGCAGCGGTTTTACCTGTTCCTGTTTGTGCTAATGCTACAACGTCATTTCCTTCTTCAAGTAAATAGGGGATTACTTCTTCTTGTACTGGCATGGGATTGGCATATCCCATCTCTTCAATTGCTCTCCGTATTTCAGGAGAAACGCCTAATTCTTCAAATGTCTTCATTCAATACTTTATAAATTCGGCTGCAAAATTACTAATAATCATTGGATTACACATTATAAACTTGTCGTTTTTTTACAAGAAAAGGGCAGAAGAACTGTTTTCTCCTGCCCTTTTCCTATCAAAATGTCAATTTATTTTAAAGGACTGATGGTGAATCCCCATTCGTAAGTCTGGTTTGGTTTGATCGTTGCCCATGGTTCTGGACGTGAGCCCCAGCTGTCGTAACCTCCGACACCTTGTTGCAACATATCAACACATACCTCCACATAGTCGCGTGGTGTGATATCATTGATATGTGTCTGACGGCGCAGTACGTTCTTAGCTTCTTCTTCGTTGTGGTTTGCAACCTCTTCAGCAGAGAAGTTGCGCCATTGACGAGGACGGTTGATAGTTTCTTCCGAGTCGAAGTCTTCTACAGAGTTACGTAATGCGTTGAATTCAAGCAATCCATCGGCAACAATTCGTAAGCCCTTGCCATCTTTCTGAGAAACAGTCAGCCAACGGGTGTCCGTGCGGTGTCCGTTTTCTTGTGGACGAACGTATGGATAGTACATGGCATCAGCAGTAGTCTTATAGAGATCAACAAAATAGCCAGCTTTACGGTCGATGTAGTTCTCCTCAGGACCACGACCGAAGTAAGTGACTTGATCCATTGATGAAGGCAAACGGAAGCGGAGTCCGATACGTGGTACCTCAGCCTTCACGTCAACAGGAGTGAAAACATTCTTCACGTGAACACTTCCATTCTTACCAAAGGTATAAGTAACCATGTATTTATTGCCTGCAGCCAACTGGTAAGTCACGTCGAACTGATTGTCGGACAGGGTTGCAGCTACAACTTTGAAGTTTTTGCTGGATTGTTTCCATACTTGTGTGCGTTTCGGCTCACCATTTCCATAGTCATTATCGTTAGGAGCACGCCAGAAGTTCGGTTGTAAACCGAAACCGTTCTGAATGTATTCTGTACCGCTAAACTTATAAGAAGTGACGATACCTTTACTCTTGTCGAATACGAACGTCAAGTTATTGCCTGTTAAAGTAATGATATTGCCGTTTTCTTCCATCTTCATGGCACTACCATTGACAAATGATGTCTTAATCGGGTCAATCGGCAAGCGGAATTGTTCGCCCGCTACGGTAAATCCCACAGGAATCAAAGGTTGTGCCTTCAGGGAGGTAACAGTAAATGTTACGAAATATTCAGTATCTTTCCTAGCTTTCAATCCTTGCACGTTTACAGTCAGTTCTTTTGTGCCTTGTGGCTCTATGTCAAGCACAACTTTTCCACCACGTATCATCATATTATTGGCTGTAACCTTATAGGCAATCTGATAATCTTTCAGGTTAGTGAAGTAGAAGCGGTTGGTAACTTTGAACTTGCCAGCAGCCGCATCAATCATTTCGATGCCTACATTCTGATACGCATATTTCACCTCTTGCATAGCAGGATGTGGGTTACGGTCAGGATTTACGATACCATTGCAAAGGAAGTTTGCATCACTTGGAGCGTCTTTACCGAAGTCGCCACCGTATGCATAGAACGGCTGACCGTTTTCATCTTTTTGAAGTAAGCCTTGATCAACCCAATCCCAGATATATCCACCTTGAAGGTTCGGATATTTGTAGATAGCTTGCCATTGGTTCCAGAGTGCACCGGTTGAATTACCCATAGCGTGAGCATATTCTGACGGAACAATTGGACGGTCGCTGCCGTTCTTTCCGATTCTCTCGAACCATTCCGCACCTGGGTATTGAGGAACGTACATATCCGAGTTCCATTCCCATTGAGCACGTTCGTAACAGATAGGACGGTTCATACCATCTTTCTCTTGTTCCTTCAGCCAGTTGTAAGTCATGTAGAAGTTATATCCATTACCAGCCTCGTTACCCAAAGAGAAAACGATGATAGATGGATAGTTTTTATTACGCTGATACATGTTCATCGTGCGGTCCATGTGCTTCGGCAACCATTCCGGATTGTTACCTAAGGTACGTCCTTTATTCAGATTGTAACCCATTCCGTGACTTTCGATGTTAGCCTCATCGTATACGTAAATACCGTATTCATCGCAAAGTTCATAGAAACGATGGTTTTGTGGATAGTGGCAAAGTCGAACCGTGTTGATGTTGTGTTGTTTCATCAGTTCAAAGTCCTTACGCATCAATTCTTCTGTCACATAATGTCCAGTCTCTGGATTATGTTCGTGGATGTTCACACCTTTCAGTTTGATGGGTTGTCCGTTGATGAAGAAGCAGATGTAAGGTTCTCCATTCGCTGATTTCTGGTTAATCGTTTTGATCTCAAACTTACGGAAGCCAACATGATAAGGAACAACTTCAGTTGTACGATTATTATCCTTTACCGTCAGTATCAGTTGATAGAGGTTGGGCTGTTCGGAAGTCCATGTTTGTACGTTTGGCAAGTCAGCCTTAAAGGTAACGGCTTTAGCATTAACCCCATGAGCCACCTTCAGTGACTGTTCTCCAGATGCAACACTTTTACCTTGAGCATCCAATAAATCGAAGGCGAGGGTTGTTTGTTGTTCTGCATCATTTTGATTGTTGATATCCACGGTAACACTGAAGATACCGTTTTTGTAGGAGTCATCCAAAGTAGATAAGACCTTGAAGTCTTGAATGGCAACCTTAGGTTGGGAGAACAGATAAACATCACGTTCAATACCACTGATGCGCCAGAAGTCTTGACATTCTAGGTAAGATCCCGTGCTATAACGGTAGCATTTCACAACGAGGTGATTCTTTGTTCCTTGCAAATAGTCGTTGATGAGGTATTCACCAGGGTTCTTGGCATCCTCATTATAACCTACTTCTTTTCCGTTGATATAGACATAAACGCCTGATTTGGCTCCTTCCAGATGGAGGTAGATGTTACGTCCTGCCCAATCAGCCGGTACTTCAAATTCGCGTTGGTACACACCGACTGGATTTGCTTCAGGGAGTTGAGGCGGTTGAGGATTTTTCGGTTGGAAATCGTAAGGTTGGTTGGTATAGAGAGCCACGCCGTAGCCTTGCATTTCCCAGTTGCCTGGTACCTGAATCGTTTTCCAGTTGATGTTTGTTCCAGGTTTCTCAATGTTAGCAGGAAGCTGTTTGTAGCTATCTACAAAGAAGAAGTTCCAAGTACCGTTCAACAGACGGTAATATGGACTATGTTCATAACTACCTTCCAAAGCGGTTGATCTATCAGGATAGCTCATAAAAGATGTACGTGCAGGCACTTTGTTAATGGATGTCACGTGCATATCTTGCCAATATGGAAGATTGTCGGCCATAAGTGTGCTCAAAGGAAAACAACCGAGCAACAGACCAAGGATCAGATGGGAAAAAGTTTTTCTCTTCATATCATCATTGTTTAAAATAGTTTGCAATACAAAAAGTAATTCATTATGGAATATAGGTTAACAATAATATTCTCATGATGCTTGAGTGGACAAATTTAACGAATTCAATCCCATTATTCAAATTCTCTCTATAAAAAGGAATCACAATCTTCAAAAAAACACAAGACTTCGTTCTTTTACGGAATAAAACAGTATATTTGTCTATTCAAAAAGAAAGAAAAGATACAGTTATGAATAATTTTCCACCGGTAACCAAGAACCTGTTAATCATCAATGCGCTTTGTTTCTTAGGTATGATTGCGGCCCGTAGGTACGGCATTGACTTAGCAGACTACTTGGGTTTGCACTTTTTCCTTGCATCCGACTTTAATATAGCTCAATTGGTGACTTATATGTTCATGCATGCCAACTTTGAGCATGTCTTCTTCAATATGTTCGCCTTGTGGATGTTTGGTCGTACTCTTGAGAACGTATGGGGATCGAAGCGATTCCTTGTTTTCTACATGGTTTGTGGAATAGGTGCAGGATTGGTACAAGAGTTAGTTCAATATATTGAATATACCACGGTGCTGTCATCTTATCAGACAGTGAATATCGGTTCGATGGTCATTCCTATGAGTGAATACCTGAATGAGATGACTACAGTTGGCGCTTCAGGAGCGATCTATGGCATTCTGATGGGCTTTGGTATGTTATTCCCGAACGCCGAATTGTTTATCATCCCAATACCTTTCCCTATCAAGGCAAAATATTTTGTTATCATCTATGTGATTCTTGAGTTGGTATTGGGAGCTATGAACGTAGATAATGTGGCACATTTCGCCCACTTGGGAGGAATGATCTTCGGCTTCTTATTAATCAGACATTGGAAGAAACAACAAAAACATGGGCAATATCCTTACTGACATACAGGAGAAATACCGCCATGGAAGTATTTGCTTGAAGTTTATCTATATAAATATAGGTATTTTCATAGCAACTTATATCCTGAACCTGATCTTCTTGCTTTTTAATACGCCATTGACGATCTGGAGATGGTTTGAGTTGCCTGCAGATATCCTGACATTCCTTCGTCAGCCATGGTCTATTATGACGTATATGTTCATGCATGCCAACTTGTTGCATTTGGCTTTTAACATGTTATGGCTGTGGGCTTTCGGACGATTATTCTTAATATTCTTCTCTTCCAGGCATTTTCGTGGAGTCTATTTCTTGGGAGGTCTGTGTGGAGGTTTGTTATATATACTGTCGTATAATATCTTCCCCTATTTTTCGGAAGCCGTTTATTCAGCAATGATGGTGGGGGCATCCGCCTCGATATTGGCTATTACCGTAGCTGTGGCTGTCCGGGAACCAGAATATCAAGTCAACCTCATGTTTATCGGACGTATCCGACTGAAGTATGTGGCATTGATTATGGTCATTGCAGATATTATGTTGATTGTTTCGCAAAATGCGGGCGGACACATCGCTCATCTTGGAGGAGCATTGGCAGGCTGGTGGTTCGCTGCCGCCTTGGCAAAAGGGCATGATGTTACGGCGTGGATCAACAAATGTATCAACTGGCTTACGGAAGGATGGACTCATCTCACAGCTCCGAGGAAACCAAAGATGGAAGTGCACTATGGAAAACATCAGAAAGATTATGATTTCAACGCCCGAAAAAAGGCTCAAAGTGATGAAATTGATCGAATCCTGGATAAACTCAAACAATCAGGCTATGATAGTCTGACGGCAGAGGAGAAGAAACGACTTTTTGACGCAGGAAGGAAATAAAATGTTGCATATCGGGAAAGTAATCAGCTGGATTTTGTATGGGATAAACGTTTTGGCATGTTTATTCCTTGTCTATTGTTGCTACGGTTCCTATCTTGGACCGTTGAGACATCCGATAGCTTCGGTAAGTCAGTTGTTTTTCCCAATCCCTTTACTGATCGTTTTATTCTTCCTTGTCTTTTGGCTGATGCTTCGGCGTCGTTTCTTTTGGACATCCTTGTTGACACTTTTGATTTGCATTAATGGAATCAACACCTATTGTCCGTTTCATCCATTTCAGTCGGAGCCCCCTCATGACGCCATCAAGGTGTTGTCGTTTAACACTCATGGTTTCAATAATTACCAGGCACACACAAAACAGCAGCCAAATGAAGTCCTGAAGTATCTGCAGGAGAGCAATGCCGATATTATTTGCTTGCAGGAATTTATCTGGAGTAGAAAACTCAAGCATGAAGATATAGATAAAGCATTGAAGGACTATCCATACAAGCATTATTATAAGTTTGGTTTCTTAAATGGCTTGGGTTGCTACTCAAAATTCCCCATTTTATCGGCAAATCCTATCAAGTTTAAGAGTAAGAATAATGGTTCGATTGCCTATCGAATGTTGATTAATGGTGATACGGTATTAGTAGTAAATAACCATCTTGAGTCGAACAAGCTATCCGAACACGACAAGGAAGTGTACAAGGATATTATTATCAATCATGACAAAGAAACAGTAAAAGAAGGTTCTAAACGATTAATCCAGAAGTTGGGTACTGCCGGAAGGACTCGTGCTCCGCAAGCTGAGGCTATTGCTGAGGCTATTCAGAAATCAGGATTGAAACATATCATTGCTTGTGGCGATTTTAATGATTCACCGCTTTCGTATGCTCATCGTGTTATAGGAAAAGGTTTGCAAGATGCCTTTGTCAAGACGGGTAATGGCTTTGGTTTTACTTATCATCAACATGGAATGTATTTCCGAATTGATCATATTCTCGTCAGTCCTACTATAAAGCCGTATAAATGTACGGTAGATAACTCCGTTAACTGTTCCGATCACTATCCTATATCTTGCTATTTAAGCTTGTCACCTAGGTGACAAAAGCTTTCCACAAGGGTGACAAAGGCTTTCCACATTGGTGGAAAGAGTTTTCCACCTAGGTGACAAGACTAACTATCTCGGTGAAACATCGTAAATTCTTTGTAAAACTGGAAATAGAGTTTTAACTTTGAGAAAAAATAAACGATTATGCGTAGATTTTGGAGTTTCTTGCTGTTTGCTTTTGTGTTGATTTCTTCTGGGAATGCAGCCAGGGTTGACACGTTGATGGTTCATAGTGATAAGATGAATAAGGACCTGATGGTAGTGTATGTCCTTCCTGATATAGCATTAAACACAATACAAGATACCTGTCCAGTCATTTATTTGTTGCATGGCTTTGGTGATCATGCCAAACAATGGTTAGGCACGAAGCCTAATTTACCAGAAATCGCCGATGAAAAGGGCATAATATTCGTTCTTCCAGAGGGTGAAGGCAGTTGGTATTGGGACAGTCCGCTGAATGCTGACTCTCAGTTTGAGACTTTTATTTCGATAGAACTGATTCGATTTACAGATACGCGATATCCGACAATCACAGACCGGAGAGGAAGAGCCATTACCGGGTTGAGCATGGGAGGACACGGAGCGATGTGGAACGCTATTCGTCATAAAGATGTCTTTGGCGCTGTCGGTAGTACAAGTGGAGGTGTGGATATTCGTCCTTTCCCAAAAAACTGGGATATGGCAAAGCAGTTGGGATCGTTGGAAGAAAACAAAGAACGATGGGATGAGCACGTCATTGCCAACCAGATAGATGATTTGAAAAGTGGAGAACTGGCTATTATCTTCGATTGTGGTGAGAGCGACTTCTTCTATCAAGTGAACTGTGAACTGCACCGCATCCTTTCAGAACGAAAAATTGACCACGACTTTATCTCTCGACCGGGCAATCATAGTCATCCGTATTGGAGAAACTCCATAGACTACCAGATTCTCTTCTTCGAGAAGTTTTTTAAGAAAGAACCTCAAAAAAAATAATCCATATGAAAAAGTTATTATCCGTTGTATTGCCTATTTGTGTGGCTGCGTTTATTTTCAGCAATTGTACACAACAGTCACAGACCACAGAAAAAACGCAATCCGATTATTTGGTCGCAGCGTATATCTGGCCGTCCTGTCATAATGATACGATGGGCGAACGTGTACTTTGGCCAGAAAAGACAGGTGAATGGGAGATTATCAAGAAAGGTGACCCACGTTTCAAAGGACATTACCAACCTAAACAGCCATTGTGGGGATATGAATTGGATGATGACCCGCAAGTGATGGAGCGTTGGATTGATTTGGCGACGAGTCACGGTGTGAACACCTTTATTTTTGATTGGTACTGGTTCGATAGCAAACCTTTTTTGGAAGGATGTCTGAATGATGGCTTCCTTAAGGCAAAGAATAACCGGAAAATGAACTTTTACATTATGTGGGCCGACCACGATGTGGCACGCAATTATTGGAATGTCCACCGTTATGGAGAAGATGATTCCCGCCTTTGGAATGGAAAGATTGATTGGGATAATTGGAAAATCGTGGTGAAACGTGTGATTGAGCAATATTTCAAACAACCGAATTACCTGAAGTTCAATGGCGAACCAATCTTCTCTGTCTTTAGTTTGGAGAATTGGATAAAAACATTTGGCTCAATAGAGGAGATGAAGAAAGGATTGGATTATTTCCGTGAAGAAGCAAAGAAAGAAGGATTCCCAGGCGTTCACTTCCAGTTGATGGCTGGTGGTATGCCAAACGAAGACTTGGTTGCAAAGATAAAAGAGTTAGGCATCAATAGCTTGACAGAGTATAACTGGGGTGGCCCAATCCGCGAAGATTATATGCTGTGGGGAAAAGAAGCTTGGGAACGGATTGAAGCATGGGATAAAGCCGTTACCATTCCTTATTTCCCGAATGCATCCATCGGATATGACGACTCACCACGTTTCCCTCACAAGACAGCTGAACATTTAGTACATCTGAATAAGTCGGCAACGGCCTTTGCTGCTTACCTGCAACGGGCGAAGGATTATTGTGACGCACATTCCGACCAACCAAAACTCATCACACTCTATGCGTGGAACGAGTGGGTTGAGGGAGCTTACTTCCTTCCGGACATGATGTATGGTTTCGATTACATCAATGCTGTAAAAGATGTGATGATTGACGGAAAGTATGAGTTTAAGTAAAATTATCAGTGATTTTTTTGTACTTTTGTGCCGCAAATAAAGAAAGAATAAATCATGATGAATATAGAAGAAAGATTGACCGCCTCGGTAATCCAGGTAATCAAGTCGTTGTATGGTCAGGAAATACCAGCCTCGATGGTTCAGTTGCAACGCACGAAGAAGGAGTTTGAAGGACATTTGACGTTGGTTGTTTTCCCATTTTTGCGTATCAGTCGAAAAGCTCCGGAACAGACAGCCAATGAGATTGGTGCATGTCTGAAACAAGAACACCCAGAATTGATCGCGGAATATAATGCAGTGAAGGGATTCCTGAACATGACCATAGCATCCGACTATTGGATTGAGTTATTGAATAGTATTCAGGCTGATCCGAACTACGGAAAGAAAGCCGTGACGGACAGTTCTCCGTTGGTAATGGTAGAATACTCTTCACCAAACACCAACAAACCTTTGCACTTAGGACATGTACGCAATAATCTTTTAGGAAATGCCTTGGCCAACATCATGGCAGCCAATGGAAATAAGGTGGTACGTACCAACATCGTCAACGACCGTGGTATCCATATTTGTAAATCAATGCTTGCTTGGCTGAAATATGGTAACGGTGAGACTCCTGAGTCGAGTGGTAAGAAAGGTGATCACTTGATTGGAGATTATTACGTAGCCTTCGACAAACATTACCGTGCGGAAGTTGCAGAACTGAAAGCAAAGTATATGGCAGAGGGGATTAGCGATGAGGATGCCCAGAAGAAAGCAGAGGCAGAGTCTCCTTTGATAAAAGAAGCTCATGAGATGCTTCGTAAGTGGGAAGCTAACGATCCTGAGATCCGTGCTCTTTGGGCGAAGATGAACGAATGGGTTTATGCTGGTTTCGATGAGACTTACAAGATGATGGGCGTGTACTTTGATAAGATTTATTACGAATCAAAAACCTATCTGGAGGGAAAGGAAATGGTTTTGGATGGTTTGAAGAAAGGACTCTTCTACCAGAAAGACGACCAGTCCGTTTGGGCAGACCTTACTCCGGAAGGATTGGATCAAAAACTACTGTTACGAAGCGATGGTACTTCTGTTTACATGACTCAGGATATTGGAACGGCAAAGCTTCGCTTCCAAGATTATCCAATCGACAAGATGATTTACGTGGTTGGTAATGAACAGAACTATCATTTCCTAGTTTTGTCAATTCTGTTGGATAAGCTGGGATTCAAATGGGGTAAGGAATTGGTACACTTCTCATACGGAATGGTTGAACTGCCGAACGGCAAGATGAAGAGTCGTGAAGGAACGGTAGTTGATGCTGATGATCTGATGGCCGCAATGATTCAGACAGCTAAGGAAACCAGTGCGGAACTGGGTAAATTGGATGGATTGACCCAAGAAGAGGCTGACAATATCTCACGGATTGTTGGATTAGGTGCTCTGAAGTATTTTATTCTGAAGGTCGACGCACGCAAGAATATGCTGTTTAATCCGGAAGAATCTATTGATTTCAACGGGAATACGGGTCCGTTTATCCAATATACATATGCCCGCATCCAATCGGTATTGCGTAAAGCGGCAGAAAGTGGCATACAAGTGCCGGAGGTTATCCCTTCAGGCTTGTCACTGAATACAAAAGAAGAGGATCTGATTCAGACATTAGCCGATTTCGGTGTAGTAGTGAATCAGGCTGCAACTGACTATAATCCTTCTGTCATCGCAAACTATACGTATGATTTGGTTAAGGAATACAATCAGTTCTATCATGATTTCAGTATCTTGCGTGAAGAAGACGAAAGCAAGAAAATCTTCCGTCTGGCATTGAGTGCTAATGTTGCCAAGATCGTGAAATCTGCTATGGGTTTATTAGGTATTGAAGTTCCTGACCGTATGTAACATGGCTGGGAAAAAGAAATATTATACTGTTTGGAATGGGGTGAGTCCAGGAGTTTATACTTCGTGGACAGATTGCCAACTCCAAGTGAAAGGTTATAAAGGCGCACGTTACAAATCCTTCGATACGATGGAGGAGGCGATGTGCGCCTTTGCTACACCAGTCGACGTCTTCTTCAAGCGTGAAGAAGAAAAACGTGAAAAGCAGAAAGACAAAGGGCGGCCAATCGTTCCCAAAGGAGCTTTAGCCGACCGTTTGCCGAAGGATTTTGACTGGAATTGTCTGGCGGTAGATGCTGCCTGTAGTGGGAATCCGGGTAAAATGGAGTATCGGGGTGTCTATCTGGGGAACGAACAGGAAATGTTTCATTTTGGTCCTATTTATGGTACCAATAATATTGGGGAATTCCTTGCCATTGTACATGGATTAGCTCATTTGCAGTTAAATAACATGCATATGCCGATCTATTCTGATAGTCGAAATGCGTTGCTTTGGGTGAAGAAAAAGAAATGTAATACTAAACTACCTCGGAATGAAAAGACAGATGCACTGTATAATTTGATAGAACGTGCAGAGCGATGGCTAAAAACTCATACCTATGATACACCTTTGTTGAAATGGGATACAGAGAAGTGGGGAGAGATTCCTGCAGATTTTGGACGAAAATAAAAAGTAATGTACCATGATGGATATAGCAGTATATACTCTTACGTCCGAATTGCACGATGCCAAGTCGGTTGATTCCACCACAAAAGAATTCTTGGAGAGTCTGCACTTGTTGGATGCGCTGAAGTTAGACGACTTTACGGATTATGGTTCCCATACTCTGAGTTTTATTTACGTTCGTACTGGAGGAACCGAGGGAATCTTCAAGCGAATGCTCCCATCTTTATTACAATCTACAAATCGTCCTTTTTATTTATTGACATCTGGGAAAAGTAATTCGTTGGCAGCATCGTTGGAAATCTTGTCGTTCCTGCGACAAAATGGATTTCAGGGAGAAGTTATTCATGGAAGTACTACCTACATGGAGCAGAAGATTGCTCTATTGTACCAAGTGGAACAAGTTATTCGACAATTGGCAACAACTCGTTTAGGTGTCGTAGGACAACCTTCCGATTGGTTAATCTCCAGCAATGTGGATTATGCCTTGATAAAAGAGCGCTTAGGTATTGAACTGATCGATGTTCCGATGGATGATGTCTTGAAAAGACTGGAAGTTGAAGCTCAAGCATCTGTAAAAGAGCTGTTGAAGTTAGAGAGAGTAAAGGATCTGCAAGAAAAGGTACGAGCCTCCCTCTCTGGAGCAATACGGATCTATCAAGCACTTAAATATATTGTTGAGGATTATTCATTAGATGGATTTACCATTCGTTGTTTCGATCTGCTTACTGCTGTTCATAACACTGGTTGTTTGGCATTGGCACAACTGAATGCGGATGGAATTGTGGCAGGATGTGAAGGTGATATCCCAGCCATGCTGACAATGCGGATTGGAAAAGCCGTCACAGGGGTTTCTGGTTTCCAAGCAAATCCAGCAAGTATTGACGTGGAGAAAGGGGAACTGATTTTTGCTCATTGTACGATTCCTTTGAATATGGTTCAGCACTTTGATTTGGATACACATTTTGAATCAGGAATAGGAGTTGGAATCCGCGGTTATATGCAGGAAGGTCCGGTAACCGTATTCAAGGTGGCTGGTGATCTGTCTCGTTATTTCGTAGAGGAGGGCTTCTTGATTGCTAATCAAGCAAAGCCTAACTTATGTCGGACACAACAAGTGGTTCGTCTCACTAATCCCGATAGAGTAAATTACTTCTTGAATGAACCTATTGGAAATCATCATATTATTCTTCCAGGGCATTGCAAAGCCTTATTGGAAGCAGTCTTTGCAAAATTGTTAAATCATAAAAACAACGCTTTATGACCACTATATCTCCATTTGCCCGTCCACTTTATGTCATGCTCAAACCAGTGGGAGCTCATTGTAATTTGGCATGCGATTATTGTTACTATCTGGAGAAATTAAATCTGTATCAAGACTCGTCGAAACATATCATGAGTGATGAACTTTTGGAGAAGTTCATCAAAGAATATATTGAGTCTCAGATGATGCCAAATGTGTTGTTCACGTGGCACGGTGGGGAAACCTTGATGCGTCCTCTTTCTTTTTATAAGAAGGCGTTGGAGTTACAGCAGAAATATGCCAAAGGCAGGAGGATAGATAATTGTATCCAAACAAACGGAACCATGCTAAATGATGAATGGTGTAAGTTTTTCCATGACCATCAATGGTTGGTAGGAGTGTCTATTGACGGCCCTCAGGAATTTCATGACGAATATCGGCGAAACCGACAAGGACAGCCATCCTTTATCAAGGTCATGAAAGGCATAGAACTATTGAATAAACATCAGGTCGAGTGGAATGCGATGGCTGTCGTAAATGATTTCAACGCAGATTATCCGCTTGACTTCTATCATTTCTTTAAGAAGATAGGATGTCATTATATCCAATTCACTCCAATTGTCGAAAGAATATTCAACCATCAGGATGGAAGGCATTTGGCTGCCGTGGAAGAGGGAGATGAAAAGATGGCTGATTTCTCAATCACTCCTGAACAGTGGGGGCATTTTACCTGTACAATCTTTGATGAATGGGTTCGGAACGATGTGGGAGATTATTATATCCAACTATTTGACTCAACATTAGCAAATTGGGTAGGAGAACAACCTGGTGTATGCACATTAGCAAAGACTTGTGGTCATGCAGGTGTGATGGAATATAATGGGGACGTTTATTCATGTGACCATTTTGTTTTCCCTCAATATAAGTTGGGCAATATCTATACAAAGACTTTGGTTGAGATGATGTACAGTGACCGTCAGCAAGCCTTCGGTCAGGCAAAATATACATCGTTACCAGAGCAGTGTAAGCAGTGTCCATATCTGTTTGCTTGCAATGGGGAATGTCCCAAAAACCGTTTCTGCCGTACAAAAGATGGGGAGTCGGGTTTGAACTATTTATGTAAAGGCTATTTTCAGTTCTTCAGTCATGTCGCTCCGTACATGGATTTTATGAAGAATGAACTGCTTAACCAACGCCCGCCCGCTAACATCATGCAGGCGTTGAAAGAAGGCAAAATTCGATGAATTCATCGTCTTTTATTCTTCTCTTCCCTTTCCGTAGTTTTTCCGGAATTACACAAGGCTATTCATGAAATAAAAGTCACCGACTAAAGGCCGGAACTGATTATTTACACATTTTGTATCCATCATGATTTGCGGTATTAGCTGTCTAAGCCCGGCTTTTCAAAACCCTCAACAAAAAGAAAATTGTTAACATACTTTAAGAAAACGGGTAAGATAAAACAACGTTTTTTTACTAAATTGCGTACCAAATAGTTATGCTGCAAATAATAAAAAGAAAATACTTATGAGATTGATTAAGCATTTATTGTTCCTATGCTTCCTCGCAGGACTTACTGCCTGCTCGGAAGAAGCATTCGTGCCTCAACCGGATGAAGTGCCTTCCGTCATGGCTAATTCCATCAAGTCCATCAACATCGTTGTTCCCGAGATGCAGTTCAATGCATCAACCCGTTCCAATCTGATTGAGAATAACGAAAAACTCTACTTCAAATGGGAAGAAGGTGATGCCGCCGGTGTGTTCCCGCTCGTTGGCAGTCAAGTGAAGTTTCCCGTAATGGAAGAATCGGTCGGCAGTAGCAGTGCACTCTTTGACGGCGGACAGTGGGCACTCCGTGCTGACGGAAAGTATGCGGCTTACTTCCCATACGACATCAACAATGAGGGCATCGAAGCGGTGGCAATCGACTATACCGGACAGACGCAGGAGAACTTCGACGAGTATGACTTCATGGGTACGGGAGCAATCTCGCCAACAAACGGTGAGATCACCTTCAATATGAAGCGTATCTCTGCCATCCTGAAGATTGAAATTGCAATGGATGCGAATACTTACGGACGTTTCGGACGACTTTATGTGAGTCCGGAGAAAGTGGGTGTGAAAGGTGTGATGGATCTCTCGGGAACAGTACCCGTATTTGTGCCGTCAGAGTATTCTAACTATATCGAAACAGACCTGTTGAAAGACGAAATGTTCACTGAAGAAGCAGATACACTGAAAGCCTATATGCTGATCCCTCCGGTGGACATGACGGACAAGACCATCGTTTTCCGTATCTCTTCGAACAAAAGTGACGACGTCTATGAGGCTGAGATCGAGGGTAAGAACTTCGAGGCTGGCAAGGCTTATAAGTTGGTAGGCAAGGCTAAACTTGGAACGATCAGAAACCTGAATCTTATCGCTGCCGCGGAAACAAACCAAGGCGTTAACTTCGTCAAGAACGATGATGGAACTATCAACATCAAGGAGAATCTGGAGGAGTTGGCTAAGGTAACGAAAATAAATGTTTATAATCTGAAGGACTCAACCATATGCGATGAAATCGGATTCTTCCCCAATCTGAGTGAGCTCGATTGCAGACAGAATAAACTGACATCATTGGATGTATCGAAGAATACTTTATTAACAAAATTAGAATGCGGATGGAATGAACTGACGACATTGGATGTATCGAATAATGTGGAATTAACAAGTATAAATTGTTACCGTAATTATTTAACAACTCTTGATGTGTCAAGAAATACAGCATTAACAAGTTTGATTTGTGATGAGAATCAGTTAACATCCTTGGATGTAACCAGAAATACAGACTTATTGAATCTTAGTTTAAATAGAAATCAATTGACAACGTTGGATATTTCAAAAAACAAAGCCTTAAGAGGTCTACTTTTTGAATACAATAATCTATCTGAAGTGGATATATCAAATAATCTTCTGTTGAATCAATTAGTATGTACCGGCAATCAAATTTCTTCCATTGATCTCTCAAGGAATGTAGAAATGCAGTCTCTCACCGTTAGTTCGAACAAACTGACTTCATTGGATGTGTCGAATAATCCTAAAATTACGATGTTACTCTGTGATATTAACCAACTGACTTCGTTGGACGTATCAAAACTTACGAAACTGAACTGGTTCGGATGTAGTGGTAATTTGTTAACGTCTTTGGATATTTCGCAAAATACAGCTATGACAACGTTAAATTGCTCTCGAAACCAATTGACCTTTCTGGACATCTCGCACAATATAACATTGCAAAATCTTGAATGCTATGAAAACCAGATTACTTCGCTGGATGTTTCAAACTGTACGACATTGAAAAAGTTGCTCTGTTGGTCCAACCCGTTGACTACGTTGGATGTTTCGAATTGTACTGCTTTGAACACTTTGTATTGTTACGATGACCAACTGACCTCTTTGAATCTGACAGGCTGTACAGCATTACAGTTTTTATATTGCTACTCAAATTATCTGACTTCCTTAACAATTCCAAGTAATATAGCGACATATGGACAAGTTCTCTGTCATGATAACCTCATGAGTGAGTTGGATATTACAAATATTACGATATTGCTGAATAATGTTTATTGTGGCAATCAATGGACAGATAGGAACAAGAATACTGCCAAGCCATTAACGTTATATATTACAGCTACTCAGGAAAGAAACGGACGCTTGCAGAATACTGATGCTGAGAATAAGAATGTGAGCTTATCTGTGCAATAAAGAACTGTATAGTGGGCAGATTATGCCCTGATCTACCATAGGGCCGAGTTTGTCTCGGCCTTTGTCTATTATTCCGATGAACGTAAACGATAACGAGAACGATATTTAATTGAGGAGGTTCATTCATTCGGAAATCCGCTGGGACAAAGCATCATGTTTACGAGATCCTGTCAACCTTTTAAGGAAATCACTAAGAGTAACTATTGTTAAGGAATAAGAACTCGCTAAATACTGATGCATTTTTACATCGATGAATGCTACTACTCTTTTATTCTTCTTTTACGATATCCTTTAGTTTGATGGCTTGGAATGTCATGTGGGCGACACTGCTTTCATAGAAAATACCCACTGTTTCCTTGTCTATCATGGTAAGGCAGCTATATCCCCAACCATCTTCCGAATCCAATAACAATTGGTTGTTTTCTGACCAAGTCATACCACTATCTAAACTTGCTTTAATTGTGATATTCTTACGTTCTTTCGTATCATTGGGATTAGAGAAAAGCAATAAATCTTTTCCTAAGATATTATCCGAAGCTTTAACGTGAATCAAGCTTGCCATACATACAGGTTCCTGCAATGCTTTTCTGGAAGAAGGGTGTTCGGCCCAGGTTTTTCCCATATCGGATGTCGTAGAGACGGCTCTGCTTCCTCCTCGGTTATCGCGCATGTTAAGCATAAGAACGCCAGGTTTGATTTCAGC
>JAEEGL011779012.1_pt1 | contig 18692 bp, 15 predicted proteins | sample 9134231 | NCBI WGS metagenome assembly JAEEGL01 (sample SAMN16246548, study PRJNA631951) | gut metagenome | biome: gut microbiome; feature: rumen; material: fiber-attached | host: Bos | place: Iran: Karaj | collected 2018-10 | reverse complement strand
TCATCTCCCTCGACACTACGGGAGTTCCAGATAGTGTCCTTCTCTTCTTGGGTCAATTCTGCGTAAGGGGTGAATATCGGAATATTGTATTTCTCCGACAAACGTACCAGATGGTCCTTGAACCATCCCATCTTATCCCCTCTCCAACACGCGATAGCTCCATCGTATATGCTCTTCGACTTGTCCGGGACGACCAAGTCCTCACTGATGCCTATTATCTTCCCCAATCCACCGCATACCGGGCATGCTCCCAAAGGGCTGTTGAAGCTGAACATGTACTCATCAGGGAAACGGAACGTCATGCCATCCGCTTCAAAGCGGTTCACGAACTTTTCGCGTACACCGTCCTTGATGGCATACATGGTGCCTTTGCCGATGGAGAAGCAGTTGTCGATAGATGATTGGAGCCTGGTCTTGAGATCCGCTTCGCTGTCGGAAGAATGGAGTTTGACCCTGTCCACCATCAGATATACTTCAGTAGGGAAACTGCCCTCTTCAGAGAGTTTCATGACGTCCTCGATGAGGACGATCTCTCCGTCAGCGAAGAATCTGGAATAACCCTGCTGTTTAAGGGAAAGCATCAGTTCCACTTTGTCGTCCCTCTCATTCCATCCGAGTTCAGACAGAAGATACAGCACATCTCCGTCCCCGCTGAAGATCCAATTCAGGACATCCTGCACCGTATGACACTTCACTTCACGTCCGGAAACCGGTGAATATGTCCTCCCGATACGCGCGAAGATTATTCTCAGGTAATCGTATATCTCGGTAGCGGTGGCAATTGTGGAGCGTGGATTCCGGGTATTAACCTTCTGCTCGATCGCTATAGCGGGAGGTATTCCGTCAATCAACTCAACATCCGGTTTGGACATTCTGCCAAGGAACTGCCTGGCATAAGAGGACAGACTCTCCGCGAACCGCCTCTGTCCTTCAGCGAAGAGAGTATCGAAAGCCAAGGACGACTTGCCGCTACCGGAAATACCGGTAATGACGATGAACTTGCCACGCGGAATCGTGACAGAAATGTTCTTGAGGTTATTGACTTTGGCCCCTTTGATTATGATGTTCCCTTCCTGAGGCATTGGCAGCGGATTGAAGGGCGAATATAATAAAAAAGGCCCACAGTGGCAAGATATGCCGGACTTTCCAGAACATATAACGGCACATTAAAACATATCAAATACGCCAAAATGACAATAAAACGTGCCAATTTGGCACTAAAAGATGACAATTTGTCTCCATTTTGAACAATTTAAGTCTATGGCCCGCAGATTGCCATAAAGAGAAGTGTCCGCGGGACAGGATCCCACGGAAAAGACAGAAAGTAAAACAATAAAAATATTAAGGAGGATACATCATGGTACCTGCAAGACGTAACAATCAGAATTGGATGTCAGACATCTTCAATGATTTCTTTGATAACAGATGGATGGAAAGATCCAACGCAACAGCTCCATCAATCAACGTGATTGAGCACGAGCACGATTACACCCTTGAGCTTGCCGCTCCTGGAATGACGAAGGAAGATTTCCATGTGACACTTGATGAAGAGGGTGATCTCGTAATCAAGATGGAGAAGAAGGTCGAGAACAAGGAAGAGAACAAGGAGAACGGACATTACCTCCGCCGCGAGTTCAATTATACAAAGTTCCAGCAGACGATGCTCCTTCCTGAGGATGCAGTTCGCGAGAACATCAGCGCAAAGGTTGAGAATGGCGTTCTTACTGTAAACATCCCGAAGGTCGAGAAGGTGAAAGCCGATGACAAGAACCGCATGATTGAAATCATGTAATAATACTTCTCCTTCGAGAGAAATATTGAGATGAATTGTACGAGATTCACAGAAGGCCGGACTTCCGGCCTTCTGTCGTATTGTTTTGTCATCGTGAAAGAACATCGGAAAAGAAAAATGCGTATCTTGTCATCAGAAACCGCAAATTGACTCTATCATGGCAAAACAGCAAAGAGACTACGCAGCCGCACTGAAATTTTACGAAGGATTCCCCAAGGAGGGAATCAACTTTGTCGACATCATGCCGTTCATCCAGAACAAACGTCTCCTCAAGGATCTGGCCAAGGACCTCGGAAGCTTGTGTGCATCTCCTAACATTGCAGCGCCTGAGGCCAGAGGTTTCCTGTTCGCCGGACCGATGATGACCGAGTGCAGGAAGATTCAAAGCATAATACCGCTAAGGAAAAAAGGCAAACTCCCCTTCACCGAAGGTGACTTGGTAAATGTAGACATAGTCAAGGAATACGGCAACGACACGATAAACTACCGTCTCTCAGACATAGCCGCCTGCAAAGTCAACCGTTTGAGGAAAACGATAGGGGTAACCTTCTTCGATGACGTTCTTGCCACAGGCGGTACCGCCAAGGGCATAATAGAAAGCCTCAATGCCCAGACAGTGGAAATCGATGGAAAGACTTACAAGGTGAAGGTCACGGATATGGTTTTCATGGTAGAACTCGAGGATCTTAAAGGACGTGAGGCACTGGAAGAAATCGCCCCCGTCAAATCTCTGATAAAACTATAGCAGCTTCGGCTGGATTACTGAAAGATGACCAGGCCTCCAGATACATTCTGGGGGCCTTGATCTGTTAATTCAGTTTGAGTTCAATATAATAAAAAAGCCTCCTGAATCAGGAAGCTTCTTCGCGGTGCGGAAGGGACTCGAACCCTCGACCTCCGGCGTGACAGGCCGGCATTCTAACCAGCTGAACTACCGCACCTCGGTATATTTGTTCGCGTTTTCCTCAAACGCGGATGCAAATATAGGCATTTTTTGATTCGCCACAAATTTTTTCTTGATTTTTTATCTCTGAAATCATTTTTGAGCCGATATTATCTTCTTGTTGATTTCCCTGAGGCGCCCCTCATCCATCTTGACGACCTTCCGGTCATATGTCATGAGACCGTTGACTTCTATCTCAACATCAGTGGTCTGGGTATAGACAGCCGCAGCGCATCCCTCCCCTATCAGAGAAATCAGCTGATCTGCGAACCTTGAATATTCAGACAGGACCTCTTCTCCGTTCTTGTACTGTACATATCCCCAGTTTCTGTCCGCCTGCCACAGATGTCCCTCAAGGGGAAGCCCGATTCCACCATATTCACCCAGCACATTGACCAGATCCGGATTTGTCACGTACATCTCCGGATTGGGGTAATGATGATTGTCCAAGATGTCCCCCAGACCTTCGACGAAGTTGCCTCCAGAGGCCGGATTGACCAGTCTGGAAGGATCCTTTGCCTTGGTGAAAGAGACGACCTTCTCGGTCTCGAATTGAGCCCAGGCCTCATTGAAGGGGACCCACACTACTATTGAAGGATGGAATTTCAATTGATCAATTATCTCGCCCCACTCTTTATAGTATGTGTCTCGGGCACTTTGGGGAGCGTCCCAGTCAGTTCCGCTCGTATAATCTCTGGTAGCCCAGACATTGAATCTGCTGTCAGTGATGCTGGGCATGTCCTGCCATACCATGATTCCGACAAGGTCACAGTAGTAGTACCACCTTTGCGGTTCCACCTTGATGTGCTTCCTTATCATGTTGAAGCCAAGGTCCTTTGTCTTTTCAACATCGAATTTGAGGGCTTCATCATTCGGAGCCGTGTACAATCCGTCAGGCCACCATCCCTGGTCCAAAGGTCCAAGCTGGAAAAGGGATTTCCCGTTAAGTGCTATCCTCTTGTGCCCACCGTTATCAGCGACGATTCCTATTTCCCTCATGGCGGCATATCCAGTCACCCGGTCGAGTGTCTTTCCGTCCCTTTTCACCGATATCTCCACAGGATAAAGATACGGTTCATCAGGAGACCACGCTCTAACATCATCAATTCCGAGGTCCACCCTTTCGCCTGCAAACGCTGAAGCCTTGGCTATCACCTTCCCAGGCAGGTTCTTCCCGGGCTCATAGCCGATCGTCCCTTCACGGACTTTGATTTCAACCTCATCTCCGCTGCGCTGTCCTTCAATATCCACATCGAACGAAAGAGCGCCTTTTCCGATATCGGCAAGCGAAAGATAGGAACTGATGAATGTTTCGGGAACGGGTTCAAGCCATACGGTCTGCCAAATTCCGCTGACGGAAGTGTACCAGATTCCGCCCGGTTTGGAGACCTGTTTTCCACGGGGCTGTGTATTGTCGTCTGTAGCGTCCAGGACCTTAAGAGTCAAGGTCTGTTCACCCTTCCCTTCCAAGAAAGGAGTCACGTCGAATGAGAAATGGGTATATCCTCCTGAGTGGTCCCCGACCCTCTTGCCGTTGACATACACTTCAGCATAATAATCCACGGCCTCGAAGTTAATCCTGACTTTCTTCTTTTTCCATGCCCTGGGGAGATCGAACGTGGTCTCATACCAGAGAGCCTCATCCTGCGTAAGCCTCCTCCCTACTCCAGAAAGAGCCGATTCGAGAGCGAAAGGCACAAGGATTTCCCCGTCAAAGGATGAAGGCTTCGGCGCATCCTTACCGGTTACGGCATACTGCCACAATCCGTTAAGGCTCATCCAGTTCAGATGCCCCGGCCTGTACAATTGAGGACGCGGGTACTCACCCTCTACGTTGGAGGGATCAATTTCCTCCGCCCAAGAGGTCACGATTCTGTCTCCGGCGATTTTCCACGTGGAATCACTATTCTTGGAAGAACAAGAACAGGCAACGCATCCCGCGACTGCAAGGGCTGCCGCCATGTGTACTAGGGGTTTTAGCATAACGTCTGTGATTTACTCCGAAAGTTAACGATTTTTGAGTGAGAGACAATACCCGCACCGCTCTTCTTTCCGTCGTTGCCCTTTTTTCATCGGAACGGAGGCATATGGATATCTCGTCCGGATTTTTATTCTTATATTAGCAGGTCAAGTCTTCCCTTTTGGGAAACGCCGCACAAGAATCAAAAAAACTCTCATATGCTCGACAACGAAAGAGGGCTCTATATAGCCCATTGTGAAAACGGCCCGATCAGCATGATCGGCAAAATGGCCAACCGCCATGGTCTGATCGCCGGTGCGACCGGAACAGGTAAGACCGTCACACTTCAGGTCATCGCAGAAACATTCTGCCAGGCAGGAGTACCCTGCTTCATGGCTGACATGAAAGGAGACCTTTCCGGAATAAGCCAAACCGGAAAGCTTTCCGGATTCATACAGAAAAGGCTGCCCGAATTCGGAATCGAAGACCCCAAATTCCAGAGCTGTCCCGTAAGGTTCTTCGACGTTTTCGGAGAGCAGGGCCACCCCATGAGGTCAACGATATCCAGAATGGGTCCCCAGCTTCTCTCAAGGCTCCTTGAACTCAATGAGACCCAGTCAGGTATCCTCAACATCGTTTTCAGGATCGCAGACGATCAGGGGCTTCTCCTCATCGACATGAAGGACCTCAGGGCAATGCTTGATTTCGTGGCCAGGAACGCTTCCGATTTCACAACCGTCTACGGAAACATCTCAGCAGCCAGCGTAGGAGCCATACAAAGGGCTCTTCTGGCTCTTGAAAGCCAAGGCGGTGACAAGTTCTTCGGTGAGCCCGACTTCGACATCTACGACCTGCTGCAGTGCGAAGGCGGAAAGGGAGTGATGAACGTTCTTGCTGCTGACAAGCTCATGCTGAATCCCAAGCTCTACTCAACCTTCCTTCTCTGGTTGCTTTCAGAGCTGTACGCCACTCTTCCCGAGGTCGGCGACCTCGATCTCCCGAAGCTCGTCTTCTTCTTCGATGAAGCCCATATGCTCTTCGAAGGCACGTCAAAAGCTCTCGTAGACAAGATTGAGCAGGTCGTCAGGCTCATACGAAGCAAAGGTGTAGGCGTTTACTTTGTGACCCAATCCCCTACTGACATTCCGGATGACATTCTCGGACAGCTCGGAAACAGGGTCCAGCATGCTCTCCGCGCATTCACTCCCAAGGACCAGAAAGCAGTCAAGACAGCAGCTGACACATTCCGCCCCAATCCTGCTTTCAAGACCGATGAAGCCATAATGAATCTGGAGACCGGTGAAGCGTTGGTTTCATTCCTTGACGAGAAAGGTGCCCCCAGGATAGTGGAAAGAGCAAAGATCCTCTTCCCTTTGAGCCAGATTGGAGCCATAACCGAAGACCAGAGAGCCGACATCATCAAGAAGTCCAGGATCTATGGACGATACGACAAAGCTTTCGACAGGGAGAGTGCATTCGAGGTCCTTCTGAAGAAAGCCGAAGAAGACGCTCGCGAAGAGGAGGAAAGGAAGGCCGTTGAAGAAGAGGAAAAGGCAAGGGCCAAAGAGGAGAAGGCGAAGGAAAAGGAAAAAACCGCAAAGAAGAAAAAGGGCGCAGGAATCGGCAACAAGGTCCTCAGCGCAGTTGCCACTGCCGTTGCCGCAAGCCTCGCCAAGAGTGTGGGTTCCGCAGTCTCCAATTCGGTTTCAGGCAAAAAGTCCACATCCAAGAAGAGTACGAAGGACACCGTAGGACAGGCTGCAAGCAAAGCCGCTTCCGCAGCAACAAGGACCATCACCAGGGAAATCACCCGAAGCATTCTTGGAAACCTCGTGAAATAGGTTCCATCCACTACGGACCATTTACAATATGCTCCCTCAGCAATGGCTGCGGGAGCATATTGTATATTATTATGATGTGAAAGGTCATTTGACCATCCTTATCGCGAGGATTTTCACAGGTTCATCCGGGACGTCACGGGCGTTTCTCGGAACAGAGGCAATACGGTCAATCACGTCCATCCCTTCAACAGTCTGCCCGAACACAGTATAAGACCCGTCGAGATGCTTGCACCCTTCCTCGCTTTGGACAAGGTAGAACTGAGTACTCGATGAGGCCTTGTCCGGATTGATGTCATCCCCTTCACGTGCAGCTGCAAGGGCCCCTTTGGTATGCCTTATACTTTCGACGAACTCCGCGGGAATCCAATAACCGAGGTCCCTCATGCCGTATTCTTCCTGCGGTGTCCTCGGATCCTTTGTGCCGGGATCTCCACCCTGTATCATGAAACCGTCAATGACCCTATGGAACAGCGTTCCCTCTAGCGTCCTTCCTGCTACCAGCCGTGCGAAGTTGTCCCTGTGAAGTGGAGTCTCTTTATAGAGTTTCACCCGAATGGTGCCCAAGGAAGTCACTATATCGAAAACCGGTGCCTCGGGGATCGCGTAAGGGTCGAAAAGAGGAAATATCTCCTCATCCGACATTATCCGGTAAGGAACAGTATCGGCAGAACCGGTGCCTTCTGAAGACCTGCTTCCGCAACCGGAAACCATAAGGGCGGCCAAAGCAAGAAGCACTGGATAAAAAGAAACTCGATGTACCATAGCCGTCATTATTCTTCACCGGTAGATTCAGCCTCAGGTTCAGTGAAGAAAGTGAAGTGAACCCTTCCGTATTTCTTCTCCTTGGTGAAAAGAGGATGTGAAGTGAACGAATGCTCGTCACCGTGTTCAAGAATGAAATATCCTCCCGGATGGATGATGCCTTTGCAAAGCACCCTTTCCGGAAGTGTATCAAGGTCAGCAAGAGCGTAAGGCGGGTCAGCGAAGACCAGATCGAACTTCTCTGAACATAGAGGCAGGAAATCGAATACGTTATGGCGGACAACCGTAATCGAATCCTGGATTCCCAGTTTCTTCGCCTCCGTTGATATGAAAGCGGCATGAACGGGGTTCATTTCCACTGTCCATACGTGTCCTGCCCCACGGGAGACGAACTCGTAAGAAATAGCCCCTGTTCCTCCGAAAAGGTCCAGCACTTTGAGGTCATCAAACTCATATTCAGAGTCAAGGACATTGAAAAGCGCCTCCCTCGCGAAGTCAGTAGTAGGCCTCGCTTTGAAAGATGGAGGGGGAAGAATGGTCTTCCCCCTCAGTTTACCACCTATGATTCTCATTTTATTCCAATGATGATCAGTCAAGTGAAGTTATGGGATCACCCATAACCGAATCATCCTCTCCGGATGCGTCCAGTTTGAAGACCATGAACTTCGGATTCGCTGAAGTGTACGGTTCCCAACCGTTCCCGGGTTTTCCGGTCTTGACAAAGGAGGTCCAGCAGCCGATGATCCTTTCCGCAAGGAGATAATCATCCTGGGTGAAAGGCCTGTCGCTGTTCGCAAGAGACTTGAATGTGTACCAAAGTTCAGACGAATGGAACGCACCCTTCATCTTGTGTGAACCGGCTGCATCATCAGGGAGAGGCCTGGCGAACTCATATGCATAAGCCGGTTTGCCGGCCTTCTCGCGAAGTTCGCAGAAATACCCTATGCTTTCGTCCATCGCACGCATGTCATTCATGGTGTACCCGATCATATAAGGTATATCCTTTATCCTGCCGCCGTTCGCCGCAGAATCGAAGCTCTCGGTCATAAGATACCCGTCAGCGGAAGGTGAAGAAGAAAGACGGACATTCTGACCTGTTTCGGCAGCGTACCTGGCTGCAAGATTGAATACTTCTTCGGTAGATGCCGCCCTCATCTTCTCAAGGGTATCATAACCGGCCCAATCGAATACGGTCTTGGCGATTTCTCCAGGGTCAGAGAGGTTAGGATTCGCCGGAGCGGGATTCTGAGACGCACCGCCACCGCTCTGGATTATGGCCTTCTTTATGAGGTTCCCGGTAAGAGGGGAATTCACCAGAGTCTTGACGCTGCCTGCACCTGCACTCTGCCCGAATATTGTGATATTGTCCGGATCACCTCCGAACTGGGCGATATTGTTGTATACCCACTTGAGAGCCGCGATCTGGTCCAGAATTCCGTAATTACCGCTGGAGTTGTGTCCGCTTTCTGCAGCAAGGAAGGGATGATTCAAGAAGCCGAACACTCCGAGACGGTAGTTGATGGTCACAAGGACTACATCCTTTTTTGCCCACTCGGTTCCTTCCATTTCAGGCTCGAACCCCCAACCGGCCGTATATCCTCCGCCATGTATCCACATCGCGACAGGAAGCTTCTTTGAGGTCTTTCCGGGCGCCTTGGTCCATACATTCAGATAAAGGCAATCCTCACTGAACTCGGGATCACCGTCAAAGAAAAACTCGGAAGTGTAGGGATTAGCGGCATCATGGGGAGTCTGAGGCGCTGCAGCCGAGAAATGGTCAGCTACCTTCACACCTTCCCAAGGGGTCACAGGCTGAGGCTCTTTCCAACGCAGGTCTCCTACTGGAGCTGCAGCGAAAGGTATTCCCTTATAAGAGTAGACTTCTCCTGTCTTTACTCCCTGCACCTGGCCTCCCTCTACAGTAAGGACAGGGTTCTTGGGAGAACAACCGAAAATAATAACTGCCGACAAAGCGGCAAGCATGTAAAATCTTTTCATGATTATGTGGATTTCGCTAATGGACTTGAAGTGAAAGGAAACGTCAAAGCTGCTCCACACCCTTGAAGTAACGGTAGAGCGACATCTCCTGGTCTGGAGTCAAAGGGGTCCTGAAACAAATCGTAGAGATTTCAGGATTCAGCTGAAGACGGTTCATCGAAAGGAATATGAAATATTCCGCCGTAGTGAAGTCTACGGCCTCGAACACGTTAGCTAGAAGAAGACTCTTGCCCTGAGCTATCGCGATATGGAGATATCCGTCCATGTACGAAGCCAGGATCTTGTTGTAGTCCGCGCATTTCCCGAGATCAGAAAGGATGTAATACATCTCGGGAAGGACCTTCGCATGGTCACCGGAAGTAGTGAACACGGTCTGGGAGACAGCCCTGGAAAGGGATTCGTCAATTGAATTGGAGTATGCCAGTACAGAACCGTATGCCGGAACATCCACATAGTCCACCGCATCAGTGTCCCTAAGAGCGACCACTTCACCCAAAGCGGACCGGACTTCCTGGGCGGAGAAGAAATGGTTAGGGATGAGGGCTACCTTCGGCGTAAGCAGAGAGATTTCCACAATGTCGTAACGTCTTTGGAGTTCAGGGGTCGTAAAAATCCTGTCGGCGCCCATCCATCCGCTGCTCTTGACGGAGCCTGACTGCTGCACCTTAAAAGAATATCCACTCAAGGAGACTTGAATGGATATCCTGTTGTATATGTCCGGTCTGTATTCCACTACTCCCAGTTTCCTGCGTTGTTGTTAGGGGCTGAAATACTTCCTACCTGGAGGCCTTCGTATTTGTTCTTGGCTTTCTCTTCAGCGTCGAGGTTGATCCTGAGCTGGTTGTCAAGGCCCTTGAGGAGTTTCTTCCAAGGCATCTTGGCCTCAAACAGAGGAACGTTGACACCGGAAACCTGCTTTACGATAGCGTCCATCTCGACTTTCTGCTTGCCTGAGAAAGGAATGTACTGAAGAGAGTCGATACTGAAATCGGCGCGGCTGCGGAAGAGAGTATCCTTTACGGGGATTTCATTCCTGATAGCGAACACGAGAGAACGGCCCTGCTTGTAGAGTTCGTACATTTCCTGAGGGGTGATCTTCTTGTTGGCCTTCTTGAGAGCCTCGGTATTGGCTACTGCGAGGGAGTCATCGTTTGAACCGATCTGCATAACGACCTCCATCTTGCCGTTCTTGTAGAACTGTGCCAGTGAGTCGAAATCTGCGGTGAACTTTCCGTTGACACTCTTGTAAGCGACCTGGAGGTCACGGATGTCTTTGAGACGCTGGACGGCTACTGCCTGACGATGATCTTTGGCTTTGTTGAACTTGACAGGCTCCATGACGCTTTGTACGACTGCGTATGCAAGACCAGCGATCACGAAGAGGAGCAGAATGCTGATGATAGCTTTAACTACTTTGTTCATTATGTTGTGCGTTTTTAATATTTTCAGAAGACGTGAGTGTCGTGTGGGCTTAAATTCAAACTTCGGACAAAGTTATAAAAATGATTTATCAAAAGCAATATATTTTGTAATTTTGCACCCGAAATTAATTCGAGGATGTTTCTTACTGACCGCCCATACTTTCCCGCTCTGGACTGTGCGGACCTTGAGTCCTTGCACAATCTGATCAGGGAGGCAAAGGTAATCACAACCATATCCCATGTGAGGCCTGACGGCGATGCCGTCGGCAGCAGTTTGGGCGTATACGGTTATCTTGAGAGCATCGGCAAGGATGTGAAGTCTGTTTTCCCCACTTCAATCCCTGACAACCTGCTGTTCGTCCCTAAGAAGGAGAACATCCTGATCCACAGTTATGCACAAGAGAGGACGCACAAGAGATTAATGGAGTCTGACCTTATCATCTGCCTGGATTTCAACTCCCCCTCACGGATTGAAGAAGCCGGACAGAGCTTGGTCAATTCACCAGCGAAAAAGGTCCTCATAGACCATCATCTCAATCCGGACAGGGATGCCTTCGACCTGTGCTTCTCCATGACGGAGATATCTTCGGCATCGGAACTCGCCTACTATATTCTCCTGCAGATGCCGGAGATTTCGGGCGACGCGTCAAAACTGCCGATGTCAAGCCGCAGAGCCCTTATGACTGGCATGACGACGGACACGAACAATTTCGCGAATTCGACCTTCCCCTCGACGCTCATGATGGCATCAGACCTCATCGCCAACGGTGTCGACAGGGATGAAATAATAAGATGCTACCTCCAGTCTTACAAAGAGACCAGGCTGAGGCTGATGGGAATCATCCTGAAAGACCTCATGAAGTTAACTCCGGAAGGGGTTGCTTACTACATCATCCCCCACGAGCTTTCGAAAGCATATGACATCAAGGAAGGAGACACTGAAGGCATAGTGAACATGCCCCTTTCCATCGGTAAAGTGCGGATGAGCATATCCGTCAAAGAGGAAGGGACATGCTTCAGGATTTCGATAAGGTCGAAGAAAGGGACAAGCGCCAACATGATGGCAAGAAAGTATTTCTCCGGAGGCGGACATGAGAATGCCGCCGGCGGAAAGATATTCATCGGGAAAGCGCCTTCTGAAAAAGATGCCGTTCTCTCTGACCCGTCAATGATCGAAGATTACGTGATGCGGGCGATCCGCGAATTCTTCGGCAAACAATTTGAAGGATAATGAAAGGCATGAAAGGAATACGGAGAATCTCATTGTTCGCAGCAGCGGTCATTTCGGCCGCGGCCCTTCTTTCCTGTACCAAGGAGAGCATCAAGACGATGTACTCCACCCAGGAGGGATGGATCGAGAGTTTCCTTTCTTCCCAGACCTCTACCCTTGAGAACGCACGCATCGTCAGCAACAAAGGGAGCCAGAGACTTGTTGTGTCCGAGGGACAAGGTCAGGAGCTTGACAAGGACGGTACGATTTCTTTCTACTATGCCGGCTATGTCCTCAAGGGTTCAACCATTTCGGCGGCGAACCTGTTCGCCACCAACAACGAGGACATCGCAAAAGCCGCATCCTGGAACACCAACTCCGATGACCAGTTCGGGATCCTCACCCTGAACCTTTCTGAAGCCGAGCTCGTCGAGGGCCTGAAGAACGGCCTCATGGGGGTCAAGGGAGGCGAAGAATGCTACATCCTTTTTTCAGGCAAATACGGATTCGGGAAGAAGCCCTTAGGCACGATTCCTGCAAATGCAGCATTGGCCTATCACATTTGGGTGGAAAGTACTTCAAATGAATAGACTGGCACACAGATACGATTACAAGAGTTTTATGAAAATATTGAGAAAGACAATCATCATTCCCCTGCTCGCGGTCCTGGCCGCGGGTTGCGCCAAGGAAGTCGCCACCTCCACCAATCTGCTGGAGGAAGAGTATATAGAGGCATGGCTGAAGTCAAACTATCCGAATGCCACAAAGTCAGGTACCGGAATCTACATTCTTGACGACCAGCCCGGTTCCGGCGCCGCTTACAATGCGGAATCCTACGTCCATGTCGATTTCACGACCAAGGATATTGACGGCACGATCATTTCCACCACAGATGTGGAGACCAGCAAGAGACTGGGCACTTACACTAAAGGGAACTACTATGGACCGAAAATCTGGCAGATTTCCAAGACGACCATACCCGTCGGGGTCGAGGATCTTCTTTCCGGAATGAAAGTGGGCGGAACAAGGACCGCGCTCGTTCCTTCCTGGCTCACCACCCTCAACCGCTACAAAAAGGAGTCCGACTACATGAAGAAGGCTTCTGGAAGCTCCACCACGATATACACGGTTACCCTCAAGGATGTTATCTCAGATATCCAGAAATGGGAACTTGACTCACTGGCATCATACGCGAGGAACAATTACGGTCTTGCCCCGGCTGATACAATAAGGAGGGGATTCTATTACAAGCAGACAACCAAGCCCGTAAAAGAAAAGACCTTCCCCAACGACACTTCGTTCTACATCAATTACATCGGAAGGCTGCTTGACGGAACTGTTTTCGACACCAGCATTGCGGATTCCGCCAAGTTCTACGGGATCTATTCAGCCAAAAAGACATACGGTCCGGTGAAGATCTCCTGGGCTGAAAACGTCGCCGAAATCAAGATGACAGTCGAAACCTCATCTTCGGCCTCGAATTCAAGCACCCCGGTCGGCGGATTCCAATATACTCTTTGGGAACTTTCCGGAACATATGAGAAAGGTACCGGCCTTTTCTGGTCTCCGCTCGGATATTCAACAAGCGGAAGCGGAAACACGATCCCTCCCTTCAGTCCCTTGAGATTTGATATAGAGATGGTCAACAAGAACTGATTCACAGGTTCCGATAGTTCAGCACTAACGGAAAAAAGAAACCCCACACCTTATGGCCACTGGAGCGATTCCGACAGAATTAGGTACAAAGAAAGTAAGCACTTTGCTTAAGGAGTATGCAGTCCCTGGTATTATTGCCATGACTGCATCTTCGTTATATAATATGGTCGACAGCATCTACATCGGACACATCAAGGATGTAGGTTCATACGCCATTTCAGGTTTGGCTGTCACCTTCCCCATCATGAATCTTTCCGCCGCCCTCGGAACCCTTGTAGGTATCGGAGCGGCCACAATGATATCCGTCCTGCTGGGACAGAAGAACTATCAGGCAGCCAACAAGGTCCTCGCCAATGAGGTCACCCTGAATACCATCATCGGACTCATTTTCACGATCGTGACCCTTTCCTTCCTGGACCCGATCCTCATGTTCTTCGGAGCCAGCGAGAACACCCTTCCTTTCGCAAGGGACTACATGACGATCATCCTGCTCGGCAATATCTTCACCCACCTGTACTTCGGACTCAACAGTGTCATCCGTTCATCAGGCAACCCGAAGCTCGCGATGGGCCTTACCCTGTTCACTGTCATCTCGAACAGCATACTGGACCCGATATTCATCTTCGGTCTTGGAATGGGCATAAGGGGCGCTGCTATGGCGACTGTCATATGCCAGTTGATGGCTCTTATCTACTCTCTGTGGTATTTCATGGACAAGAAGAAATTCCTCCACCTCCCTAAGAGTTTCTTCGCGTACGACCACAGGATCGCGAAAGATTCCCTCGCTATCGGAATGGGTCCTTTCCTGATGAATGCGGCCTCCTGCATAGTCGCCCTATTCATCAACCAGCAGCTCAAAAAGTACGGCGGAGACCTTTCAATCGGTGCTTATGGAATAATCAACCGGTTGACATTCTTGTTCATCATGATCAATGTCGGGCTGAACCAGGGAATGCAGCCTATAGCCGGATACAACTTCGGGGCACGGCAGTATTCTAGGGTGAAGGATGTATATATTCTGACCGCCAAATGGGCGACCCTGGTCTCAATAGTCGGGTTCATAATTTCGGAGGCTTTTCCTGGAATCGCCGTATCCATTTTCACTAATGACCCTGAACTCAAGACGATAGCCACCAAGGGTTTGAGGCTGATGAACATTGTATTCCCTCTGGTCGGGTTCCAGATGATAACCACGAACCTGTTCCAGTGTCTTGGTATGGTCAACAAGTCCATCATCCTGTCTCTTTCAAGGCAGCTCCTTTTCCTCGTCCCTTGCATTTATCTTCTTCCTGTATGGCTCGGGGTCAATGGAGTATGGGTGAGTTTCCCCATATCCGATACTCTCTCAGTCATACTCACATCAATACTGATGCTGAATCTTCTGAAGAAGCTCAGGACCCTCAAGGACGGGGATGATCCCACTATCCTTGGCAGCACGATGCAAAGCTGATACACCTTTCACAACATAAAACCAAATTCCCCATGAACCACATAATCATAAACATCGGAAGACAGTTCGGAAGCGGCGGACGTCAAGTCGCCATGGAACTGGGACGAAGGCTCGGAATGAACACCTACGACAACGAGCTCATCACAAAGGCCGCAGAACAGAGCGGATTCAGCAAGGAACTCTTCGTCCGCAGTGACGAAAAGAGGAGCGTATTCTCCATGTCCAGCTTCTTTACATCCGGGAATTTCAACATCCAGCACAGCTACATCAACGATGATGACCTGTTCAAGATCCAGAGTGATGTTATCAAGGACACGGCCAGCAAAGAGTCAGCCATATTCATCGGCAGATGCTCCGACTACATCCTGAGGGATCTGGACTGCTGCATCGATGTATTCATATCCTGCCCTCTCGAAATCAGAGCCAAGAGAGTCGCCGAAAGGGAAGGCATCACCCCCGAAGAGGCCGAAGCCCTCTGCATCAAAAAGGACCGCACAAGGGCGACCTATTACAACTACTTCACCTTCGGTGAATGGGGTGTCGCTTCAAACTACGATCTATGCCTTGATTCTTCCGTACTCGGGATAGACGGTACGGCAGACATCATCATGGAGTTCGCCAAGAAGAAAGGACTGCTTTAGGAGAGTCCTTTGACGTACTGCACCAAGTAACCATCCAAGTTTCAAGAAACATGACGAGTAGAGCGCTCCGGTTTGCCGCTGCCGTATCTATCTGCCTGATGATGACCGTCACGACGGCATGCGGGCAGAAGGAGACCTATGTCGATACACGTAAACCTGTCAAACTCAATGACGTCCTGACAAACGAGATGTCCGACACTTCTTCCCTTGCAGGACTTGACAGTCAGGTCCGCAAGTACATGCAGGAGTGGAGGATGCAGGGCGCGCAGCTGACGATAATAAAGAACGACTCGCTCGTCTACGCAAAAGGATACGGATGGGCGGACAAGGAGAAGAAAGTCGAGATGAAGCCGACCCACATCATGAGGCTGGCTTCGGTCTCCAAGCTCATCACAGCTACCGGTATCATGGTAATGCAGGAGCAGGGACTTCTGTCTTTGAAGGACACTGTTTTCGGGGACAGAGGTATCCTGTGTGACAGCGTGTATACAAAAGCCATCAAGGACAAGAACATCTTCAGGATCACTGTAGAAGACCTCTTGAGGCACAAGGGGGGATTCACAACCAGGGCCGGAGACCCGATGTTCTCGACCCGCACAATCATGAGGCAGAACCACCTGAAAACGCCTCCTGACCATGAGACCCTGGTCAAGATAGTTCTGGGCTGGAATCTGGATTTCATTCCAGGAACGAGCCAGTACTACTCCAATTTCGGATACCTGCTTCTCAGCATGATCATCGAGAAAGTCTCCGGAGAGAGTTACGAGAAATGGATCCAGAAGAATGTGCTTAAGCCCGCCCATTGCAATGATTTCCATATAGCTGAGAACTACTACAAGGACAAATACAAGAACGAGGTCCGCTACTACGTGCCCTCCAACGAGCCAACCGTCAGCGAATACAACAACAGCGGGAAACAGGTAGTACGGTGCTATGGAGGAAACGACATCCACGCCCTTTCCGGAGCCGGAGCCTGGGTGGCATCCACACCTGAACTGGCAAGGCTCGTCGCCTCGATCGATGTCCGCAGGTCCGTCGGGGACATAATCAACCGGGAAAGCATCCACCAGATGGTGCAGTATTTCGACCCGGACACGTATTCACTGGGATGGAACGACACCGATCCACAGAAGGGCTGGAAAAGGACCGGCACCTTCTCAGGGACCACAGCTCTCATAATGTATTATCCCGACGGTGAATGCTGGATATTCGCATCGAACACCAGCACCTGGAAAGGTCCCAGCCATGCCACTTACACGGGAGAACTTTTCAGAGAACTGAGACGCACTTACAGCGATCTTCTGCCGAAGAGGGACCTTTTCTACGAGGATGACGGAAGCTACACCCCGGAGGTCAACGACACCAAGAAGAAAAGGATCGAGCCTCCCATGGAAAGAGTGTACTCCATGCAAGAAATATCCCTCGGGAAATTCGAGCCGAAGGATGAGGACAAAGGCGGAAAGAAACGCCGCCGCAAATAACCATCTCCGCCATGCGACGACTGCTGGTCTTATTGGCCGTACTGCTGTCCGTTCTGCCATCTCACGGCAGGAGGGTCCAACGGGAAATTATCGACCTTTCAGGGGAATGGGAGTTCGCCCTTGACCCTTCCGGGACGCTGAACCAAAGGTTCCAGTCAAATGAGACCGTACACCTTCCAGGGACCACCGACACCAATCTCAAAGGGCAGGAATGCACCGACTTCACCCTCACCAGCCACCTTTCCAGACGTTTCTCTTATAGCGGAGCAGCGTGGTACAGAAGAGATTTCAAAGTCCCTCGAAGGCTCAAAGGCGTACCGTTGGCACTCACTCTTGAGAGAAGCAAATGCACTGAAGTCTACATAGACGGTATCAAAGCCGGGGAATGCAATGACATTTCCACCGCCCAGAAATACAGTATCCCTCCACTTTCCAAAGGGGTCCACTCAATAGCTGTGAAAGTCGACAACGGCGGAGGCGTCCCTCCGCAAGTCATCAGCAGTTCCCACATGTATTCCGAGGACACCCAAACCAACTGGAACGGAATCATAGGTGTGATAGCGATCAGCTCTGAAAGGATCTCCCCTGAAAAGAAAGAAATCCGCTCTTCCATGTCACGTCTCAGGATAAAGGACGGGCATTTCTCCTGTAACGGGAAGAGGGAATTCCTTAGAGGCAGGCACGACGCATGTGTTTTTCCGTTGACCGGCCATACCCCCATGGACTATCCCTCGTGGAAGGAATACTTCAGCATATGCAAGCGGTACGGTCTGAACCATGTCAGGTTCCATTCCTGGTGCCCTCCTGAAGAATGCTTCCGTGCTGCTGACGACGAAGGGATCCACTTGCAGCCCGAACTCCCCTTCTGGGGCACTCTGGACGTGAAAGACACCTCACTTGTCAGTTTCCTTCTGAAAGAAGGCAAAAACATCCTGAAAGAATATTCCCGCCACCCTTCGTTCAGCCTGTTTTCTCTCGGCAATGAGCTGTGGGGCGACAAGGACCTCATGAAAGAAATGATCCGCCAATTCAGGGAAGTCGCCCCTGACGTTCTTTTCACAAACGGTACGAACGCCTTCCTCGGATACGAAGGGTACGTGGAAGGAACTGATTTCATGGCCACTTGCCGGGTCGGTGGCGAAGCCTACGGGGAATACGGCACCCATACAAGAAGTTCTTTCTCTTTCGCTGATGCCGCTGACGGAGGAATACTGAACCATTTCCCGCCTTCTTCTTCAAGGGACTTCAGCCAAGCGATAAAGGCTTCCCCCGTTCCGGTCATCTCCCATGAGAGCGGGCAGTTCCAGACATACCCGGACTACAGTGAAATCGACAAATATACCGGAGTGCTTGCACCCTATAACCTGCAAGTGTTCAGCCGAAGGTTGGATGAGAAAGGTCTCGGCGGCATGGACAAGGACTTCAGGAAAGCTTCCGGAGCCCTGTCTGCCCTTCTTTACAAAGCGGACATCGAAATGTGCCTTAGGACAGAAGACCTGGGAGGATTCCAGCTGCTGGACCTTCAGGATTATCCGGG
>JAEEGL011443364.1_pt1 | contig 18692 bp, 12 predicted proteins | sample 9134231 | NCBI WGS metagenome assembly JAEEGL01 (sample SAMN16246548, study PRJNA631951) | gut metagenome | biome: gut microbiome; feature: rumen; material: fiber-attached | host: Bos | place: Iran: Karaj | collected 2018-10 | reverse complement strand
TTCTTCTCCTGCTTTGAATGGTAATCATCCAACGCACTCTTGATTGCTTCTTCAGCCAAAACTGAGCAGTGCATCTTGTAATCCGGAAGTCCGTCCAAAGCTTCGGCAACTGCCTTGTTTGTGAGCTGCAGAGCTTCTGAAACAGGCTTGCCCTTGATGAGCTCAGTTGCCATTGAACTTGATGCAATTGCGCTGCCGCAGCCGAAAGTCTCGAACTTAACATCAGTGATGATGTCATCGTCGATCTTAAGATACATCTTCATGATGTCTCCGCACTTTGCGTTGCCTACTTCACCTACTCCGTCCGCATCCTCAATAACGCCGACGTTTCTGGGATTTCTGAAATGATCCATTACCTTCTCACTATATAAAGCCATATTAATTACCTCCGGAAATCAAAGAATGAACTGCTTCTTGCCTGCCATGAGATCTCTCCACACGGGCGAGAAGCCTCTCAAGTACTCGACTACTTCTTTTACTGACTTGATGACCTCATCGACCTCGGCATCGGTGATGTCGTCTTCAATCGACAGTCTCAGTGAACCGTGCGCAACATCGTGAACTCTTCCGATAGCCAGCAGAACGTGGCTCGGATCGAGTGAACCTGAAGTGCACGCACTGCCTGAAGATGCTGCAACGCCCTTATCGTCCAGGAGCAGCAGGAGCGACTCGCCTTCGATACCTTCGAAGCAGAAGTTTACGTTGCCGGGAAGTCTCTGTTTTGCATCGCCGTTTAATGCGGAATGAGGGATCTCACTGAGACCCTTAATGAGCTTATCTCTCTTTGCAGTAAGTGAGTCGTAATGCTCCGGGATTGCAGCGTTTGCAGCCTTAAGGGCTGTTGCCATTGCAGCGATTCCGGGAACATTCTCGGTGCCTGCTCTCTTGCCCTTCTCCTGCGCGCCGCCCTCGATGAGATTAGTGAGTCTGATGCCCTTCTTTGCATAGAGGAAACCGACACCCTTGGGGCCGTGGAACTTGTGCGCGGATGCGGACAGCATGTCGATGTTCAATTCCTCAACATCGATCTTAAGATGTCCCATAGCCTGTACTGCGTCAGTGTGGAAGAGGACGCCGTGCTTTCTGCATACTGCGCCGATCTCCCTGATGGGCTGGATCGTTCCGATCTCGTTGTTTGCGAACATGATCGTTACAAGTGCCGTGTTTTCCGTGATCGCGTTCTCGACTTCTTCGGCGGTTACGATGCCGTTCTCATGAACGTCTAAGAGTGTGATCTCGAATCCTTCTTTTTTGAGTTTTCGGAGTGTATGAAGCACTGCGTGATGCTCGAAAGCAGTAGAGATTATCTGCTTCTTGCCCTTAGCCTCACCGATCCTTGCCGCGGAAATGATCGCCTGGTTATCGGCCTCGCTGCCGCCTGACGTGAAGAGGATCTCCTTGGGATCAGCGTTGATCACCGATGCGACGTCCTCTCTCGCCTGCTCGAGAACCTCCTTTGCGGTCTGACCTGTCGTGTAGAGGCTCGAAGGGTTTCCGAACTCTTTCGATGCAACTTCGACGAAGGTCCTGAGCGCTTCTTCTCTCATCTTTGTTGTTGCTGCGTTGTCTGCGTATATCACTGCCATTTCTCCTGTCTATAATCATGCTAGGAGAATTATAGTATCATTTACCTACTAAATCAATAGGTTTATTAAATATATTAAAACCCCTGAAATTAGGGGCTTCAGGGGTTTTTATACTTATTTCAGAACTGCATCACGCAGCCTTCACTGCCGTCTTCGCTTCCTTCTTTATCAGAATAATCGTCATCGGAATAAACACTGACAGAGTGATGACCACGAACAGAACGCTCACAGCGGGATGAATGAGTCCTGCTCCGATAGGGATATATGCGCAGTAGACATTTGATAACGCGTGCAGGATGATCACCGGCCAGAGCTTGCCCGTCTTCACTGTGAGATATCCATAAACGAGTGCGATTGCAAAGGTAAAGAACATCTGCGGAAGGCCCTGTGAATAAACGTGCGGAAGCGCAAAGAAAACTGCCGAACAGATGATCGCGCCTTTAGTTCCGAGAACGCCAAGACGCTCAAGCACGAATTTGCGGAACAGGAGTTCTTCGAATACCGGATTAAAGATTATCAGCAGAACAAAGAAGAACACCGGATGTGTCATGATCTGTTCAGGCGATGTCGCATGTGACTCCACGCCCGCCATCGTCAGAGCGGCATTTACCGCTACCATAACCGGGAAAGACAGGCCTGTCTGTATGACGAAATACCTTACTATGGTGCCGACGCCGGGCTTCAGGGTGGCTGTTTTCGAGAAGTCCGAACGCGGCATGCCCAGAGTTACCAGCAAAAATGCGCCCAGGCCGAGTGTGTACGGAACCACCATGGACATCAGCACCATGCGCACGATGGATGGCAGGATGTCAGCCAACATCGGATCGACAAATGCACCGTAGAGCTTATAGATCAGAAACCAGCAGATAAGTCCGGTTGCAACTCTTGCAACGGTAATAACTTTATTCTTCATTTACCTCATGCTCCTTAAGAAAGATCTTAAGAGCATCGTTCATCTTATCGGTCTTACTCTTGGCAACAAAATAGACTATCAGCTGTCCGGTCAGGAAAACTGCCAGGAAGATCGCTCCCATCAGCAGCAAAATCCCGATGTCCGTCATGCCCGTTATCCACACCGTCATAACCATTGCAATGGTCAGGTAGATGGGCGAGAAAATAAAGTTCTTAACAAAACTCGGCTTGCTCTTCGCCCACTTGCTGTCATCGATATAGAATCTGAAGAAATTGACCGCGCCGATCAGTATGAACATAAGAACGATCTTCAGTATGTTCTTAGGATCGATAAACGCGCCGTCAATGATGGATCCGACCGAATACAGAACCATGCTCAACATGAAAGCGGCAGCGGATATCAATAAAGAACCGATAAGTGAGGTCTTTACACGTGAACGTCTCATCTCTCACTTCCTCCCTTCATTCCGATAGCCTGTTTGAAACCGTTTGCGTAACTGCGGGACACGATCAGGTATTCTCCGTTCCTGAGGAGAAGCTTGACCCTCCTGAAGTCTTCGGGAGCGATGGACTTAACGGCCTTGATGTTTACGATGGTGCTTTTGGATATCCTCACGAAAAGCTTTTCCTTCAGGTCATCTTCGAGCTCATAAAGAGTTTTCCTGATCCTGTAAACACCGGACGTCTTATACGCGAAAACATCCCTGTCCACAGCCTCGATATAGAGGATCTGCGAGATGTAGATCATTTCCGTGTCGCCCTTTTCATTGATCCCGGCCAGTGCATCGTCAGATGCGCTTATGGCTCTGACGAGATTGTCGACTTCGCTGTCTCTTTCGCGGAACCTGATCTCAACTTCCGTCTCAGAGACCGTCGGGATCTCCCGTAAAAACAATTTCATTTCTGCCTCCTTCAGGGAGCATTATTCATTCCTGCTAAATAGATTACAACAAAATCGGGATAAGATGGCCGTTTATGGGAATAAGTTGCCGCCGCCGGAGCCAGGTGGTCCGGCTTTCGGGCGGTTAAAAATCCCAGTGACTGAAAAATGACTGTTTCGGGCTCCTGGAGTCACATTTTTAGTCGATTTTTCGAAAATCGACTCCAGACGCGACTATTTTGCCCCTTCAGAGTCACATTTTGAGTCACTGGAGAATCTGCTCGAAAACAACAAACAAGGGCTGCCTCACATGAGACAGCCCCGTCTTTTCTGATACGAGGGGGGGTATCAGGGTTATATGTCAGACCCGGGTAGAGAGGGGGTTACCCGATTGTCTTGCCACTGTCAAGACGGACCGTTCTGGTGCCGTACAATGCACACTGCTCGGAGTGTGTTACCTGGAGGATCGTCATGCCTTTTTCCTGATTGAGCCTTCTGAAGAGGTCCATGATCTCTGCTGTTGATGCTGAATCAAGGTTACCTGTAGGCTCGTCTGCGAGGATGATCGAAGGGTTGCCGAGAACGGCTCTTGCGATCGCAACTCTCTGCTGCTGACCGCCTGAGAGTGTTGCAGGCATTGCCTTGCGCTTCTCGGTAAGACCTGTGATCTCTAAGATCTCATCAAGAGCTCCCTTGAGTTCACTTCTCTTCTTGCCGTTCATTGTCTGAGGAAGAAGGATGTTGTCCTGGACGCTCAGGTTCATTACGAGGTTGTAGAACTGGAAGACGAATCCCATGTTCTTGAGTCTTAAGTCAGACAGAGCTCTGTCCTTCATTGAACCGATGTCCTGGCCGCAGACTGAGATATTGCCTTCGAAGTTTCTGTCGAGTCCTCCGATAAGATAGAGCAGAGTTGACTTGCCTGAACCGGATGCGCCCATGAGGGATACGAATTCACCCTTTTCCACTGACATGCTCGCACCGTTCAATACCTGGTTGAGGTTCTCGCCTTTGCCGAATGCCTTGCTGACGTTATTTACTTCAATGATCTTATCCATTTTATTATCCTCCATATATTATTCGTACTTGATCTGCTCTGAGATCTTCATCTTCCTTAAGTTCTTTATCGGGAAGAGAACCGTTAAGGTAAAGAGTATTGTCAGTATCACAAAGAACACAAGGTTCTTTACAGGGTCAACGGTTACGTCCAAGATAAGTGACTGTGTGTTGTGGAATGCATCACGGAGCACGACCGTCAGCAATGTTCCGAAGAGCGTACCGACTGCCGAAGCCGTGAAGGAAGTGATGAGGACTTCCTTTAAGAGAATGCCGGAGAGCTTACCCTTGCCCATTGCTGTTGAGAGCATAACTGCGCATTCCTTCTTACGGCCTTCAAATCCGATGAGCTGGTTGGAGATCATGCCGATGGCTGTCATGCCGAGTGCTACAGCGATGATCGACGTAACAACTGCAACCGTCTTGGAATTGTTGGACTGGTTGTCCGCGATGATTTCTTCCAAGGTCTGTACCTCCGAGAGGTCGCCCTGTGCATAAGTCTCAAGCATATCTCTTACTGATTCGGGATCGCCGCACTTGATAAGGAGCATTCCCGGATAATCGAGGAAGAGTGCCTTGTATTCTGCCTCAGGAATGAGGACAGCCTCAGTGCCTGAATTGTAAGGATTACCATCGACTATGGCCTGGACCTTATACTCCCTGACAAGAGGGAAAGCGCCATTGGGGTTGATTGTTAATGTGATAGTGTCGCCTGCGGATATGCCCTTTCGGGATGCATAACCTTTCTCAACAAAGATGCTGCCGGTTTCGATCTCTTCAATTCCTTCGTAGCCTGTATAGTATTTGAATCCATCCTCAGGTACTCCGTAGAAATAGCCGACCGTGGAGAGTTCTTCGCCATTGCACTGGAATTCCTGAATTGACATATAGAGCGGAACCACGTCCGTAACCGAGTCAAGGTACTCGACATAAGAGTAATACTTCATCTGCTTAGTTGAAGTCATTACGACGTCACACTCATAAGGAACATCGCTTACCGTTGCACCCATTGCCGTAGCTACAGAATAGACCACGATGCACATTGCTGCTGCAGTTGCGCTCAGCACGCCGCTGGATACTGTGCTCTTCTTTGTTGAAGCTTCAGCAGCTGCGAGTGACCATGTAGCCATATCGTGCTTGTCGCAGAACTTCTTGATGCCTGTTGCAACGAGTCTTAACAGTCTCGGGAAGAGCAGAGCGAGTGCTACTACCGCAGAGATAAGGCAGACGATCGCAAATACGATTGTGTTTCTTAAGAAGAATGTACCGACAGCGACAGCGAGGAAGATCAGACCTGTGATGAGTGCTGACTTACCATATCTGTAATCTGTGTCTCTGTTATCGAAAATAATATCTCTGATGGAAGTCTTCAATGCCTTGAGGATAGCTTTCAGAGGGATCAGGCACTCGATCGCGACCGCCATTGCGAGCACGCCGATCACAAGGCCGACTGAGAGCTTCGGGATCTGGAACAGTCCGGAAACGCTCGATTCATCAAAAGCAAAGAGCGTGGAAAGTATCGGATCTCTTACGAGGCAATATAATATCAGCGCGGGGACGCTTCCCAGCAGAGCATAGATAACATTCTCGAGAAGAAGGATGCCTGCCGTGCGGCCTGTGCTCATACCAAGGCTTCTGAGTGTTCCGATGAATGACATTCTCTCGCTTACGATCCTGTTGCAGATGGATGCCGTAACGAAGATAACGAGGAGGAATGTGATAACGAACAGGAGGTAGAAGACTGCCTTGATCTCACTGAGCATCATGGTGTCTGCATCGCTTAAGAAGAGATCAGTCACTGATGCATCAGGGAATGTGTCCTGGAACAGATCCTTTGCTTCCTGGATCTTTGAGTTATCCTTGATATCAACGAGGATAATGTCTGCTGCCTTATCGCCGCATGAGAGCTGATGTGCCGTGTTAAGGTTTACAATAGCCGAAGCACCTTTAAGGACAGGGTTCTTCATATCTTCAGGGTAAATGCCTGCGATCTTGAGTTCGACTTCTTCATCAGCTCTGTCGTGTGCCTTGAATGTGTCGCCTACAGAATAACCGTAGTCTTCAGCGAATTCCTTTGAAACATACATCTCACCGTCAGCGATATCGATCTTTGACATGAATTCCATGTCTACCGCGCTGTCGACATCAAGGCCGTAGATGCTGAGGTATTCTACTGTTACGAAAGCATATTCGCCTTCAATGGGCTTATATACTATCTCGTTATTCATTATTGCAGTCATGTAGTCAGATTCCGGGAAACCGTCAGGCAGTTCGGACAGATCGCTGCCGCCTGTAAATGCCAGGAAATCTGCTCTTGATACTGAGCTCAGATAGTTTGTAAGTATACCTTCCAGAGCCTGTGCGAGGTCAAAGCAGAGCAATGCGCAGAGACAGCACATGAAGATCGCGAAGGTTACAAGAAGAGTACGGAAGAACTTTCCGAAGATGTTCTTCATTGAATTCTTTAAAATAATATTCATCCTGTTATCACCTCATTAATACCAACGGGAGATCCTGTTCTCCGGAGCGATGTACATGCCGTCGCCCTCCTGAACACCGTATGTCTCATAGAAAGCTTCCGTTGTCGAAAGGATCGCATTGACTCTGATGAGCGCAGGGCTGTGCGAATCGTAAGCAATCTGGTCAACGATGGAATCGTCTGTTCCGAGTTCACACCAGATCGTTGCATAACTCTCAAAAAGGTGCTCCCTGTCTTCCTGTGTCTTGGTAAGTGAAGTGATGCACTCCATAGCGCCCAAGTCAGCGTAGTTCTCACCGAGAGTCTGCTCGCCGTCTACATGGTAGATGCCGAAGACTACGAAATTTTCTTCGAAGTACTTGACCGCCTGCTCGTTGCGTGCGAGAAGATTATCCATGTCCTCTGCCTTGATCCATGAGGGATCGTATTCACCCTTTGAATTGAAAAGGATACAGTTGGAATCGAATGCGTGACCCATCTCGTGGGCGATTACCATTCCGAGGCCGCCGAGGTTCGTATAGTAATTGGCTTTGGCATCGAAGAAAGGTGCATTTGTGATAGCAACCGTGATCGTAATGTTATTGAATGAAGGATCATAGCAGGCATTGAACATCTGCATCGGCATTAAGATGTCTGTTCTGGATACCGGCTCGTCAAGGCTCTTTACGGTATCATGCATTGAGATCCTCTTATACCGGATATAAAAATCGTAGTAATTATCTGCGTTAAGATCCTTGTATTTTGCATTGTCATGTCTCTTGATGTCGGTACCTGTTACATAGACAATGTTTTCGAGCTTCCTTAAGAGCTCATCACGTGTCTCCTGGCTGAGCCATGAAGCGTTGGAGATGAGCTCCCTGTAACCGCCTCTGATGTCATCGCACATGCCGCGGAGAGCCTTATCTGTCTCAGCGGTATAGAAACGCTCAACATAGAGAGGATCTGTCTCATCTGAGAATGTAGAGGAGATCTCGGCAACTGCCTTGTCGTGGTCGGAGGAATAATCCTTGCCCATGAAGCTTGCGAGTGCCGGATACTGGGGTGCGATATATCTTCTGTATGTCGAATAGAGATTGCCTAACTCGGATGTCTTAAGAGCGTTGACGTTCTTTTCAACGAGGACATCGTTAAGAGCCTTGAGCTGTTCCACATCCGTTACGCAGAAGTCATTGATCTTGGAAGCGTCATATCCGAGATCAGTGAGGTATTTATCGATATCTATATTAGTGAAGATCTCTTTGATCTGATCCTTTGTATAGATCTTGCAGTACTTGAAAGTCATGGGATCTTCAGCGATCTCAAGGTCAGTCCTGCCGTAGATATCAAGAGCGACGGAAGCGAGTTCGAGACCGTACTGTGAAGCTGTTTCCTTGTCATAACCTCTTGTGGAGAGGATTACTTCCGAATCAGACTTGATGTTGTCTACAGCATAAAGACTGTCTCTCATATCTACAAAAGAAGTGCTCATGATGCCATTGATCTGCGTGATGGTCATGACCCTTCTCTCAGGATTAAACGGGTCAACATCAGGATAGACCATGATGATTCCTCCGGTACCATACTCACTTACGAGCTTGGCGTCTATCTCCATGAGTTCCTCTACGTTTGAAACACTGTCGACTTCTTCGATAAGAGCCTTAAGATCTTCAGGTATGCCTTCGCCTGCGAAATCATAACCGTAATAAAGATCATAAGCGCGCTTGATGATGTCCTCTTCGCTGCCTGCGGCATAACCGCTGCCGGCAACTACATCATCGATGATCGCCTCGATCTGATCGTCGATCAGTTCCTGATCGAAAGCCATTTCGACAGTCTGCGAACCATATTCAAACTCAGCATTTTTGAGTTTGTCTTCATTGATGTACCTGTAGAAATCATCACGTGGATCTGCGGGGCCTAATTCCGCAACAGTTTCTTCACTCTCAGTCGTATCGGGCAGTGTGACTGCGCCGCAACCGGTCATGACAGGCAAAGTCATCGCAGCTGCTACGATGACCACAGCTATTCTTTTCATATCCTGATTCTCCCCAAAATTTGTTTTGCAAGGTTATCTTACACGACCAACCTTAACACACAATCTGCCGAACCTTAATCTAACCTTAATTCAGTATTCGCCGCGACGGCGTTTACGTCCGGCTGCGAGAAGGATGATGATTCCTGCACCCAGAACCGCCAGCATGATGATGCTGGAATTAAATGAAGTCTCAAGTCCTGTGGGGATAGTGCCGTTTCTTGTATTTACAAAACGTACTGAAGAGTTGTCTTTGGTATTGCCCGATACGATTCCCGTCTCACTGACGAGCTTTGCATCGAGATAGCCCCTGCTCTGGTAGCCCTTGGTCTGCTCGGTAACTGTGAAGTTCGTTCCCTCTTCAATGCCCGTAAACACGATGGTATCGCCGTGTGAAAGTTCAAAAGAGATAACACCGTTATCGTCAGTGGTGAGCACATGGTCAACAACGGCACCGCCGCCGCTCATGCGTGTATGGACAGTACCTACATAGGCCTGTCCGTAAGCATCCGTGAGAGCGACAGTCATCGGGAATTTCTCTGCCCTGCTGCCGAGGTTGCCTTCAACCTGCTTAGTAACCATCAGGTCACCTTCGATCGGATTATTATAAATAAGTAATGTATAGACTACCCTGTCATTCTCGATGGTCTCATCTACCTGAACCTCAGGATGGACGGCATTGAGTCTGATGTCGCCTGTCTGGGTTACGGTGAAGAGAATATAATAGTTAAGACCCTGGTGCGTGCCCGGAGTCGATATCTCTCTTAACTCGTATGTTCCCGCAGGAAGGCTCGAATCGATCTTCTGGATCTTGCCGTTCGCATCAGTCTCGAGGTGGTCATAGCCTGCCATGGCCTGGAAATCGACTACCGTTACGCCGCCTACGGTCTTCTGCTTGTGCAGCGCGAAAACAACTCCCTCAACAGGTTCGTTCGTCATCTTGTCGCGCTTTGTGATCTCAAAATCATAACGGTAGTTAATTACTGTTATTTCTTTTTTATCATTATCGAAACTTATTCTGTCATCATCTACTGAGGCAGTTGAAGGATCCGTCGTTACCGTTAAGGTTCCGTCATCTGCAAGTCTTACGGTAACAGGCTTCTTGAGACCTGTATAACGTGAAGGTGATTTGACCTCGGCAAGAGTATAGTCGACATCCTTTCGCAGGTACGCAAAAGTAACGAAGCCGTCATCGCCGGACTCGAATGTTCCGATCAGGGTTCCGGTATCTTTCTCACGGATCTCAAAACGCGCTCCCTCAAGAGGATCGCCGTGATTGTCTTTTTTGTAGATCTTAACGCCGTCACGCTCGTTTACGATAGTGTCGATACGCATGTTCGGAGTAGGATGCTCGGGCGAATCATCGTAATAGACCTTATATACGGCATCGTTATAGTTATCATCACCCTTGAGTTTGCTGCTGAGAGTAAGCTCACCGCCTTCAGCCAGCGGAGTGATGGAACCGTACGAAGTGACCTTGCCGTTACTGTCTGTTACGGGAGATGTAAGAACGACTTCCCTGATGTAGTAGTCTCCGAGAGTCAGGCCGGGTTCAAGTTTCTCAAAATACCAGTAGATGGTGTTCTTCTTGAACTTAAGCTGATATACCGTACCGTCGACCAGGACCTCTCCGTCACCGTCTTTTCTGTAAATGGCGAAATATGTATTCTCACGGTCAGCAACGAACTGATCGTCAGTCCACTCCTTGTACATTCTGATGCCGTAACCTCTGATGTTATGGACTTCAACGTCAGGATCCTTGTCCTTATATATTGTACCCTGGGCCTTGGTGGTATTTACCGTGCCCTGATCACCTGCATCGTCACGAACGATATACTGGATTCTGGAATAACCGTCAGGGATCTCCTCGTAAGGTTCCTCAACCTTATACTTCGTGCCTGCGAGCAATTCCCTGATCTCAACAGTATAGAATGCGGGGATCTTGGAGATCGCGCCGTACATGGATGTCGTAAAGCTTGTCAGCCTCTTCTCCTGAGTGGTAAGCGTGTTGTAATCCGTAACATCATCCCTGATCGGAACAAATCTCTGCTGCGTGGAATCCCATCTGCAGTATCTGCCGTCAGGATCCTTAACGTGATAGATGTACATGTTCGCGAGTTCGAGTTCGTCTTCTGTCTCATACTCAGTGGCAAGATACAGACGGAAACTGAACGGTGTAGTATCAGTGGTGAGCTTACTGCCGGTCTCATCCCAGAGATACTTGGTAAATGTCAGCACGCGGAGAGCATCAGGATTTATCGTATTGACGTATTCGACACTCGTACGGTCCTTTGCCGCAGCTGACGTGGTGGCATAATCCCTTCTCGAATATTCGGCATCGGCATCTTGGGGAAGAACACCTGTCAGAACATCCTCATTTGCCTTGATCTGACTGTAGAGATAAGGATCGACGCCGCATTCCACGACGTAGTACTTGATCGCTTCATCAGGAACCTTGATCTCACATGCTTCTCCGGGCTTCAGGAAGAATACGTCCCTGTATTCAAAGCCGTCAATATAATACTCATCCTTATATTTGACCTTTCTGTTCGTGCTGCGGTAAACAACGGTGATATTGGAATCGTCACTCTGAAGTCTGTAGAACGGACCGTCTTCGATGAGCTGGTAATAGATCTGATATGCGAACTCGGCATTGAAGTTATCAACGTCACTGACACCGTCGAGTTCCTTGCTGAGGATAACGGTCTTGGGCTTTACGGATGACTGGTTGAAACGCATCTGAAGATTGGATGCACCGCCTCCGCGCTCCATGAAGAAGATCTTCATCTCGTGAGGTGTGTAATCCTTGAATACATACTGGCCGTCGGCATTAAGCTGGAAGATACTGTCTACATATGCCTGTGCTTCAGCATCTGTATGACCTCTGCCTTTATAGTTTTTGTAGAATATCTCATAAAGACTGGTTGTAATTATGTCTCCATCCCGAGGCGCGCCCTGACGGCCTGTTGTCTGCATCCTAACCTCTCCGGTCGCATAGTTGATGGACCCGTACAGAGCGCTGTGAACACCGCCCAGATCGATAACGAGCTCACCGTCAACATAGAGCCAGAAGTCATCGTCACCCGTGAACTCATAGATAATGTCGTGACCCCAGTCGTCATGGCCGTTAGGAGTCTGGACAAATGATGTCGTGAGTTCAAGGCCGAACTGGTAATTGGGGTTTGCAACGTTATGAAGATCCTCATATTTTCTCGGGTTGCTGTTAGGCAGCTCTTCCTGAAGCGCCGTGCAAAGATTATACGGACAGCTCGTAGAGTAAACTCCGGCATTGATCGTATTGAACGGCAGGAACTGGCCATGCTGCAGCGAAGGTCTGGGACTCTTGTCAGTAACCGTTCCGAGCTCCTGATATACGATGAAGTTATTGTCAGGCTGGAGTGAAGCAAAGTTCTGGGTACTGTCGTAAACGAAATATCCTGAAGTGCTGTATGTTGATTCGATAAACAGGTGGTTAACTTCCCGCATTCTCGCAGGATCGTAAAGAATGCCGAGTGACTGGTTGGTCTTGGTGGCAACCGGATAACCGTCATCTCCCAGATTCGTGGATAAGAGGCCCTGTGTCGGATTTGCGCCGGCACCGCCATTGCTGCTGCCTAAGAACGTGCTCTGCTCGCTGGATGCCCATGCCGTGTTCGCAAGGTTGAAGTCGATAACCTTCATGGTAATACCATAAAGATTGTTATCTATTGTCTGAACCTCATGGAGCTGGTCTTCGTAAGATGTTTCCTTTACGATCGCGAAATAGAAGTCTGTTGATTCATCTTCGGAAACAACCTCGGTAAACGGATAGGAAACGATCTTCATGTGGTCAGGATCGGACTTATCCGTTCTTACGCCGGCATAGCCGTAATTCGCGTCATCCCATGCAATGATGGATGAGTAATAATTGCCGAGGCTCCTGCCGTTCAGGTTGATGCCTATCTTGCTGTCGGAGAGCACCGTCTCACTGGTAGCATTAGGGCTGATGTATTTCTCCGAATACTCGTTATAGAGTTCATAGTAACGGTTCTCATTCTCCCTTGTGTGCTCTGCGTCTTCTTTATAGTAAACGACAACGTCCCACAGCAACGTGTTGATCCTGTCGTCGAGCCACTGGATCTCGTCACCGTCTTCGAAGCATTCATAGAGAGAACCGTCGTGGTCTACGGCATAGAATCTGTATTTCTTCTTCTCGCTGTCCCAGACACGGGTATAGATGATGACTCTTGTTCCGTCCGTGATGCTGTCGTCGGACACACTGATCTTCTTTGCGGCATAAGGCAGGACATAATCTGAAGTGAGCTTTGAGATCTCAACCAGATTGAGCCACTTGCGGGATGAACTCGAAGAACTGCCGACAGTGCTGAATCCCAATTCGGGAACGCCCGAATATTCTATGGCCTTTCCGCCAGCAACGAGCGAGATCTTACCGGCATTGGCACCTGTTCCGGGAATGACTCTGATCGCCATTTTGGTATCTGATACTGAAACGCCGTCAGAATCGATATTCAGGTATTTGGTCGTGCCGTCAACCTCTGCAGAGAGGTAATATTTGTCATCTTCAAACCACTCAAAGGTCCACATCGTAAGGTCCGTATCATCAGGAACGAACAGTCTGTCGGTGTGGTCATCTTCCTGTGTGAGAACAGGCATTGACAGTGCATCAAGAGCATTGGGTGTGGAGGATTCCGCCATCAGGCCTTTTCCGGCAACACCGTTGCTGTAGAACATAAGGCCTGTTGTTACGCCGTCGAGCTTATACGGGTCAACATTGTTGTTGCCGGATTCGTAATCGTACCACCACAGCGCCAGTGCATTGTTAATATCACCGGACTTGTTATAACAGCAGAAACCCTTACCGTTGGCTGAACCCTGCTGGTTGATATAGTATCCGCCCGTACCCAGAGCAGCAAATGTCTTGTTGACCGTATTGAAATCCGAGAACGTAAAGACTGTTGCAGAGGCAGGATCTGTTACCATTCTAAGACTGTTAGTGTCCTGCTTGAGATAGTAAGTGACAGGTTCATTAGTTTCAGGGTCAATAACGACAGTCGACAGCTTATACTTATTCTCAGCGCCAGCCGGCTCGAATTTATAAGCGGCTGCATGCTCGGTAGGATAAATCGTCTGCTGGGGATCAACACCCTTTGTTTTGAGTACGCCCTGACGGCCGGCAGTACCGGAAACATCGTAAGGTGCATTCATCATGTAGTATCCGTCAGTGACGTTTCCGATATAGACTTCACCGGTATGAGCTGCGAGTTCTGCAAGAGTATTTATCCTTCTCCATCCGGTCTCGATCTCAACCTCGTCAGGTCCTTCAACGATCGCATATGCCGAGAACCCGTCAGCGTCAAAGCTTACGGCCGTACCGCCGTCTTCACCGCCTTCACTTACATTGAGATTGCTGATGACGGAAGCCTCCGAATCATCAGTGATATGAACGACATTGACTTCATTGCTGAAGGTCTCATCAAGAGTGATCTTTATAGAAACTGCCGTGCCTTCAGCAGGCTCGAACTCGGTTCCGTCCTTCATGAAGCAGATGTCGAAGATCCTTACACGGCTGATCTCCGGGTTTTCGAGAGCTTCAGCAGTAAGATTAACGTACTCATCAAAAACACTGCCCTCAGAGATCTCGCTTACAACGAGCTCACTGTCTGAAGGAATGCCTGTTTCAACTCCGTAGGAGGCGATGACTTTATATGTGTCACCCTCATATTCGAGCGTTGTCAGTTCAGGATCCTCATATGCTTCCTCTGTCTCATCCGGAGTTTCAGAAGGCTCTGTGGTCTCACCGCCTTCCGCTGCCTCCCCGGCAACTGTCTCTGAAGTGATCTCTGTGGGATCGATCGTCTCATCACCGGTCACTTCATCAAATGTAATGGGCTCTACCACTCCCGCACCGAGTGTGGCAAAGAGGCTCGCTGCGGCGAGGATGGCTGCAACTGCACGCTTAAACTTAGACATCCGCATCCTCCTTCCTGCGCCCTAACGCCAGAACGAGGATCGCTCCGCCGAGGATTAACGCGGCGAGAGCGTATGGAGTATATACACTGGCAGATTCACCGGTGGTAACCGGAGCTGTAGCTGCCTTGTTCTCGAAAGAAATAGCCACGGGCTTAACGATGTCGCCCCTGGACAGGATGACCTTATATTCCAGTTTGCCGTCATCATCAGACGTAACGAAGAGCGTAACTGTATAAATGGTGTCATCGTAAATGATCCTTGAATTTGTTCCGGCATTCTCATACACCTTGTATGTGTACGTGCCGGGTTCATCTATCCCGATCGTGAACGAACCGTCTCCGGCGCTGACCGTCTTTATGACCGTATCAGGAACGGGAGAATCATCGCTGATCTTCTCGATCACGATCTCATATTCATTAGCCGCATCTTCAACCTTCTCACAGGTAAACGGCACAACTGCCTGAATCTCAGGGTGTCTGAATTCAGCAAAGACTTTGGAACCAACGAAAAGGAGGACAGCACATAAAGATACTGCCGCTGTCAGGATCTTTGACATTGCAGAGAGATGCTTCATGGTCTGTCCTCCTTTCTCATCAGTTTTCCAAAATATAGGCAAAGACAACTGTCCTCGTTGTCGAGGCATCGCCTGCGCAGGTAGACAGGCAGATGATCCTGTCAGATCTTGTGTAACCTGCTTGCTCGAGGAACTGCCTTAATTCCTCATTTCCTTCCGGCGCGAAAACCATTTCATCCTTGGCATCCGCCGTCATTGCATAAAAGATTTCCAGACTGTATGTCTGTTCACCGCCCCTTCCCACGATCAGGGTTCCCGTTCTGTGTGAAGAGAGGTATTGGTCATCCAAAAAATTATCGAGTGCGCCGAACATCTTGCCGTATTCCATGTGATGACCGTAGATAACGGAATACGGATCCGTGAAGTCCGGAGCGTTTCTGCTGTCAAGGAAAATGCTCCCCGACAATGAATATTCGCCGTTCGGATCAAGATTCAGATACCGGGCATTATCCTCACCCTGCATCACCGGGTAATCGATGTTCGTATCGTCCACCGTGATCCAGGCAACCATGTCCGAAGGGACACCGGAATCATCTAACTCGGCCGCATTTACGCGGTCCGGTCTGAACATGAGATACGAGTCGTCTGTTGCCTGATCGAAGACATACCACGTGTCATACGCGGCATAAATTACGATCAGCAGTGCAACGACAAGGACCGCAAGAACGGTCTTCTCGTACACGATGTTCATTGTTCTCCAGAAATTCTTCATCCGGGTCATTCCTTAACGGAACTGTTTCTGATCAGGCTTCTGAATCGTCTTCAGCTGATTCTGCTGCCTTGCGCTTAGCGCTGCTTACTGCAAAGAAAGCGATTCCGGCAACAACGATAACGCCGACGATTATTACAGGTGTAGCTGAGAGGAGTACGCCTGTAGGGATGACGCCGTTACGTGTGTTGGTAAATCCTGTGTAGACATTGTCCTTTGCGATCGTGCCTGATGTTGCATTGTTGAAAGTAACTGATCCGATCGTGATTGCCGTTGTATCTGCAGCAACTGATGCATAATCTTCTGCATTTTCCGTAACTTCATATGTTGAATTCTCTGTTAATCCGTAGATGGCGATATACTGGCCGTTCTGGAGATAGAAGTCATGTGTTACTTTGCCTTCTGAACCGACTGTAAGTGATGTGACGTTAGCCATACCCTGGTTAGCACCAATCGTAGCTGCATTGCTGCCGCTTGTTGCATCCGCATGGTTGATGTCTACTGTAAGAACTGCGCCTACGGGAAGGTTCGCGAGTGCAACAGTGAACTTGAAGTACTTGTCGCGTGAACCCTGGTTGCCATCAACCATCTTGGCGAAATAGAGTCCTGTTGTGGGATATCTGTTGGTCAGACCGTCAACCTTATCGGCGATGGCTGTTGCTGTTGTACCGGTTGTGCTGTCGGGAGCAGCCGCATCTGTATGAAGGATATATGTTGAAACTGACAGTGTGCCTGCTGTATCAATGACATAAACGTCAAGATAGTAAGTGTTGGGGTCAGTACCGATCGCCAGATTTGAACTTGCATTTTCCGTGAGGTTATAACGGTAAACACCGGGCTCAGCGAAAGTAACCTGTGTAAAATCGATAGTAACTGTTTTCTTCGCATACTTCTCGTCTGAATTGAGAGTAAGAGATTTGTCCTCGGTCTGTACAGTAGTATAGATTTCTGTGCTTGCGGGAGCAGTTGTGAAATCTGCTGTTCCTACGGTTACCTTGTCTGCATCATGGCCTGCATAAACTTCCATTTTGCCGGCTGCAGGTGCAACAGCGGTACCGTTCTCAATCTTGAATGTGAACTCCACAAGAGGGAATTCAACATCCTCTTTAACCACGAAATACTTCTTGAATGTCGTGGTCGTTCCTGCAGCCTGGTTAGCTGCAGGATAGTCTGCTGCAGAAGAAGGCATAGCAAAACCTGCTGCCATTACTGCCGTTACCAGCATTGCTGATAATAACTTTCCTAATTTTTTCATCTTTTTTCCTCCTATATTTTGAAAAATTTTGGAAAACATGATCAGATACCTCTCCGCCTTATGACAAGGATCACCTTGCCCTCACAGTTCTCGAGAGGTATTGCTCCGTATGTCCTGCTGTCTTTGATGTCATCCCTGAAATCGTTCATGACAAAGACTGCGCCGTCCTGTACCACATACGGGAAAGTAACAGCGGCGCCCTCCGAAGTTGTCGGATAGACTACATCCTCAGTGATGCCGTATCCGTTGACCATTACATATGAATCGTTGATGCTGACCTCATCACCTGCTTTTGCAACGATGCGGCCGAACTTTGTCTCGCCGTCAACCTTGTAGCAGATCTCTTCGCCGGCATTCAGTTCGCCGATCCTGAACGTGATGACAAGATCACCGTCCTTGATCATGGGATAGCCTGAATTACCGTGGTTAACATGGATTCCGATGACAAATACGCAGAGTACGACAATAACTATGGCAGTAACGGCAATCTTGATGAAAAACTCGATCGCATAATCTGTCGAAGTCTTTTTGCGCTTAACTGTCTTGGTTCCGGGCTTTTTGGCCTTCTCCTCAACTGCATCCCCAACCGCTGTCGTTTCTTTTACGTCCGTCATCTTTTCTTTCTATTGCTCTAATATACGTGCACGCGCGTATAAAATTAGGGCTGATGCCCCAAATTGCATATTATACCCGCGTATTTTAATTTATAAACATAAAATGAGTTTTTCATACAAATGACATCAAAAATATATGAAAACGTAATGTAAGCAGGCGTTTCCGCCCTCCGTTTGCCGATTGCGGCAGGTGTGTTTGCTTGCTTTTGGCGCTTGATGATGTTAGATTTCTTTGACGTGTGCTTTATTTTCGAGTTGGTTTAGGGGGTAATTTATGCAGCAGGTAACCAATCAGCAGAAACTGAAACCCTGGATGGGTTTTGTACTTTTCGCAGTGCTCATGGCAGTCTTCATCTTCATATGCGTACCCATGCAGAACATGTGGGGCATGTGGGGACTCGTCGCCACGGAACTCCTGTTTCTCGTGATGGCAATAGCTTACGGACTCATCTTCAAGATCCCGATAAAAGAGATGTTCCCCATAAAGAAGTTCACTGCAAGGGACTTCTTCGGCTCACTCCTGCTCGTCCTGGGCGGCTCGAGCTTCGGACTCATCAGCATCGGAATAGTCGGCGCACTCTTCCCTTCAACGGTCGAAGGCGGAGACGTCGAAGCAATAATGGATATCGTCACTCAGGGACCCGGA
>JAEEGL010170861.1_pt1 | contig 18692 bp, 18 predicted proteins | sample 9134231 | NCBI WGS metagenome assembly JAEEGL01 (sample SAMN16246548, study PRJNA631951) | gut metagenome | biome: gut microbiome; feature: rumen; material: fiber-attached | host: Bos | place: Iran: Karaj | collected 2018-10 | reverse complement strand
AAGGAGCACAAGATTCGCCGCCTGCCCGTCGTCGAGAACGGCAAGCTCGTCGGCATCGTCACGGACAAGGACCTGATGCGCGTGTCGCCGTCGGCGGCCACGACCCTTTCCCGTTACGAAATCAATTCGCTGCTGGCGAAAATCTCCATCCGTGAGATCATGAGCGACAAGGTCATCTCCGTCAACGAGAACGCGCCGATCGAGGAAGCGGCTCTTTTGATGTCGATGAACAAGATCGGCGGCGTGCCGGTCGTCACCGACGTCGGCACCGTGGTCGGCGTGATTACCGAGACCGATATTTTCAACGCGCTGGTCGAGATCATGGGCCTCTCCGAGGGCAAGGACCGCATCACCATCGAGGTGGACGACAAGGTGGGCGTCGTGCAGGACATCGCGGGCATCTTCGCGAACGCGGGCTTCAACATCGACAGCTTCGTGACCTGCAAGAAGGACATGGGCAAATATGACATCATCGTCCGGGGCGACTTCATGAACGCCGACGGCCTGTTGCAGGAGCTGGAAAGCCACGGCTACCATGTAACCCATTCGGGCCGCATCGGGCAGAAATAAAGCAAAGCGACAAAAAGCGGCGAAGCGCAAAAATCATTTGCAACGCTTCGCTGCTTGTGTTATACTAATGCCTGTCACTGGAGAGGTGTCCGAGTGGTCGAAGGTGACAGACTCGAAATCTGTTGTAGTGAAAGCTACCGTGGGTTCGAATCCCACCCTCTCCGCCAGAGAAGATCAAGGCTTCCGAGCGAAATGCCCGGAGGCCTTTTTATCTTTTCTGCAATATTTTGTCTGTCTTTTTGGGTATAGCCTGTAAGATAAAACTGGTTTTTGATAAGAAAGAATGATATAATTTTTATATATGATTTGCAAGGAGTGAGCACTATGAAAAGAACAAGGAAGTTTTTACGCAAACGGTTTTGTATGCTGACGGCGGCGATTCTCACAGGGCTTTCCTTGGCGCCGTCCGTTGCGGCGGCGGATGCGGTGGAGGTTCCGCTGGAACCTCTGATCCACAACGGGAAAACATTTGCGGAGATTTCATTCTTTCCCCGTAACGTTGGACTCGGAGGCGAAAATCAAAGCGGAGAAGATATTTGGTACATAAACCCGTCGGTATACACCATGTCGGAGGATCTGCTGGATGCGACCATGTCCGGCGCCGGTTACTGGTCGGGGATTCTCGGCGACGGAGCGAAGAACACGGCGCCGTGGCAGATCTACGTCAATACATACAACCGTCAAAACGCCAGCGCGGAGTCGTATTCCTGGCGAGCCAATGGTGCTGCGCTGGCAGATCCATTGCCAGCAGGGAACTTCGTTCCGGGTCAGATCCAAAACAATAAGGCGATTTCGGTGATAGATCAAGAATATTTGGACGAGCACGATTACATTCTCGCGGCGGGCGATTACGGCTACAGCGAGATTACCATCGGGCGGTATTTCGGCGCCCTCCGCACCGGTCAGCCGGACGCTGAACGATATGGCTGGTGGGTGGACACTGACACGGTGCTGCCGACGAACGAGCAGGCGGCGGATTTCGTCGGAACCATTCGTCACGAGCTGGGGCATGCGCTGGGTATCTCGATGGTAAAAGGCGAGGAGAAGATTGGCGACATATACTATCAGACTATGCATCCCCAATCGGCGCTGAACTCTTGGAATTTGCACTTGATGGACCAGACAGGCAAGATGGCAAAGCGGGGGATGATTATTACCACATCCGGCGATATACCATCTTCCCGGTCAAGGGACGCGTGCTTTATCGTGGACAAAGAGGTGGAAGCGGACGGAAAAGGTTTTGCCTATTTCGTCGGGCAAAACGTCACCGATGCATTGGGAGGCGCGACCTTTTTCGGACGTTCGGCGCTTCCGGTCAACGGCTGGGAAGACGGAAAATATGAACTCTCTCATCTCCAGACAGCAGGCATGATGAGCCACAGACCATACAGCAACTATACTTCCTTTATGGAAGTGGAGCTTGCCGTCATGCAGGATTTGGGGTATGACCTTGACCGCAAGGCTTACTTCGGGAAATCTGTTTACGGCAACGGTTGGACGATCAATAATACGCAGGGGTATTTTGCGCGTAATGCAGACGGCACGGCATACCTTGAAAATACTTACAGCACCGCACCGCTGGGAATCGGTCTGCACATATACGGCTCAAACAATACAGTGACGCAGTCGGCAAATATCCTGACCCGGGGCACAGGCGCAACGGGCGTTCGTGTGGACGGTATGGGGAATACCCTGATTATCCACAAAAGCACGGAAATTCACGCGGACGGCTATCGGGGCAACGGCATCCTGATTGCCTACGGCAGCGGACAGACAGTCAATCAGGCGGGGACGGTGACGGCCGGCGGGGAGGACGGTACAGGTATCCGTTTCGATTTCGGCTCCAGCTCCAATGGCGCCAAGGACGAGTATCGGGGCTCGTATATACGATATCAGCGGACAGTCGGGGGAATCAATAGCTCAAATCCGGGCGCAATCCTTTCGGCGGAGAATCTTCCGTTAACCGAAATGGATGTTGAGACTTACAATGCGGCTCCCAACGAACTGAACGGTGCGATGGTGGAAAACTACAATCTGTCCGGTACACTGGTGGGCGGTGAGAATGCCATCTATATCGGAAAGAATGCGTTCGTAAAAAATATCAATATAAACGACGGAGCAAGCATACGGGGCAATATCACTTCTGATTGGAAGCAGTTCGGCGCGGACGATTGTGAGGAATCCTATGACGGCGTCAAAGATGACGACAGCGATGTGCTGAAAATTCAGTACAACGGCAAGACGGGCGAAAGCGGCTATGCCTATGACGATTATATTCCCGACCTTGTTACGCATTTGAATTTCAATACAGGCATGACCTATACGGGAAATATTACCGGAGAGGATAATATGAAAATATTCGTGAACAACGGTACGCTTAATTATGGCGGAATGGCGGATGTTGTTTCCGTAGAGGTTGGAAAGAATGCGAAGCTTTATGGCGGAAAATATACTCTGAATTTTATAGAAGATGATGATATACCGGACGAATTCGAAGATGATACTACGGGCAAGCTTATCAACCACGGTACCATAGCTCCTACCTCCGATGCAGATATGATAATCAAAGGAGTCCTTAATTCCGATGGGGCTATCGGCATTGCCACATACAATAATGGACAGAAGGCAAGAAAGATTGATGTATATGGGGATGCTGATATAGAAGAATCGGTGCTTGTAAACATAGAAGGTCAGTCATATCTTCCGGGGCAGGACTATAACTTCCTTGTTGCAGACAACATAGTCGGCGATCTTGGTACGCAGCCCGGGGATTATTTCTCAGGCTTCCTGAATGTCGGGATAATTACTGATAATTCAACGGTATCAATGTACCGTGCGAATAACATCGGTGCCATGGACGGAAATCAGCAGGCGATATACAACAGTCTCGATACGATTTACAACAATACCGACGAGGCAGGGAAAGCGCGGGTCGGCAAGCTCTATTCCCTCGGCGTCGAGAAGGGCAAGGAGGCGCTGACGGATATGTCCACGGGAGCGGCGACGGATACCGCCCCCGTCATGCGGCAAAACTCGGTGATGACCGCATTGGCGGCGCGCCATCGGTATCTGACCCATCAGACGAACGTGCCGGTTACCATCCCGATGGGGAGCCTCGTCAACCACTTCGCGGCGACCTCTCCGAACCCTTCGGCATCCACGGTGGACCCCGGCCTCGATATGATCGTGCCGGTGGAACTCAGCGAAGGCGGCGGCCTTTGGTTCAAATTCGCGAAGGGATGGGGCAGCTACGGAGGCGGCGACGTGACGGGCAACGGCTTCACTACCACCGTGGGCGCGGACTTTTCACTCAGCCCGCAGTGGAAACTGGGTGCGCTTTTCTCGTACAGCAATGAATCCTACGGAGGAAAACGCGATCACAGGGATACGAAGGACAGCCGTTTCGGCGTCTACGGCGACTGGCGTGTCGGGCCGCAAAGCGCGTTCCTGTACATTGGCGGCGGTTGGCAAAAGCACGACCAGAAGCGCCACTTTTACGCGGGGGACCATTACCACGCGAACGCCGACTATAGCAGCAACACCATCGAATTCGACGGTCGCTACACTTACGACCTTAGCTTTGGGAAACCGGGCTGGCATCATAAGCCGTTTGTTTCCTTCCAGGCGGTGCATTACCGGCAGGGAAGCTACAGCGAGAGCGGCGCTTATGAATTCGGCCAGGCGGTGGACAGCGGCAGCAGCACCTATACGGCGGCGACCGTCGGCTGGGACTTCGCGAGGGACTTCGGCAAGGACGGATACCTGGAGTTCGAGCTGGGGCTCATGCAGACGCTGGGCGGCGACAATCCGAGCTACACGGCGCGGCTGGTGGGCGGCGGGGATAAGTTCACGATCCGCAGCGCATCGATGGACAAGACGCGAATCCTCGCGGGCGTTTACGGCAGCCAAGCGTTGAGCGACCGCTGGCGCATCGGCGGGGAGATTGGCCTCGCGCAGGGCGCCCACGACCGGGACGTGACCGCGAGCCTGTCGCTCAGATACTCGTGGTAACATGGTAAAATGCGGACAGAGAAAAAAGACCTTCTGGCGTAGAAGCAAACTATGTCAGAAGGTCTTTTTATATAGGGCATATATAGAAATGTAAATATCGAAAAAACAATAAGGATGAAATGGTGTGCGGCGCTATAGTAATTAATTCTTATACGTTCGGCATAGACTATCTTTTCAATGCGGAATAACAAGAAACATGATATAATAAAAGCAAGAGCAGAAAGCGAGGTGACGGAATGGGAAATATTAAGCCATGGGAAGAATTAACGATACAGGACGATTATATGTTCAAGCTCGTCATGCGGAGCAAGCGCATCTGTAAGACGATGATTGAGAAAATCTTGAATATCAAGCTGGCTGACATCCGTTACATCGACGAGGAAAAGACCATAAAGCCCAAGTACGAGAGCAAGGGCGTCCGGCTTGACGTCTACGTCGAGGGCAGCGGAGAAGTTTTCGAGATCGAGATGCAGGTTCGTCAGCCGGATAGTGGTGAACTAGCGAAAAGAGTGCGTTATTATCAGGCGATGATAGATTCGGAGCAGTTGACGGCTGGACAGAAGTACAAGATGTTGCCGACGACATATATTATCTTCATCTGCCCGTTTGATCCGTTCGACTTATCACGGCATATCTATACCTTCCGCAACCTCTGTGTTGAAGATAACGGACTGGAACTGGACGATAAGACGACGAAGGTTTTCGTGAACTCGACCGGGACATCAGATGATGTAACGCCGGGTGTCAAAGCTTTCTTGGATTATGTAAACGGGGTATTAAGCGACGATGCTTTTGTCCGTGAGATTGACGATGAGATAATACGAGTTAAGCAGATTGAGCAAGAGAGGGTGGGATATATGACTTACGCGATGAAGATTGAGGAAGAACGCGAGCTTGCCGAAGAGAAGGGCCGTAAAGAAGGGAAAATTGAAACGGTTATAAATAACGTACGTTCTCTTATGAAAAAGAAAGGCTGGAGCTTCAACGAAGCTTTGGAGGCTCTTGATGTATCTCCAGAGGATCGTGTTACTATTTCCGCCAGGTTATGAAGGTAAGATAATGACTTACGCGATGAAGATTGAGGAAGAACGCGAGCTTGCCGAAGAGAAGGCCGTGAAGCTCGTTCAGAAGAAATGGCCGTGGCTATGTTAAAGGCGCACGAACCTTTAGATAAAATCGTAAAATTTACGCTGTTATCCATAGACCGTGTAAAAGGACTGGGCAAATTACATAGTTTACTCTAATATATATTATTAAAAGGATATTATCATAGGCAATCCTCATAAAAAGGAAACTTCTCCTTTACGCTCTGGAGCATAACCCGGAACGATTTAGGAGAAGTTTTTATTTTATATGCTATGCGAGACAGTGAACGAACCCTATAGTTACAAGGGCTTCCACATAATGGATCTCGATTCTCCCGTCATTACTGAGAAAAAATCAATAAGAACGGTTTAAGAACGATTTTGGCATTTTTACAGCAAAAAAGGCCCCGAGGGGAAACCCTCGAAGCCTTGATTTTACTGATGGTGACCTGGGAGGGACTCGAACCCCCGACCCTTTGGTTCGTAGGCATCGCAAGAGCCTTTGCGATAGCATAAGGAATGTTGTAAATCGTTGATATTACTTGGTTGTGAAGCCCTCTATTTTTGCGAACATTTGCATGGATTTGTGTTCTTATGCAATTCGGTGAACTTAATAAGAACTAATTCACTTTTTGATAACAGATTTTGTAAGATGTCTGCTGTCTGATGTTCGCTCGAATGGAGAAGGTGGCTGTAAATAGTCTGTGTAGTCTGCGTGTTGGCGTGTCCTACCTTTCCGGCAATCGTTTGTAAATCAACTCCTGCGTAGTATAGATACGATACTACCATATGCCTAAAGGTGTGCGGCGTTATCCGCCTAAACCCATGTTTCTCGGTGAACCTGTCCAGCCAAGCATTGAACTGATCGGCATATCCAAGTCGCCCGTCATAGGAGCAGAATACATAATCGTCGTTGATATTCTCAGCGCCTTTCCATTCGTTACGCCCTTGAAGAATATTCTTACGATGCTGAACCTCTTTGCGGTGTTCTTTCAGCAGATCGCAGACAGCATCGGGAATAGATACTTTACGGGCAGAGCCGCCTTTTGTGCGGGGTACAATGTGATTCCCTATCCCTACATTGTATTGGCATTCCTGCTCGACGCTGACAACTTTTTCATCGAGGTTTATATGTTTCCATTGTAACCCGAAGATTTCGCCGCGTCTCATGCCCGTGTAGATGGTAAGACTGACTAGCGCCTGATGCTTACTGTCCTCGTCGTTCAACGCTCCTATGATAGCACGACATTCCTCAGTGTCAAGGATTTCCATGTTAGGCTTGATACGCTTTGGTTTGTCGATGTGGCTGGCGGGGTTATCGCTGATAAACTGCCACTGTACTGCTTTTTCCAGCATGGCATGGAGAAAAGCGTAGTGCTTCTGAACCGTATTAGGCGAGAGCTTCTTTTTCCCTTCGTTGGATAAACGCTCGATGAAATCCATCACATGAAACGGTCTTAACTGTTGAAGCGTGTACTGCCCCAAGTACTTGTCGATACGACGGAACAGATATGTATCGTACTGGATCGTGTTCTCGGTGACATGTCGTTTGGCATAATGGGTGATGTAATAACCAAAAAACTGGTGAAGCGTGAGCTGACCTTCGGTAGCAGGGACATCGCCGTGAAGTTCCATCGCGAATTGTTCCCAAGCTCTCTGGGCTGCACGCTGGCTCGTGGCCTTGATAATCTTGCTGAAATTCTTCTGTTTCCCGTTGGCGTCGTAGCCCATGGAGACCGTAAGCTTATATGAATCGTTTTTCAACTTGATAATTTGCTTGGCCATTAAGAATTCCTCCTTCATGATGCTGGGGAGCCTCAACTAGCTCCCCAGCCATATTTACCTTAAATTACATTCGCAAAACGCGTACCTTTTTTGCGCTCTGCAACGGCTTTTTGCTCCTGTTGCCCTAACCACTCGATGACCGTGCTCAGGCGGTAGAAAATCCGGTTACCAACAAGAATGTACGGCAGACCTTCTTTCACGCGCCAACGACGAACGGTCCACCACGAGACGCCCAAGTGCTTAGCGACTTCCTTTTCAGTCATCACCCCGTTTGAGGGCGATGCTGACGTCACTGATTCCTTTTGAGGATCGGCGCTGCGATGCGACGCGTGATAGAGATTTCCTTCCTCTTCGATAAGGAGGCCGCTGAGGGCCTCCTCCGAATACAGAATCTCTTCTGGCGGATCGTCATAGCGCATATCGTCAAAGCCGTATTCGATTCCGTGTACCCACTCGGCGGAAAGCAGGGTTTCCATCGATACCTGCTCATTGTCCGTCAATGGGGTGAAGTGAATATCCAATTTTTCCATTATCATTATTCCTCCGTTTCTACCTGCTGGTGCGTGTGGCGAAGCTGACGGGCCAATTCCGCAAAATTCGGATGCGACTCCTTCCAGCTGTCCAGATTGACCTGTGAAATCATAATCTTGCGCCCTTGCTTTTCACAAGGGAAGTCGGGGAGTTTGGTCAAGGCGTACATTTTATTCACGCCAAGCCTCAAATGCCTCGCCGCCTCGTTCACGGTGAGCATCACGTCCTCATCGACGGGCGACGTTTCAGCGGCATCTGGCTGTCCGGGCTGTTCCGTTTCGCCGGCCTGTAGGATGGCTGCATGGCCGATGTTGCCGTTGTCCCCGCCACGCAAGGTTTCGATGATGCGCTCTTTTTCTTCAAGTTCAGCATTCTTCTCGGCGATGATGCGGCGAAATTCATTGATGAGGTTTGCAGGATCGTCAAACAGATCCTCGGGCTTTACAATCATGCTGTCCCGATATTCGGGAGAGTTGAGCAGCGCCTCGCTCGGTTCGTCGTAACTGCGTACTGCATCGTCCCAACCATGCGCCATCTTATCCTCCAAGTCAGCAGGCGACATTATGATGATCTCACAAGTAGGCGTGTCGCTGGTTATCTTGTGGATGTGTTCGGAGAAGGGCGGTACATAGTTATGCATGATCTCCGTCGGTTCCTCCGGCATATTCTCTTCTGTTGTCTCACTGGAGGCAGGAAGCTCCGGCGTCGTTTCTTTTGCCTGAGTTGAGACGTTTTCCGGAACGTCCGGAGTAGCGTTGATGTCAGTTATCGCCTCCGGGGAAGTGGTATCGTTCTCTGCCGTCTCAGAGGGGACAGGAAGCGCTTTCGGTGCTTCCGGGAGATACAGAATCTCCTGCGTGGCTCCCATGTTGGGGCTGTCGATGATATTACTCTTCATAACTAATTTCCTCCTTATTATCAACCTTTGTTTCGGGGAACAAAAAAGTCCCCGCGACGTTGCGGGGACGATCCAATTAAAAAATCGCCAATCTCACAACGTCTCTTCGTTCACAAGTCAAAACTGTCGATGTAATCAAAAATGTCAAATGTTGTAAGATTAGCAATATGTATATAAAAATTTGAAATTGTAGTATGTGATGAAAGTGTCGTAAATCTTATCGTATCAAAATGGTCGATTTAATCATAACTGTCAAATGGTGTTTCTCTTGTGTCCCCCGCCTCCTTTACTCGGGTTCGATTGTAATATACCACATTATAGATGGCTTGTCAACAAAAAAATATTAACAGCACAACATAACGACTCAACATAAAGCTCAGGGAGGCACGAAGCCTCCCCGTCATCGCTATTACCCTACCGCTTCGGTTTTCTCGACGGCGATATCCTCAATGTCCTGAGTGAAGACACCGGATGCGTGTGTCGCTGTAAGCACGGCATCGATGTAAGAGCGTTTCTTCGCCATCTTCAGCACGGTATTGAGGTTCGCGGCGAAATCGCCCTTCTGATAGCGCCGTTCCTTGGTGTTGCAAGAACCGATACCCTCGGCGACAATATTTCCGTCAGCGTTATAAACCGTGGTCTGCACCTCGTACAAAACGAAGAGCTGATCGAACCGTTCAACGCGATTGATAACCTTACTTGTCGTCCTGAGTCCATAAATCTCGGCCAACTTTTCGGCTCCGGCCTTCAAAAGTACAGGTTTCCTGCCGCAGCACGGAATTGTGTCGAAGTCCAATTTGGCCTTGAGATGCTGCGCTACCACGATTTCGATGCTGTCCATCGGAATAATCGTCGCTGTCTTCGCCTTCCTCGGCGTAGGCTTCTTCAGTGTAACGGCAACGGGGGGCGTCTCCTGTTCGACCATCTGCATAGGCGAATTCTCCACCTTCACCGGAACAGTCGTAACGGGTGCAGGTGTGGCTGTTGGCGTGGTCGTCGCCGGCTTAGTTGCTGCTGGCTTCGTCTTCGCCGGAGTGCTCGGCTTTACTGTCCCGGCAGGAGCGACGGGACGAATGTTCATGTTCTGCGCTTTGGCAGCGAGGGCAGTTTTGATGTCGTTGATAGTCATGTTTTTTCCTCCTTATAATATAATGTAGAGATTACATCTGGTCGGTTTCCTTCATGCTGGTATAGCGCCCGTCTCCAATGATGATGTGGTCAAGGAGCGGGATGCCCAAAATTTCTCCGGCACGTTTCATCTGTTTCGTGATATGGATGTCTTCAGTGCTGGGCTTTGGATCGCCGCTGGGGTGGTTGTGAAAAAGTATCAGATTGGCACAAGCGCCAACGAGCAGCGCGGCCTTGAAGACTTCCCTCGGATGGGCAACCGAAGCGGTCAGACTGCCTCGACTGACTTCCATCATTCCGACAAGATTGTTCTTCGCGTCCAAGAACAGTTCGCCGAAAATCTCCTGAGCCTCGTGCTCCAAGTCCAGCACTGCATTAATGATTCGTACTGCGTCCTCCGGCCCGTCGATATGGCGACTTTCGATATTGCCGTATCTATGACACGACTCGCGGACAAGTTTGATGCGTGACAAGGTAATGTTGATTCCCATAAAATAACAGCTCCTTCCTAATAATTTGTATAGAAAAAGCCGCCAAGACTATGCCTAGCGGCTATTTCCAACGATGATATACGGTTACGCTTTCGGTGCTGTGATGCTGAACCTCCGGCTGCTTGTCGTCTTCGTGTACTTCGCAACAAGGTCAGGCTGCTCTGCTTTGAGCTTCGTCGTATCGAGGCGATTGGTGGTGACGTTCTTCCAGTGAACGCAATATCCGCCAACGGTGCGCCCCGACTCAGATTTACCGAGCCACCCACGGAGTTTGTTCTCTGCCTCGGCGACAGTCTTTTTGAGATCGTCGTCAAGGCTCTTACACTCTGCGATCTGGGCGATCAGCTTATCTGCCTCGGCGGGAAGAATGATGCTGGTGCTGTCGGCAGTCGGGTACATCGAATCCAGTGCAGCGCCAGATGTAGCGTCCGGTTCAGGTGGTATCCGCTTTAATACATGGTTGTTCCAAAAGTTTCCCTCCATAGCGATCAGTGTCTGAATCGTCTCCTCGTCACGCGCGACTTCCTCATACCGGAACTTCTGACCGCCAATGAGAACAGCGACATAAGCCTTCGGCAAGTCCGTAACAGCAAGATAATGCTGAATCTGAATGTAATACTCTGGCGGCATACCGTCCAACCATTCCTTTTCCGCGAATCCGTTAGCTGTCTTAATCTCCAAGAGCGCCTTTGTCCCGTCTTTCTCAGTCACTACGCCGTCAATATCGGCAATCATGTACGGATATTCCTCATAGGCAAACATATAGGGACATTCGACAACAGAGAGACCGGTACGACGCCCAAATTCCTCGCGAAGAATCGGCTCAAAAAGACGTCCAAACAGCATAGCGTCGTTATCCTCCTGCGCCTCAACTGATTCGCTGGTTTTAAGCAAATAGACGTCGAGAGGGCCACGCCAACGATTCATTTGGCATACAGCAGAAGCCTCACTGCCCCCCACGCCTTTAACCTTACGAAGGGAACACCATTCCTCGCGGCTCATATCTTTTGTTTTCGCGATTACAATTTTCGACATTATGATCTCCTCCTTAATAAATGTTAGTTCTTACACGGCTACGCGCATCGGTACATCTTCTGACACGGAAAGGACGGTATTTACGATCTTCTCCACGTCGTTCAGCACGCTCATGATTTCACGGAGTACGTTTCCGGTTTTATGGTCACGGGCATATTCGTTGATGTAGTCAAATCCCTGCTTCTCGAATCCACTGACACCGGCTATGTTAGCGAGAACCAGCGCACTGAATTCGGCTACGACCTCTGCTTTCTTCTTGTCGAAGGCTCGCAGATCGACTAGCCGAGCATGACACCCATGCGCTAACTCGTGATAATAGACGATGGCATCTTCCGAGCAGAGCCGGATCGAGTTTGTTCTCAGCGAATAGCGTCCTAAGAATTTAGCTGTCATCGGCGAATAGGTTATGTCGATACCGAGTTTCTCTGCTGCATCGAAGAACGTGGGCTTCTTATCCGGCGTATAGTCAGGACGTTCTGGCAGAGGTTTCCCTTCGGTGTCCTCGACGCGATACACGGGAATAGGACGGAAACCTTTGACGATGACCTTCTCGACCTCCTTTCCGGTCTTCTCGTCTGTTTCCTTGACCTTGAACGTCAACGGACTAAAAATCCAGATAGCATGTGTGCCCTTCTTCACGGAACGCTCTACCTCGGCCCACTGCTTGAAGCCTCTCGCGTCCTCTGTTCCTTGAAGCATCTGCAATACCCTGTTACCAACGCTCCACTTTTCGGACGGATATGCTTGATCATCAGGACGACGGCGAATGATGCTGATAGCCACTTGCTCAGGGAGTTTTACGGTGCGGAGCATCGTCATAAGCGAATTGACGGCGCTTAAGATTATTTGGTCTTTGTTCACGGTGATATTCCTCCATTTCCTGATAGATGTTAATTCTTGCTGGTCTTTGCCTACGTCGGTGGTGCATGAGATCGGTTCATGATTCTTCATCAGCTCCTTTCCGTAAACTAAAAAATCTCGCTGAGGAAGCGAGATGGTTCATTGGGTTCCTTATGGTTATTGGAGATACGCGGGTACGAGATATAGAGACGACTCTTCGCCCTTGTGACCGCTGTATATAGTAATCTTCGTTCTTCCTCGATGGCACTGCCTTGACAATGTATCGAAGGCAAGCACCCTTCAGCAGCTCCGACTACAAATACAACGGACCATTCGCGGCCTTTACTCGAATGAATAGTGCCTTTGTTTACCTCGGTAATCTTGCGTTTTGAAAGCAACGGAATGATATTCGAGCTGGCAGCACTGGACCGGTAGAGAATCGCCATGTCCTTGTATGGGGTTCCTTTCTTATGAAGATACGTTATCTCGTCCAGTACAGTAGCCGCCTCGTCCTCTGCATTGTAGGCTTCGAGGTATTTAGGGTACACTGGCACCGGATTGTCAATAGCGGCCAATAGTGGCTTTTCCTGCGGCATGATGAGATTGGCCAAGCCTAGAATCCCTCGACCGCTCCTATGGCTCACCGTAAGATCGTGCTGCGTCGCTGTCTTGGCAAAATTACTGATGGCATCAGGTACGGCTCCACGAAATGAGTAGATGCTTTGCCTCGAATCGCCCGCTACGGTCAAGTTTCCTGTCCTTTGGCTCAGTAGCTCGACAATCTCAGCTTGCAGCTCGTCCACGTCTTGGTATTCATCGACTAAAATATGAGTGACTTTGCCACTCCATGCCCTCAGCACCGCTTTATTTTCTCGGAGCAGGCGAAGGGCGAATAACTGCATGGTGTCGAAGGTCATCTGTTGATGCTCCCTCAGATACGCCAAGTATTCCTCACGGGCAACTTTTGTGTCTTCATGTTTCGGCTCAGTCTTTCGTAGGCTTTGTTTGACCGCCTCTATCGTCGTATTCCGTTGACCGATTATCTCGCTGATCAGAGCGTCCTGCTCCGCCTCACTGGTCATCGCCACCTGAAACTGCATTCCGGCTGAACGAAGGATATGGAACGCAAGCGAATGGAATGTTGAGACTTCGACCTTGGGGGTGCTTCCGATGCGCTGCCTCAATTCCTCGACAGATTTCTTCGTGAAGCTGATTAAAAGGACTCGGCTTTCGGGGTACATCTCCAGAATCTTCCTCGTCCTTGCCACTAAGCAGGTCGTTTTGCCAGTGCCAGCCCCCGCATTTATCAAATGGCGTCCGGTGAGAACTTCGATAGCTGCCTCTTGCTCGGCGTTAAGATGGTTCACCTCCTGTTTCTCGACGGCATCGGCTAAGGGTAACTCGGCATTTGGGGTACTACTCCAACTGGGTACTTTGGTAAACTGTGATGACATTGAGCATTCCTCCTCATTGAATTTTGGGCATAAAAATAGACCGTCACCAATAGCGATGACGGTCTTCTTCATTATGTTCCCATATAGGTGCCGGGGGGCTGAAAATATGAAAATGTAAAAAGTTGGATATAGAGTAGGTAGGGGTCGATAAAATTTATGATTTTGGATGCCTATAAGGTTTCCTAGCATGAAATAATAAAAAGTTTGATTACGTATGTGATTATAAGGAATCATAGAGCGTAATGTAGTAGTAGATACGCCAGATGGAAAAATAACATAGACGGAGAAAAGTGGTGAAATATAATGGAAAAACTGAGTTTAACAAAGCTTCGGATGGCGAGAAAGAATAAACAATTAGCGTTAAAACAGGTAGCAGATAGACTCGGAATGCAGTGCTCAACTATATGGAAATATGAAAATGGGCAAGTTCCTATTACGACTGATACGTTGTTACAGATGCTTGATATTTATGGGCTGTCAGTGGTGGATGTTTTCGTACAAGAGTTTTAGGAGAGCAACGGCATGATTGAATTTGATTATGGGAAATTAAGAGAGTGGCGCAGGAAGAACGGATTATCGCAGCAGGCAGTCGCGAATATTATTTTTCGTTCACCTGTGACCATCAGTAAGTGGGAGAATGGCGAGACCTCTATTCCAACCGAGGACTTTATAAGGCTCGTTGACCTTTACGATGCGAATATCAACGAGGCACTTTATAGACCGCTATCAAATCAGAATCGGGATCAGAGGCCGGAGGCCAAAGGAAAGGATGAATAATAATGGATAAGATATATTCAGAGGAATTTTATGCAGCCATTGGCAGAAAGTTTATGGAAGGGCAGCAGAGAAGATGGAAAAAAGTCAGAGAATATAACGAAGCCCATGCGGCAGAGTGGAAAGAAAAGGGCAAGTCGTTGAAGAATTGCAGGATAAACCTCAAAATCAGTCAAAATAAGACGGCTGAAAAAATGAGATGCAGCTTTATGGTTGTCAGGAGACTCGAAGCTGGATTACCGGTTCAGAATCATGATCGAACGGAAGCGGCGTATATAATGGCTCTGAAAGATATTTATCATGATCGTGGAAAATGCTTAAACATATTGGATGAAATTGAAGATGATAATAATTTACAAAATGAGAAAAAAGACCTATCGGATGATTGTGTATAAAGGATATAAAATAAGGTAAAAGATTAAGGATGCGGTGTTTCCGGGGAAAGAAAATTACAATCGGATAGCGTTGAACGCTTGCGATTCAACGCGTAAATCCGATATTGCTTTTTTCGGAAAGCAATTATTTCTTCGTAAACACCGCAGCTTTTTTCAATAAAAAATAAGGAAAGATAAAAATGTATGTTCATACCATAGAGCTTATTCGAGATGTTGATACTGACCAACCGGAATGTGAACTAATCCGAACTCTTACATCTTTTGGTTTTCGAGAAAATCAAGTATATCTATTTCTTCATTCAGCAGATTTTAAGAAGAATAGGATTTCACATTCTTTATTTTATGATTATCGTCATCTTGGACTTAAAACTATAACTTTACAAAGGAGAATTTTATCAAGTTATTCTATACCGAGTTATTTTATTAAATTATCTCTTAATCCGTTATTAAGCCATAATGGGCCACAGTTTCTTTATACTCCATCAGCAGAAAATAACGAAAGATTTTATAATGAGTTCCGAGAAATAATAAATGATAAGTTTAACTGTGATGAAGAGTTCGCTGATTTAAACACTTGGCGAACTAATCGAGTAGATTATACTCATGACTTTATCTTCGATACGAAGGAGCAGGCAGAATTATTTAAGCAGCTTCCTTATAAAACATCAAAACTTACTAGACGGAAGAGATTAAAAAATAGGAAATTAAAAAAATATAAGCAAAGTACGGCAGAAGGTAATAGATCAACCAAGGTCATGTTTTATGATAAGTCTGAACAGATAAAAGATGTCCTAGAAAACTGCGAAGGTTATTCTGAAGGTACATTAGCATTTATATCGAGACTTCTAGGAAACCGGATTCGATTCGAGGTTCAATGTAAAAACAGGAAAATTATTAATATAAGCAGGACTAAGCATTTCGACAGAAATATAATGAATTTCTTGGATCAAGATTTATCTCGCCAAATATTAAAAGAGAATTATGAGCAGACAATAGGTACAGGTGACTTCTACACTTCCTACCATGCAGAAAAGAGACTGGAAGATGAGTTGGGTTCATCTAAGAAGAAAAAAGCGGCCAAGAAGGTTAAAAGGCCTAATGATAATGATAAAGAAATAGTACCTTTATGGAAAAGAATACATCGTATGATGCGTCTGATAGCCCAAGCAAGAAGTTTAGCTGTGGGGCGTCAGCAATTTCAACAAGGTCGTTATATCAAGAATACGGATATAAAAGTTAAAGGCTGCGCTAAAACATTCCGCAGATATTTGAATGAACTTAAAAAGATAAATATAAACCCTGTTGTTATTCCGAAAGAATGGTCATGTAGCCCTGAGAGTGAAACTCATGGCTATGGTATCACGTTTCTTCATAACCCCTATGATGAATTATAATTTTAATCGGGTATTACTTAAAATCATCCGTTAAAATATTAAATTTCATCAAAACGGAAATCCCCTCGAAAATGGCATTTAATCTTCTTATTTTGATACTTATCGCCTCTGATGGATTTTATATTAAGAAGTTCAAAAAATGCTCGTCAGAGGCCTTAAATCGCAGTAATAGACATCTATTTTTATTGTTTTCATTGAAGACCTGTGGAAATGCAGGTTCTTTTATTTTGTCTCCAAATAAAAAAGCCGCCAAAGTAGCGGCTTTTTGAAATATACATATAATAATTATCTAGATCGCCCCAAATCTTTTATGTTCTGAATCCCCCAATTTTCTTGATCGTTAGTTCTATAAAGATCATAAGAAATCTTTCTTTTATCATAAATATTTCCCTTTTTATCTTTTATAATATATTTTGCATTAACAGTTGCAATATGACCATCTATTTGCGTTTCTCCAGGGATGATTTCCTCGTAATATTGAAGTCCTTGTTTATTGATATCTTTTGCTTCATCCAACAGTTGAAGCCCTATGCGAGAATTCAATGTTATCTTTTTTAATTTTTCAATATTTTTATCACTAATCATTCCTTGACGATAACTATCATTTTCAATATCAATATATGCTTGCACTACAGTTTCGGGATTTTTATTATATGCATTACTTCCATTATTAGAACTACTACCGCTATTGCCACTACTACTATTACTACTACCACAGCCGACAGAAATTAATGTAAATATTAATAACAGCACAGATATGAAGCTTTTTTTCATCATTATTCCCACCTTTTATATTCTAAAATATCGAAAACAATAATAATTATTAACGTTGTATATCCTTCGCATACTGTTGAATCTCTCTGTTCATTCTTTCGATACGTCTTTGATCCTGCTGGTATCGTTGATACTGCCTCCTGCGTGATGTTTCGGGAAGGCCTGGATTTTTATATTGCGGATCTCCTGGGCGAAAATCATCTTGTGCGTTTCGTGTGCCAGTTTGCGATGTACCACATCCCGTACAAATAATAGCTATAGTTAAGAAAATAATAGACAATGCTGTTTTCATAGTTCAATCACCTCATGAAGTAATTCGGGTATTGAAATTCTTTTCATCATTGTTATTGTTTTAAAATTATTCACGATGGTCTGAAAACTACGCATAAACGCCCCCAGTCCTCAATTATGATAATTGCTGATGAATTGAAGCAGTAGGTCTTATCCCCCCCTAACACTCTACTCATTACTTTAATATTATACAATCCGTTTTGGCTATAGTCAATATAATATGTCCGTTTAGGCTGTTCTTTGGCTTATAGAAGTATAGTATGAAATGGTGATGGCTATGGATAAGGGAAAAACGAACATTATTTTTTCTTCTAAGTTGCGAAATCTCCGCGAGCACCAGGAATTTTCGCAGAAACAAGCGGCAGAACGACTGAATATTGCTCCAGCGACTTATAGCAGATATGAGAGAGGTGTAAGGGAACCGGATTTCAATACATTAAAACGGATTGCTAATTTTTTTCATGTATCCATTGATTATCTCTTGGACAATGAAGATGAGATTGCCTTAGAAACGGCGCCTATACTGGAATTTGACCATTTGGTGATGAATGGTAATTACACCATCAACCAACGATTTCCCGATGAATCCGAACGAAGAATGATACGTGATGTCGTCCAAGCCATATACAAAAACAAAAAATGAGGAAGAGACTGCTGAAAAAAGAGTCATCTTCCTCATTTTATATTGTCATGCCAGGTGATCAGCGAATGAAGGGGAGTTAAATGGCCTATTTTTCTCGGAGGGGTTCAGTGCTATTTGATACCGTCCTATGTCTTTGGAGCTGAAATTCTATATTTTTTATGTGAAATATAATAACCATGATATAAAAAACAGGGAACGCTATTCCGCATCCCCTGTTAAAACATTATATTCTGCATCGATTACATGACCGCTGCATATTTTTCATATTCGGACTCCGGTATCTTTAAGGCTTCCATAGCCTGACGAAGTGAAATACTCATAGTGTCCATGAGATTCCGTAACAAGTTAAGACGCTCTTCTTCCTTGCCTTGATAGTAAAATGAGGCCGGAGTGTTACCTCTTACGCCTTTATGCGAATGCACCAGTGACATAATCTGATCCTTGTCCGGCTGATTTTCGATTAAGTCGGTATCGCTCCATGATGTACATAGAGATTCTCCGGCGCTCCGGCATTGGTTGTAAATATTGGCCGACAGGGAAGGACGCGCTTTTTCCAAGAGAGCGAGGAACCACTCCGGATCGTCGTTGATTTT